>JACCDI011818633.1_pt1 | contig 12093 bp, 14 predicted proteins | sample 7442791 | NCBI WGS metagenome assembly JACCDI01 (sample SAMN15323434, study PRJNA562643) | freshwater metagenome | isolation source: river surface water | place: USA:Blue River Watershed | collected 2017-08-15
GTTTCATTTATGCACCAGGTGCTTAATGGTCAGATGTTTGTGGGGCATCCACTTAATCGTTTGTATTGGACCTCACTTTATGTGTTGATGGCGGTCTGTGTTGTTTACTATCGATTTGGAATTCCTTTGTGGCGCTCGCTGCAACTTAATTTAGTTGTGGACAAAGTAGTTGTTGAAGGACCTGGAGTTATCTCGGTGATTATGAAGGGGCGCAACTTACATAAGTTGGCAGCTGAAGGCGGACAGTTCTTTGGTTGGCGCTTCTTAACTCGTGGTCACGCACTTATGTCGCACCCGTACTCTCTGTCAGCAGCACCAACAGAAAACTTCTTGCGTGTGACTGTGAAGGATTTAGGTGATCACTCAAGGTCTCTTGCATTCTTAAAGCGCGGCATTCGTGTTTTTGTTGAAGGCCCATATGGCGCATTTACTGCAGGGCGTGCAACCAGACCTCATGTGGTGATGGTGGGTGGCGGCGTGGGCATTACTCCGATTCGTGCACTGATGGATGAGTTTAAAAATGGTGTGCAGATGGATGTTATTTACCGCGTATCGAGTAAAGAAGATTTGGTGCTGAAAGAAGAGCTTGATTACTTGCAAGATAATTCCGAGGGCACGATTAGGGTCCATTACTTGGTGGGGTCCCGTAAGGATCACCCGATGGATGCTGCGGCGCTGCAGAAATTGGCGCCACGAGTGGCTGACTCAGATATCTATATCTGTGGCCCTGGGCCGCTTGTAGAGACCGTTAAGAAGGCCGCTGAGGACCTAGGAGTGCCTAAGAACCGTTTTCACGATGAAGCCTTTGCCTTCCATTCAGAGTAGGAATTCGTAGACGTTGGACAGACCTGGCTCAGTTACCTCTCAGGATTGGAAGACATAGTTCAGATATGAAACGCGCACTATTAATTGCAGGTGGAACCGTTGGTGGTCTTGGAGCGGTATTGGCGATAACACCTCCACAATTCACATCGACTCAGAGTGTTGATTCGCTTTCGGGTGGATTGCCAATGGGCGGTGCAACACAGACAACGCCTGCGGCGACGCAGCCGGCGCAAACGCCGGCTGCAACAAAGGCAACGCCAACAAAGTCAGCAGTTGCGACGAAACCTTCTTCTGGTTCTGCAAGTACTCAACAGCCAGCACCGGATCCTGCAGCATCACAGAGCGCAGTAGCAACGCCAAGTGCAAGCGGGTATTCGGGCACGGTTACAGGTGCTTCATTCAATGCGCGCAATTACGGCACGCTATCTGCGACAGTTACCTTCAGTAATGGCAAGATCTCTAATGTAACTGCTTCACAGTCACCGCGATCATGGAGTGAAAACGTACTTTCTGCTGTGCTCCCATTTGTCAATGGCGGCAAAATTACAGTTGAACAAGTGAAGCAATATTCAGCCGCGCAGTTGCCATGTGGAACATCCAATAGCTGTCGATCACAAGCTTCTTTTACCGCTGATGCTTTCTGGTCATCCATTAAGTCTGCAATCTCGAAGGCTGGTTTGTGAGGCTAGAAAGACTTGTTGAAACCTGGGGAACGGTTGTTGTTATTGATGCAACTTCTACCAGGTTGGATGAAGTTGCTTTAGCTAGAGCAGTTGAAGAAGTTCAAGAATTCTTTTTTCAGGTAGATCGAGACTTCTCAACTTATAAATCTGATTCTCAAGTTTCACGACTTCGTCGAGGAGAATTGAAGATTGAAGATGCGAGTGAGTATGCGCAGCAGGTGTGGGCGCTCTGCGAGTATGCACGCGAACTCACTCTTGGCGCATTTGATCCTTGGAAAGCTGAAGGTGGTTTTGATCCATCGGGCTTGGTGAAGGGTTGGGCCGCAGAAGTTGGGGCGCAGATGCTTGTTATGGCAGGCGTAGAACATGTGTTGATTAATGCTTCTGGAGACTTGGTACTACGAGGAGGCAATCCTGAAGGTGGCCCGTGGAATGTAGGAATTGCTAGCCCTGATGATGTTGAGAAATATGTGAAGTTCTTTGATGTGGTTGATGGTTCGGTTGCAACCAGTGGTGATTACGAAAAGGGTGCGCACATCATTGATCCACATACCGGTTTGATTGCCATTGGTGCACGCTCTGCATCAGTTATCGGGCCTGATGGGGCTTTGTGTGATGCGCTGGCGACTGCGGTGATGGTTGACGGCGTTGATGCACAGACGTGGATCGGGCGAACAGAGCTAGCAGAATATTCTTTCTGGACAATCAATCGCCACGATGAAACTGCATGGTCGTACAACAGAACCTGAGGAAGTTGGTTGCCATGAGTTCAATAATCCTGAATTCGACATCTACTTTGCTTCCAAAATTAAGAAAATTCAGCTGGGAAGCTTGATTTCAATTTTTCAGAAATCAGCCTCGCTACAAGTTTGCTGCCTTGCGTGTTCAAGTGTAAGGAGTCATACATGAAATCCGAACTTGATGGGACTAGTTTATCTAAGTCGATGAGAACAACTTTTTGTTCTCGCGCAATCCGACGAATAATGTCATTAGCCCTGTCGTAAAGACTTACATACTCAGAGTAAGTTAAAGGTTGAGGATATTTTTCGAACTCAGCTCGAGTCTCAGAGTCATCAATCCTTATTCTGCTGAATTGAGTCATCAATACTGGCTCAATACCCCAATCCCGACTTATGTGAACGACAGATTTAATAGATGAGGTAAATTCACGATCGACAGTTTCCTCTAATTCCGAATAGTCATACTTCGGTTCTCGGTAATCTTTCCATTCGTCGACAATTAGACTTGTAACCATTCCTTGAAAGTAGTAGCCAAATCGCAACCATAGGTTAGGTATGAGGGAGTCTTTCAATTCTCTCAGAGTATTGTAAACGGAAAAGCTCTCACTAACTTTCCTAGAATCCTGCACCAAACTTCGGTTGGATGGAGCAATCCAATATGAACCAGTCTTTGTCAAAAGCGTGATGTCATTAGCTCCCTGCATATATACCAGGTGCTTCGGTTGATAGGGAATAGCCTTACCTATCGTAGACAATAGTGAGTGCATTGTGTGATTTCCCGATACACCTGCGTTGAGAGTCCTCACATTGAGCAATTCTCCAACTCTATAAGGAAATCTCATTTCTTCCTCCACAAAAATACATTCCGTAGTGCTACCGCCAAAGAAGATTGTTGAGACTTTTTCCGATTGTTTCCGAAAATCTGATGGACCAATAATAAACCCATCGCTATCTGTTCGTAGAGAAAAATTCTTTTGCTCTAAAGAATTTGTTCCTGGTAAGTAAGTTTCTCCTGGCTTAATTTTTATAGCGGTTTTCGGGGCATATTCTTTGAGCAAAAGGGATCTCGTGGTTTGTTCCGCAATGGAATTATTTGGATTCAAGAAGCGTCCAACAGCGACATCAATAACTTTAATTGAAACTACACCTAGTAGAATGTAAAGAGCCACCTTTAAAATTAGTCTTTGCTTAGTCAAGCTCGTACCTATCTCGATAATTTACAAGTTGTGCTTGTGGTTGAAGTTTTTTCTGCAATATAATATTTCCGATTACAAGCAAGTCCAAGTCCGTTCCCATAAAACACCTGTATGCATCTTCAGGCGTACATACAATCGGTTCCCCGCGAACGTTAAATGAAGTGTTCACGACGATTGGAACCCCGGTAATCTCCTTAAATTTGCTTAGCAATTTAAAATAAAGCAAATTGGTTTCTTGATGAACTGTTTGGATGCGTGCGGAATAGTCAACATGTGTGACGGCGGGAACGATAGATCTGGGCACATTTAGTTTGTCGATGCCAAAGAGTTCCTGACTTTGTGAAGACATTGCAATTCGTTTATCCTCTGAAACGTCTGCGTTAAATAACATGTACGGACTCTTGACATGTAGATCAAACCACTCGCTCAGATGTTGATTAAGGACGCTTGGAGCAAACGGTCTAAAAGATTCACGAAATTTGACTTTCAAATTCAATACTTTTTGAGTATCTGGGGATCGCGGATCTCCAAGAATGCTTCGATTGCCGAGAGCTCTGGGCCCGAATTCCATGCGGCCTTGCATCCATCCGACGGCTTGGCCCAGAGATAGCGCCCCCGCAGTCTGGTCAATCATCTCCTGTTCAGTTAACACCTCAAAGTCTGCTCCAATGGTAGTTAATGACGAAATAACTTCTTCTTGTGAGAATTCCGGGCCTAAATAACTTCCGGACATTGAATCTGCATTTTCCACAACCCGACGAGAAGACCCAAGCATTGAATAGTGGACTGCTAGTGCGGCACCTAAAGCGCCTCCAGCATCACCAGCCGCGGGTTGCACCCAAACATTCTCAAAAAAACCACTCTGGATTATTTTTCCATTTGCGACACAATTGAGTGCCACTCCGCCTGCTAGGCATAAATTTTTTTCACCTGTGGTTTTAGCAATATTTTTCACGATTCTAAGAACGATTGTCTCTAGTACGTTCTGTATCGAGGCAGCAATATCCATCTCACGTTGAGTTAGAGACGATTCAGGTTTTCTAGGTTGGCCCTGAAAAAGCGAATGGAATTTTTCAGTGGTCATTGTTTCACCAGTGCAGTAATCAAAGTAACTCATGTCCAGCCTAAAGGACCCATCATCTTTCAAATCAATCAGGTTGTCATAGATCAACTTTTCGTAAATGGGATTTCCATAAGGCGCCAGACCCATAAGCTTGTATTCCCCGCTGTTTACTTTGAATCCAGTATAGAAAGTAAATGCTGAATACAGAAGCCCCAGTGAGTGCGGAAATCTAATTTCCTTTTGTAGCGATAACTGGTTGCCATGTCCAACCGAAAGCGAAGTAGTAGCCCACTCACCAACGCCATCCATCGTTAGAACTGCGGCACTCTCAAAAGGGCTTGGAAAAAAAGCACTAGCTGCATGACTGAGATGATGCTCTGAGAATAGAAGCTTTGATTCCCAATCAATCTTCTTTCCTAAATTTTTTCTTAGCTCTCTCTTGAGCATAGATTTTTGAAACAACTTCTCCGTTAACCAAGTCTGCATCGACTTAGAAAAAATAAAAAAACCTTTTGGAGCAAACGCAAAGTAAGTTTCTAGAAGTCTGTCAAATTTGAGAAATGGCTTTTCGTAGAAAACCACATAATCGATTTCCTCGGGGTTTATTTCTGCCTGAAGTAGACAGTAGTTTATTGCGTTTATGGGGAATCCACTGTCATGTTTTTTTCTTGTAAATCGTTCCTCTTGAGCTGCCGATTGAATCTTTCCATCGATTAAAAGTGCCGCTGCCGAGTCATGGAAATACGCAGAGATACCTAAAATTTTCATCTGCTAAAACACCGTGTAGATGAATGGACCCACAACAGAATTTTGTGCAAAGTAAAGCAGTGCTCCTAATATGATCATAATAATGAGTACCGGAATCAACCAGAGTTTTCTTTTTACCTTTAAGAATCTAAACATTTCCATTAAGAACTTCACTGAATTCCTCCTAGTATTGATTACGAAAAGAAAAGTTGTCGGAATACTCTGGACTTACATCTTCCCAATAACTCCGTCCTGATTTGAACGATAGATGGAGTTCGTCTCGACCACGCATTTTCCCAATTAGAGCGATAGGAATAAATAAAGTTATGAAAATAATCCCCATAATTACGGGGGAAGTGAACTTTGAGATTTTGGTGCTTAACCTTGACCAAGATCGATTTAAATTACTTAATTTCTCTGGTTTAGTTAATGAAATAAGAAATAGTGAAACTGCAAATAAGGAAGAAACAGCAAAGTATGGAACATGGCTGTGCTTGAATACAAAGGCCGAAATCAAGGTGAAAATGAATGCAAAAAATAATCCAAAGGTCTTATCTGAACTTTTTGTAGCTGATCCCATGCAGAGAATCTTAGCCTAATAGGCCTCTAGGTCCTGATTAAGTAGTCTGCAAATGCCGTGCCAACACAGAGGCATTTGTATGGGCAATTCCTATAAATGCCTGCATTTTAATCGGAAAATTGAGGCGAAAGTACACGCCTTTCGAGATACTACATACATGAAAATTTATCTAAAGGACGTTTTAGCTGCCATAAGAGTGCGTCAGTGGATAAAGAACTCTTTATTGCTCGGGGCACCAATAGGCGCTGCGGTCAATCCTTCACCTACTAATTTAATTATACTCTCGAAAGGGATACTTTCATTTTGTTTGGTTTCAAGCGCTGGTTATATCCTCAACGATTGGGTTGACAGAGAACATGATCGTTCTCATAGTCAAAAAAAGAATAGACCATTTGCTGCGGGAAGATTAAATGGTGTACATGCCCTGTTGTTGGTTCTCTTGCTTTCGCTGATTGCATTCACGTTGACTATAGATTTATCTCATTCATTTATTACTTGGCTTGGAATCTATGCTATTTCGACAGGGAGTTACACACTTTATTTCAAAAGTAAACCTGTTATCGAATTGCTAACGGTTGCTTTTGGTTTCTTGGTGAGGTGCATCGCTGGCGCCGCGCTATTTGAAGTCTATATTTCGCAGTGGTTTATAATTGTGGCAGGATTTGGGTCCTTGTTCCTCATTAGCACTAAGCGCCTTGCCGAATTCAAGAGGTACTCAAGTAATCAAACTAGGTCAGTGATTACCACCTACACTGAGCAATTTCTTGTAACTGTTACCTCAGTGTCAATTTCAATCACGGTTATGGCATATGCCCTTTGGGCATTTGAAGTGGTAAGTTCTAGTGCCTGGGGAAAACTATCTATTCTTCCTGTTCTAATCGGAGTTCTTCGTTACCTCTGGCATTCGGAATCTAATGACGCTCAAGAGCCGGAGAAAGCCCTTCTTTCAGACCCTGTGATTCCGATATCTGGACTCATTGCAATTTCATTATTGATTTTGGCAATTTACACATGAATTTTCCTGACGTAGAAATTCAAACTGGGTGGGGTTTGAATCTAAAAGCCAAAGGTTTTTCAACAGCTGATTTGAGTGTTGTTGTTGCCATTGCATTCGAGCGGAAAGGCAAACAAAGTGTCAGGGGAGTGATTCCTAGTGGTCTTGGTCGCTCATATGGTGATAGTTCCTTAAATTCCGGAGGCTATAGGTTTGATTCGAGCTTCTACAGAGAATTGATTATTGACGCCACCACTGGTACAGCTGATTGCGGCTCCGGAGTAACGATACGTGAATTGGAATTTGCGTCACACCTCAAGGGCTTTTTGCCGGTCGTGGTTCCAGGAACTAGCTTTGTAACGCTGGGGGGTGCGTTTGCATCAGATATTCATGGTAAATCTCAACAGTTTGATGGCAATTTTTCAGACCATGTCTCATCGATTTCCGTCATCGATGATCAAGGTTATGAAAGGAAATTTGTATCCGGATCAGAGGAATTTAATGCTACAGCCGGAGGAATGGGTCTTACTGGCTTCATTTCTCGTTTGGAGATAAAACTTAAGAAAGTAGAAATTCCAGTCATCTATCAGCGGGAGGTTCGTGTAAAAAACCTATCTGAGATGCTCTCAACACTTGAGGGGCTGGAGGCAAAGTATCCGTACACGGTTGCCTGGATAGATTTGTCTGGTAAGTATCAAGGGCGCGGCTTGGTGAGTGGTGGAAGGTTTGCTCTGGAGCATGAGGTTGCTGGAGCAAAGAAACTCAATTTCAGTTTTGAGAAATCTACAAAAGTCAAGTCCGTGCCTTTTCTAGGTTATTTCAATTTCATGAGGTACCCATCAATTCGTGCGTTCAATGAATTTTGGTATAGAAAACCGTTGAAAACAGGTCTGTCATCCTTCCCAAAATTCATGCATCCACTTGATTCAATCGGAAACTGGAATCAAATTTATGGCAAAGCTGGATTTATCCAGTACCAGCTTGTTATTCCAGATGAAAGCAGAGAGGTTCTTCATCAGATTCTTACATTATTAAAGAAACATAAGGCAAGTTCCTTCCTAACTGTTTTGAAAAAATTTGGTCACGAAGGGTTGGGATATTTGAGTTTCCCAATGCCTGGGTGGACTTTAGCCATGGATTTTGCTTCGGATTCAAGAAATCTCACTCAATTGATTCGAGAATTAGATAAGTTAGTGATTAGTTCAGGAGGAAGAATTTATCTTACGAAGGACTCAACGAGCACTCCTGATTCGATTGAAGTTATGTACAAAGATTTAGAAAAGTGGAAGAGCATAAAAAAGAAGATGGATCCATCCAATTTCTGGCAGTCTGATCAGTCAAGGAGATTAAATTTATGTTGAATGGACTTGGGCAAATTCAAAACATATTGGTGATAGGCGGAAAGAGTCAGATTGCACTCGAAACTGTTTTGAATATCCCTTTGGCTCCGAACGGTAAGGTTTTTTTGCTTGGACGCGAAATCAGAAAAGAAAATATCGTCTTAGCCAACACAGAAGTTACGAAAATAAACTACGACATTAGTGATTCAAGTCAGCAGATAAGTCAGATCTCTGAACTATTCGACAAAAGGGACTTTGACCTGGTTATTTTTTCCATTGGTTACTTGGGCCTCTCGCCAAGTAAGTCAACGCTTGAACAAGATCAAATAATTTTTGACGTAAACTTCACGCATTCAGCGAGCGTTCTTAATTATGTCGCTAAACGACTAAAGTCACAGAACCACGGAAAAATCTTGATTCTCAGCTCAGTAGCATCACTCAGACCTAGAAAAAGTAACTACATTTATGGAGCAGCAAAATCGGGATTTGATTTCTTTGCACGAGGGCTCCAGTTAGATCTGTTGGGAACTGGCGTCAATGTTTGCATTGCTAGACCTGGATTTGTCCACTCAAACATGACTAAGGGAATGACTCCAGCGCCGTTTGCAATCTCTGCTGCTAAAGCTGGAGAAATTTGCGCACTTGGAATCCAAAAATCAAAAAAAGTTTTTTATGTACCCGGAATACTTCGATATGTAATGTTCATTGTGAAGTTTTTGCCTCACAAAATCTTAAACAAACTCAACTAATCAAATTTAGCTTGTTCACTTCAAACTCTGATAAGTGAACAACTTCAATAATTTCAATAAGTTGTTCGACGGTTCGAGCTGATGCAATCGGTGTGCTGACTTGTGGGTTTGAGCGAAGCCAAGCGAGAGCAATTGCTGAAACGGATGAGTTATGTGCTTTAGCGATTTCATCGAGGGCTGCAACAACTGCCCAACCTTTATCGTTTTGATAATCCTTAACACCATCTGCGCGAACAGAATCAACATTTACTCCTGGGCGGTATTTACCTGAAAGGAATCCGCGGGCGAGTGAGTAGAAGGGAAGAGCGCTAAGGCCGTTGTTGGCTAGAACTGCTTCTTGCTCTGATTCGAATGGATTGCGCTCCATGAGGTTGTAATGATCTTGAAGAGCGATGTATGAAGGAAGCCCTTCTTGTTGTGCAATAATGAGTGCTTCTTGAAGTCGGGCACTTGTGTGTTGAGAAGCTGCGATGTAGCGAACTTTTCCTTCGCTGATTAATTGGGCGTATGCGCCAAGAGTTTCTGCCATTGGAACTTCTTGATCGTCGTGGTGTGAGTAATAGATATCGATGTAATCGGTTTGTAGGCGGCGCAGTGAGTCATTGCAGGCGGCGATGATGTTTTCAGGGCGTAGGCCGGGACGGGTTGAAAGCTTGGCAACTTTGGTGGCGATTACGAAGTTGCTGCGATCTTGTGACTTAAGCCAGGTGCCGATGATGGTTTCGGATTCTCCGCCCTTGTTGCCGGGCTTCCATTCGCTGTAGACATCGGCGGTATCGATGAAGTTGCCACCGTGGGATGCATAGGCGTTTAAGACATTGTGTGACTCTTCAGGTCCTGAGGTCCAGCCAAATACGTTGCCACCGAGGCAGAGAGGATGAACTACGAGGTCAGTTTCTGGAATTGTCAGCATTGAGCCATGATACTTGCGTGGTGGAAACAACTGGTGGGTTTACGAGCGTTGGATTAGAGCTTGAGGCTAAAGCTCTGCAGTTGTCATCCCTGACGCAGGCTGAGGCGATTGAGATCGGCACTATTGCGCAAGAAATTGGATTAGATCGAAAACTGCCGATTGCAGTTGAAGTGCGGATCAAAGATTGGATTGTCTTTCATGCATCCCTTCCTGGTTCAACTCCTGAAAATGATTGGTGGATTGGTCGTAAAGCGCGCGTTGTGAATTTAACGGGGCGTTCAACAATTCATGAGCGAGTGATTGCTGAAGAGCAAGGAATTGATTGGCACGCACAGAAAGGTTTGGAAGATGAGTTATATGCAATCCATGGTGGCGGGCTTGCGCTCAATGTCGTTGGGTTAGGTTTAACTGGGGTCTTGATTGTCAGCGGTCTGCCGCAGGTTGAAGATCATTTGTTAGGTGTTGAAATTATTACCGAGTATTTGGCGCGAAAGGGAGAACAGCAATGAGCATCTGGGTGTGTGGTGAGGTGCTGATTGATTTAATTCCTGGAGCCGATGGTGTGCGCGTTCCGCATGTGGGTGGAGGGCCAGCAAATACTGCAAAGGCACTTGCTCGTCTTGGGCTTGATTCATTTTTCATCGATGGAATTTCAACCGATGAATATGGAGTAGCTGCACGTAAAGAACTTCTTGATGATGAAGTGAAATTAGATTTAGCGCTGAAGAGCGATAAGCCAACATGTTTAGCTACGGTGACGCTCGATGCTAATGGTGGCGCGTCATATGAATTCTTAATTGATGGAACAGCGACCTTTGATTTTTCACTCGATTGGTTGCCAGACCCATCGCGTTACAAGCCAAATGTGCTCCATATAGGCACTTTGGTCACTGTTATTGAGCCAGGTGCTGATGTTTTGTATGACTGGGCTATTCGTGTGGCTGAGTTTGCACCCATTGTCTATGACCCAAATATTCGCCCATCAGTTATGGGTGATCGCGATAAATATCAGGCGTCGGTAGAAAAGTGGGCAGCTATTTCATCTGTCATCAAAGTAAGCGATGACGATATGGCGTGGCTCTATCCAGGTGTTGAGTATGCAGATGTTGCAAAGCGTTGGGTGTCAGACGGTGCAGCGCTAGTAGTTGTTACACGTGGATCTCAAGGCTTGATCGGCTTTACAGCAGATGGCGCAGTTGAAGTTCCAGGTGTGAAGATTGAAGTTGCTGACACTGTGGGCGCTGGTGACACAGTTGGGGCAATCATCGTTGAAGCGATGACTGAAAAGGGAATTCTTAATCTGACCGGTGAAGAATTGAAATCGACTCTGCACCGCGCAGCTGTCGCTGCAGGAATTACATGTTCTCGCAAAGGTGCGCAGCCACCATATAAGCATGAGTTAAAGGGTGTGTAATGCAATTTATCGATGATGCAGAATTTCAGGTTGCAATCGATCTCGATGGTGGTGGAAAGATCACTTCCATCAAATGGCGAGAGATGGAATTTACTGTTCCCTTCCGCGGAAATGTCTTAACCAATGGTTGGTATCCAATGGCTCCTTGGGCTGGGCGAATTCGCGATGGACTGATTACCTCAGCTTCTGGTGTTGAACATCAACTACCAACAAATATTGATCCACCGAACGCTATTCATGGTTTTGGATTCACAACTTCGTGGCAAGAGATTGGCCCGGGTCGTTCTCTATTACATCTACCAAAGCCATATATGGGTGCAACTGTTGAACAGACAATTGAAGTTTTGGATGATGCAATCCGTTGGTCACTCGAATACGATGACAACGGTTGCGATATTCCTGTGTGGCTTGGAATGCACCCTTGGTTTGCGCGCGATCTAGAACGAGGCGGAACTGCTGAGATTGAATTTAGCGCGGCAAAGATGCTCAAGCGTGGTTCTGACGGGCTGCCAACAGGTGAACTCATTAGTCCAACTCCGCAGCCTTGGGATGATGCGTTTACCGAAGTTCGTGGTACCCCTGCGGTCATTTGGGAAGATGTTGCGCGTATCGATATTGAATCTGATGCTCCTTGGTGGGTTGTTTATAGCGAAGATTCTGATGGGGTTTGTCTAGAACCACAGACTGCGCCCCCAGATGCGGCGAATTTAGGGATTAGTGGCGAGAACTACATCGAAGCCCTATTCGTTTTCTCTCAAGGGTAAATAGAATCGGCTCTTATGAGCACACAGATAAATCGCCAGCACCTTAAAGAACTTCGCGCAAAGGAAGAACAGCGCTTTCTTGATA
>JACCDI010275173.1_pt1 | contig 12090 bp, 13 predicted proteins | sample 7442791 | NCBI WGS metagenome assembly JACCDI01 (sample SAMN15323434, study PRJNA562643) | freshwater metagenome | isolation source: river surface water | place: USA:Blue River Watershed | collected 2017-08-15
ATGGATCATCACATCGAACAACCACTTCATCAGTATATCTAAAATTACTTATACGCCATGAATTTATACTTTCGTCCCAAATATATTTTTCCCATGTTGTTGTTAAATCACCTGGAATAATATTATTGCATCTAGAAAAACTATTCGTTTTTGTATTATGTTTACTACATCTTCTGTATTTGAAATCAATATATAAACCTAACTTTCTCCAACGTATTTCATTATCAATATACTTTTCTATTACATATGTCTTGTCAATAAATTTCGATTCTTTTATAATATTAATTAATACACCCATTTTCGAATTTTCAGCAACAAATTCTTTTATTAAATTTGTTCTTATATTTTCATCTCCACGACAACGATTAGTCATAAATAATTTGTATATAGTAGAACTCATTATCACAAACTATATACAAATATACAATTAAATACAAACTCAATTTTTTTATTTAATACTGATACAAATTATCAGAAATTAATGTAACACTCCAATCAGCACCATTTAAATTCACAACATGACCTTTATCATCTAACAATCTTATTCGCAACCGTTCTATATCAACAGGACCAAAATAAATACGTTTATTGTCTTGAAATTGACCACTTAATTCTGTATACAATTGACCTGTTGTCATTGAACCGTATTTTATCGGAATTATTGCAAATGTATCTGAATTTGTAGGCGCCTTTGAACGAAATGATATCGTCTTATTACGGTTCTTTATTATTTCATTTATTGTATATAATTGTGCTTGAGTTAACGTTCTAGGCGCAGATGGAAGCAATTGCTGAACTTTTCCTGAACCTAAATCTAATTTATCTTGCAAACTATTAAATAAATTGTCTGGATTTATACCTAACGCTATTGCCTCCGATGGTCGTATATTTGACAAATTAGCAATAGCATTCACATCCAATAACGTCGGAGATACATTCGGTGTACAAATATACGGTTGCGAATTACTATAATAAGATGGCAATGATAATGATTTAGACAACTCAGTTATTGTTATAAGACCATTGTTGATATGATTTTGATTAAAATCATCTAATACAATAATAAAATATTTTGTACCATATAAATTAAGTAGACCTATTGGGTTATTTCCTCCATTAAAAACTGGCTGTATAGGCAATCTATAACCCATCAACCAACCAAGAGTGCTGTCAAATGTATGCGTTTGATTGCTACATGAACCATATAGATTATTATCATAACAACTTTTCATTCCTGTTATATCAAAAAAGGTTATATATGCATCCTTGTCCGAATCAAATTGGTCTTCATATTGAGTTATACTAACAATCAAATTATTCGAAGGATCTTTCCAACCTTCTAAATTTATTTTCACCTTTCCATTATTTTTATTATATGTTGTTATCGAAGGATTAGGAATTGTCGCATTTGTGAAACCGACAGATAAAAACCCCGCATTCAACGCAACACAAAATTCTGTTGGAGAATAATTTCCCGGTTCAACAGATACTCTAAATGTATTTCCTAAATTTGTTACCCATAAACACGTATTTCCATAAACGTCGTCTATTACATACCATGTATATGGTATTTGAATTGAATATAAACGCAAACTTAATACGTCAGTTAACGGATCAGACAAATCTAATACATAATCAGTTGCCATACTTTCTGAACCACCAGATGCCTGCCTAAATTGACTATCTAAATTTATGAATCTACTTGTTACATTTTCTAAATTTGGATTTAATGTATCTTGTGTAACAGGAACGTCACGTGTATTTGTAACGCCTAATTGTTCCCTATTCATAGGCACATGATCGTTATCATAAACATCTATTTTTTGAACTCTATCGGTATTTTTATCACGTTGAACAGCATTATCTTGTGGAAGAGCCTGATATTTAATCCAATCATTTGTTTGTTTTTCATTCGGATCATATTCAACATCATTTCCGTTATCTAATTCAACCATATATTTCAACAATTTAGACTGAATGTTTTGGAAAAAAATAACCATCTTGGGTTGTTTTTCATTCAAAAACTTATTTATTAATTTGTTAGTTTTATCTTTTATATCACTTGATGTAGGATCCTCTAAATCTAATATAGTCAACAATTCAGGAATTGTGTAATTATCTACATTATAATCAATTTTACTCATATAAATAAACATTGTTATTTTTCTATATTTTTATCACAATATTCTATTTCAGCATTATTATTTTCTTCATTTAACATTTTGTTAGTTTGTTCGTCAAAGTAATGAACGAAAAGTTGTCTTACTTTTTCTTTAAGACTTTTTAAATCATAATTCCAATGAACAAACAATCTATCTGTAATTACTGTTATTCCAGTTCTACATTTTAAATGAGATTTGCCTTTAAACAATATAATGTCAAATATATCATTTATTTCTGAATCAAAATCATTTATTTGAGATCTACTAACCCAATGTTTTCCTCTGTAAATATATCTGTTATATTCAGAGTTTTCATAAATTCTATATTTTTTATCACAAACTAACATATTTTTAATTAATCCTATTCCTTCAATTTTGTTAGTTGTATTATTCATTTCAGCAACAAATAATAATATATCACTTGAATATGTATCTCTAATTTTTAATCCAGCACCATATATAACAACTTCATTATGGTTTTCTCTATAATTTTTGTTTTCTTGATAAGTATCATTTGTGAAACGAGTGCATGCCAAGTGAAACATATTGTTACTTTTGTTAGTTTATAATTGAAACAAACTAACAAATCAATTTTATTTTAAATAATAAATTTAATATAATGAATATACGTTATAATATAAATAAATAATTATATTATAAATATTAATTAAATGAATTACATTTATAATACGTTTCTAGCAGGATGGTGTGCCGAAGCAGTTGGTGCTCGACTTGAATTTATGCACAAAACATTTACAGATGAAGAAGTATTTGAAGCATTTCATATGGTTGGTGAAGCATCATCTGGTGTAAATCCTGGACAAATAACAGACGACAGTGAAATGGAAATGTCATTATTAAGTGCATTGATTGAAGGAAAAGACGAAGAATATTTTCCAATTGAAATAATTGCTAAAAAATATATTGAATGGTATAAAAGTGAACCATTTGATATTGGACAAACAACAACATTTTCATTATTAAATGCTGAAAATGCATCCGATGTTTTGTCAAATGCTTATGAATATAATATAGATTCAGAATCAAACGGATCATTGATGAGATGTATACCTTTAGCTGTATTTGGCATTAATAAAGAAGATGATATAATTATGAATATTGCCTCATTGGAATCAGAACTAACACATCCAAATAAAATAGTGGGTGAAATAACAGGCTTATACTGTATTATTATTGCTCATATATTGCGTTCAAAGATTAACAAAACTGAATTGAATATAGACCATTTATTAAATGTAATTGCGAATAGAATTACAAATGACACAATATTAAATTGGTTTGAAATTGGATGCAAACTAACAAATATAGATAATTATGATAGTATTGTGAACGAAGGTCACGTAAAACACGCATTTATATTTGTAATATATTTTTTGAATAATATTAACAAATATACTTATGTTCAAGCAATAACAGAAATTATAAAACGTGGAGGAGATACAGACACAAATGCCAAAATAGTAGGAAATTTATTTGGAGCATATTATGACGATTGTGTTCCATCATATTTGGCTGATATTGTGTTAAAATTTGATTGTACTGCTGTTGAAAATATTTTTTTTAGAAGACCATATAATTATAGCGTAAATTATGCTATTAAATTATTCGATTTTTTACCAATAAAATCTGTTGTTTAGTAAATGTTATATAATATATTAAAAAATAATATTAATTAATGTATAATTTCAGGCCATATGTCAATTATTCTGTAATGTTTATAAATATCATTTGTGTCAGGGAATCTTCCTTTTTCTAAAACAAATTCACGAAGTCTAACCATTTTTTTAAGTCCTCTATTTTCACCAGTTATTATTATTACACCATATACATTTACTGAACTATAATCCATATCATCAACAATGACTAATTCACCATTTGGTCTTAATGGATACATTTTTTTATAAATAGGTTTTGGTATATTGTTTCCCATTGTTTTTATTTTTGTTAGTTTATAATTCAAACAAACTAACAAATCAATTTTATTTGTTTATATTAAATGAAATGTTGTATATGTGGACCAGTTAGAAATTGTGGAATATATTTAGACAAAGTATTTCAAAATATAGAACAAATTGGAAAAATATTTGATGATTACAAAATAATTATATTTTATGATAATTCAGATGATAATACTTTAAGAAAATTAAAAGAATATCAAAAAATAAATCCTAGATTGACATTTTATGTTAATCAATATTTTGTATCTAGATATAGAACACATAGGTTAGCACATGCGAGAAATTTTTGTATTAATTATGTAAAACAACATTGTAATATAGATGAATATCCGTATTTTATTATGATGGATTTTGATGATGTAAATGCTAAAAATGTTAGACCAGATGTATTAAAAAAGTATTTAAACAGAGATGATTGGGATGCATTGTCATTTAATACATCTCCTAAATATTATGATATATGGGCATTGTCAATTTATCCATATTGTTTTAGTTATAATCATTTTAAAAATACGAATATACATAACTATGATGTTATACAATCATATATTGAACGAAAAATTAGAAAACTGAAAGAAGGAGAATTGTTGCAGTGTTTGTCTTCATTTAATGGATTTTCAATATATAGAAGTTCTAAGTTTTTGAATTCAAATTATGATGGAAGAGTCAGAGTAGATTTGTTGCCAAAAAGGTACTTACATGCACATATGAACGCGTCAAAATCTCCATTAATATTTAAAGATTATGGCCATATTAAAGGCATAGTTGAAGATTGTGAACATAGAGCATTTCATATACAGGCAATAATTAATGATAAGGCAAAAATAATGATTTCTAAAGATAAATTATTTGTTTGATTAAGAAGTTGAATAATTGTTAATATAATTAATTTGAGTGCTATATCTATTAAATAAGTTTTTTAAATTATCATCTATAGTTTCTAAAATGTTTTGATTTGTATGTGGTTCTTTATAAGGAACAGGTAAATTTGTTAGTTCATCATTGTTTAAAAAGGTCTTTAACTTTTCAACTACACTTTCTTCAAAGAGTTCTTCATACTTTATTATAATCATTTTGTTATCTTTGTAAGAAGTCCATTTATAAAATTGATCTATCATTAGTTTTAATAAATTTCCGTCTGAATAATTTACCTTTTTTGAATTGCTTAATTTTCTTTGATTCACATCCCAATAACCTTTTCCTCTGCGTTTCATTGATAACAATGATTCTCGCGGATCTCTATATAAATAAATAATGGGAATGTCTAATTTAACAGGTGTTGGACAATGACATAATATTTTGTCAAATACTTTGCTTTTTACTTTATATCCATTTTTTTCAAGTATGTCATTTAATGTGTTACTACAACATCCTCCAAAACATACAACAGCTAAATCTAATTTCTCTTTTTTAACAGTTTCATTTAATTCATTTAAGTTAAATATTTCTTCATTTTTACGTTCTTTTATTTTACTCATAATAATATATTATATATTATTATACATTATTAATGAATATTATTAAATCATTCAATAAAAGAGATGGAGGTTATCTGTTTCATTATGCACATTTTTTATGTGACTGTTTGTTTCCTGAAATAATAAATGGTTTTAATAATTTTGATGTTGTTATTAGAGAAAAAAAAGAAAAACAAACTATTGGAAATTTTTCAAAGATGTATGAAGAAATAACTAACACAAAAACAATAGAATTAAATTCAAGTGATTTTAATAAAACAAAATACACAACATTAGTTCCTCCAAGAAAAGAATGGTTGCTTAAGTCAACATATATTAATTATTTTAGAAATTATATTTTTTCACGATATGAAATAAATCCATTAGAATACGATAATTCTTTTCCAAAAGTTTTGTTAGTTAAAAGAGGTACATCTCCAGATTTAGTAGACAAATCTCTGTTGACTGTTGAAAACAAAGAACATGCATTAACTTCAGGAAAAGAACGAAGAGAAATAAATGATGTTGATACACTTGATTTACATTTAAAAGAAATTTTTGGAGATAAATTTAGGTCTGTTTATTTCGAAAATGTTTCTTTTAAGGAACAAGTAAAGTATTTTAATAATGCTAAACTAATAATATGTGCTCATGGCGCGGTTATGTCAAATATGTTTTTTTGTAAACAAAGCACTACAATTGTTGAAGTGACTTGTGATAAAAAATGGGAATTTTTTGACAAATTATCTAATATAATTTCTTTAAGACATATTAAAATAAATGAAAACAATATAGATTATATTAAACGTAGATTGAACGACATTATAAAAGACATTGAATTGTAATCATAAAATTTTATATAATAATATTACATAATATTATATGAAATACAGTTATAATAATATATTTCAGACACATAAGTCAATTGCGTACATTAAAACAAAACCAAAATTAGTGAATGCTGTCAAAAGTTGGTTAAAACATACAGACACTTTTAAATATCATTTTTATAATGATGAAATGTGTGATGCGTTTATGAGAGATGTTGTTGGAGGAGACACATATAAAGCATATCAACGTCTTCCAATGAAAGTTATGAAAGCTGATTTGTGGAGATATTGTATAATATATGAATATGGTGGAATATATGCTGATGTTGATACTGTATGTAAAATTAATCCTAATGTATTTTTAAATGATTCATTATTGACAATTGTTCCTGAAAATAGAACGCATTTATGTCAATGGGTGTTTTCAGCACCACCAAAATCACCAATATTAAAAGAAGTAATAGATTTATCAGTGAAACGAATTTTAGAAATAGAAAAAATAAAAGGCGAACATATTATTCATACATTGACAGGTCCAGAAGTCTTCACTCATGGAATAGAAAAATGGCTTAAAAAAAATAATGGTGTAACATATCCAAACAACAGACAAATGTATGTTAATTATCCAAATAGAACTTATTTAAGTGTTTTTAACGATAGTACATTTCATAGACATTTTGTGTGTCATTTATACACAGGTCAAGATGCAGATGGATGGTGTCAAGAAAGGAATAAAAAACTTATGTAACATGTAATATTATATTATTTATATATTGCTCGTTTTTCCCACAAACTGCTGTAATGTTGTACTTTTTGAAATTTATTATGTTCTTCAATATATCCGTTATAACTTTTTAGAATGATATAATTTTTAAAATGAATAAATCGGTTTGAATGATTTTCAAAAAAAGTATGTTTTAAATCAAACATTTTTTTCTCATTATCATTAAAATATCTGGAGAGCAATTGAGGTCCAGTTGGGTCTAAACAACTATTTCCATAATATTTTGTTTTTACATGATAAACTATTTTATTAATTGCATCTGATAATATTTTATTTCCAGGTTTGCAAACCATTAATGCGTTATATATTCCATTGTTGTCTGCATCTAAAACCCAATGTTCTTGTTCGCTTAAATTTATAAATTTGAAACCGTTTACAGGCATGTATTTTATATCTAAATAAATTCCTCCTAATTTATACAATACACAATATCTCCATAAGTCAGCTTTATATGCTCCTGGTATTAATTTATTAAATGCCATTAAAACGTCTGGTGGAAAATGTTGTTTTATAAAATTATAGCAATCGTCGTCGTCAAACAATTTATAATTGAATGCTGGGTTTAGTTTTCTAATATAGTTTACATTTTTCTCCATTAAATATGGCAGATTTTTTGAATGCCATGTTTGAAATATATTTAATGGTATAACATTAATATATTTATATTTAAGAGGATATGGTATACGTAATTTATATTTAATTAACATAAGTTTTCTAATTTTGTCTTTTATATTATGAATGTTGTTTTTTGATTTTTTATTTAGTGTAATCATATTATATAAAAATAATATAATTAACAATAAATTATCTCTAAATTGAACTAAAATATTCACGAACATGCTTATCTAATTTTTCATATCTTGGATTGTCTAATGTCTTCAAAAATATACTCCATGGAGTACATGATTGTAATGATTCCATTCCTTCTTCGCAAAATGTATTTAATAATGCCGGACTGAACCCAGACATCATTGATGCGTTTGGTTTAGTAGATAAACATGGGAATCCACTTGTTGAACGCAAATTCCAAAACAAAATGTGAGGCGTCTTAAATGGCTTTCCCCAAAGTTTTGTTCCACATGTAGCATATTTATTATCAATTCGTTCCATCATTGTAGCAATTTGATCTCCACGAGTATTACAATCAGCACAATCTATTTGCATATCTGAGAAAACAACCAACACCATATCTTCAACATCTTCTGGTTTTAATTTATTATCTACAATAGCATCTAAAATCATATTTAACGCTGCATCAAAATTAGTCATCATTTGCCATGCTGATTTTCTTACAACATCTACCATTTCAATAAAATCATTACATCCATCAAGATTAACCCAAGTAGGCTCAGTACTAAATGTCATTACACGCTTTCCAAGCATAGACTTTTCAGCAACTCGAATGCCTAATGCTATTGCTGCATGCAAAGGGTCTCCATACATTGAACCTGACACATCTACCATAGCAATCATTTTGCCTAACTGTCCAGTTTTAGATGAATTATTAGCCCATTGTGCGTTTAATAACGATGCTTCATCACTATTTTTTCTGTTAAGATTGATCAATTCCAAAGCCTTTTTAGTAAAATCATTTAACCCAACTCTTCCACCCTTTATTTCAACTTCGCCCTTCTTGGCCTTTTCAATATATGATTTAAAATGATTTGCACAAATAATACGGTCTTCGTCATTAGAACGCACAGTTCCGTTTTTATTTAAGTTCAAGAATGCTTTACTTTGCTTGTTATACGTGATGGATGTTTGCTTATGAGGTTCAATCTCCGACCAATTTTTGGAACATTGTTTGATTTGTACTGTATCTAATTTCTTGTTAATAGATGAAATCAACTTACGAAATTCAGTCTTAGCCTTTAAAATTGCCTTTCTTTTTGATTCATCAGTCTTTGCGCTTTCAATGTATTCTGAAAAATAACTGACAGCTAATTCAGTAAACAATTCATGATGCTTTGACTTTTCTCTAGGTGTCCATTTTGCTGCCAAAGATGGACTATCCTTATCAGTAGTAGAATCTTGACGTAATTGATTAATCAATAATTGTTTGGCATGTTGAACAAGTGTATTGCTTGACATTAACGACGAATCTTCTAACTTATTATTTTCAACAGTATAAACATGATGAATTCCTTTAACATCTTTCCATGAACCGTATGGATGTTCATTAGGAGAAGAAGATGTGACAAATGTTTCTAATGTGAATTTTGCTAATTCAGGATAATAATCATTTAAAACATTTAGTAAATTATATGCTAACATATATTCACCCTTGCCGTCAATGATATCACGAGTTTGTCCAATCATTCTGACAATGATTGAAATATAATCAACAACTTGTTCCTTATTCGAGTCGTGATGTCTTTTTAATTCAGACAAAATTTCATCAAACTTTTGAATAAGAGATATCAATTTTGTTTTATCATTAGTTCTTGTTAATTGAAAACTAAGTTGTAAAATTCGTTCTTGATAATTATTAGACCATGTATATTCTACAGAACCATTTTCACCAGTTTGACGTGGTGTGAAATTGTCAAGTGCTGAAATAACTGCTGAGGATACTACTTCCGTCATTATAGGTATAGTAATATGTTGTTATTTGTTTAAGTTCTTTTTTTTAGTCTTTTTATTAGTATTTAGATGTCTATGTTTGTAAGTATTTGAATTTTTGTTAGTTGACTGTTTAAATATAATGACAATATCATTGATATCATGAAACATAGAAATAGTTTTTTCAAATACGATGTTATCAATAGATTTTATTGGATGAATGAATTGAGAACCAATATCATTGTGGTTATTTCTTAAAAAGTTTTTTAATTGTTCTGGTAGAATATTGATATTTATTTTTAAAATAGTTGACAATGAATATTTTGTTTCGTTTAAAATCGTGTGTCGTTTTATTAAAGTGAGAAGTTCATTTTTATGTAATGTTCCAGGAGTTGTTAGTATAGTTTTTTCTTCTTTAACATTTTCGATTTCATTGTTTGAATTGATATATATAATATGACTTCTAATAAATGAAACATTTTCACAATAATACATTTTGTATTTATTATCATTGTCATCAAATTCTTTAATCCAAAGGTCGTCTAAATCTTCGATATCTTTGTCTACATAATCATCCATAATATATTATAATAACCAAAGTATAATACATTAAAAATCAAACTAATTTATTCATAATCACTGTAATCACTATAATCGTCAAAGTCATCATCTGTTTCTTCGTCAGTGTCATATTCTGGACCATAAGGAGGTGGTCGTGTATATAATTCATCAAAAGAACCTTCTCCATGAATTGCGTCATAATAATTAATATATTTTTGTCTATTTATTTCTAATTTGTCAATTGCAATATTCATTAAATGATTTATGTTTTCATTGAGTTTTTCTTTATCTTGAATTTTTGTTACTAATTTTGTTGGAGGTCCATATTCATATATGTTTTGTCTGTTGTTACGAGTAATTCTAACCCATCCAGTTTTAACAGGTGCTTTTGTTGTTGTATCTATAACTACATTTGTTAATATATTTTTATAATTTACATTTGTATCAGAATCATTATTTAAAACAATGTTTTGTTCTTGTGATTGTGGTTTTAAATCAGGAAACAATTGTTTGTTAGTTATTTCGACATATTTTTCATTGTTATTGTTGTTGTTTTTGATTGTAGAAGATTTTCCATTTTGTCTTTTGAATGAATTATTAGAGTTGTCGTATTTATAATTATTCTTTTTAGTTGATGGTTGTTTATAAGAAAAGTCATCTTCTTGGTCTAAACAACTAAATCTGTTTGATGATTTTAAAAAAGGATTGCTCATAATATATTGTAATAAATGTACAAATATGTGTGATATTTTAATATGTTAAATTGGCTTTATATTGTTTTGATATATATTATTTGAAAACTACTTAAAGACAACTAGTCATATATAATTGGCTCCTAACAGCAACCAATTTTTACTTAATGTTAATTTCATTTCATTTCATTACCATAAATTCGTTATATATACTTACAGGAGTCCGTAACATCTTTTTGCTTGTTTCTGTCATTTAGTTTATGTATATATGTTAGTTTATATGTCTTAATCATATGTTTATGTATATCTGTCAATCTAAATTTATGTTATCTTTTTATTTTATGTGTTAAATGTTTAATACATAAAAAAATACAAACATTTAATTAATTACAATTTACATTCAATCTACAAATATATAATTTAAAAACTTAGTTGTTCTTCTAATGGAGGAGCAGATGGAATCGTAATATCTTCTTCTAATGGAGGAGCAGATGGAATTAATGTTCCAAAACTCACATCATAAATTTCATCAATAAGAACTTGTTTAATTTTCTCTTGGGTTTTTGTTAGTTTTTGTCTTACATCTTCAAGAGAATTCAAATAATCAAGTGAACGAACTAATGAATCCAATTTCATATTTTTATGTTTTATCAATCTCTCCGCCAATTTAAATTGAGACCTAAATATAGCAATATCAAGCATTGTTTTCATTTCATACATCATAGTGACGTCAAATTCAGGATATATATCCAATAATATGTTTGTTTCTGGTGTAGTTTTTGGAAACCCGTTTTCTTTTACATATATGTAGTAGAATTGCGTTTCCATAGGCTTTTTAACTATTTCTGCTTTTGGAGGAATGTATTCAGCAAAACCTGCGTCAGGATATTTATTCAAATGTGTACATATTTTAGCAACAGCAACTGATGTTTCTAATTTTAATTCAGGTAAGTCAGCCATATCAATGAAAGGATGAATATATCCTTTTAACACAATGATTTGATTTCTTTTGACGTTCATTTTGATTAAATATTGAAAAGCTTAATACATGTCTCGTCTATGA
>JACCDI010752517.1_pt1 | contig 12088 bp, 10 predicted proteins | sample 7442791 | NCBI WGS metagenome assembly JACCDI01 (sample SAMN15323434, study PRJNA562643) | freshwater metagenome | isolation source: river surface water | place: USA:Blue River Watershed | collected 2017-08-15
CCTGCATAAAAAATAAGCAGGGTAGCTCTCAACGTGGCTCAATTTTCAACGTGTAAAGCTCGGAAATTGGCTCAGATTTGGTTGTGATTCAACAGTCTGGTTCACATCGTGGTTTGACCGCTAGCAAACATGATGGCAGTCGCTGCTACCTGAAACTGACCTCGTCGAGAAGAGTCGGATTTGCCGGCATGGCCGAGTGACCGCTCTTGGCCGATATGTAGCACCCAACGCGTCAGCTTCGAAGACTGTTCCCGGCCAAATCCGGCCGGTCGGTGTTGCGGCTTAGTAGCAGCCACTCGGCGCCGCTCTCGACCCAATGCGGGCATCCAGGCCGAGGCCGCAAAGCGGTCGTTCAGCATAAAGGCAAGCTCAGGCCAAAGCGTCCATGGCTTCAACGGGAACGATGCGAAGCCAATTATTCCTAAAAGTTGCCTGAAGATTCGTGCGCTTGGCCGTGAGGAACTCCTCCCGCGCGTACTCTTCCCACATCCATCGTGAATACTGGCTGAAGAAAATTCCGGACCAATATCTGGCTTCAGAAGCGATTGCCGTCGAATCCCAGGAGGAAGTCGGGTCAAGCCGGAATATCGGAAGTTGACGGGATATGCGTTTCGAAAGGCGTTCAGATTAGCGGATGAGGCTACAGTGAACATGCCTGCAACTAGAGGAGACCCTGCTTTGCCGAATTGACTGTCCAGACGCGAGTCTGTCCGAATTTCTGTACGCCCACAGTTTCTTGCGTCACCACGCCGATGTCAAGCTTGAGGATATGCCCGGCAAGTGACATTCATGGGGAGCTATTCCGTTCTGAAGGGAGTGCGGTGGGCCGCGTCGCAAGCCAGAAGTCAGCCGCCGAGACCAAGGCGGCGAGGATGTTGAACACGATAAAGCCCCACATCAGTCTTCCCCCCCCGTGAAAACTGGTGATTTGGCGCTCTATCTAGGTTATGTCACGCACCGAGCGCTTGAGCTGCGCGCGCGCCAAGCGTGCGGTGAAATCCAGTCGCAAACGCTACCGAACGCCAGACTGCCGGCCTGCCATGCTCACTAACTGCACAAGCGCCGGCCCGACCATTTTCAACAGATCTGCCTGCTTTCCCCGATATCCCGGCAGCGCGCAGTTGAACAGCAGCATCCTCTGGCCATACGGGATTCTCGACGCGACGCCAACGGCATGTACGCCAAACCCTGCATCTCCCAGGTTGACGGCGAAGCCCCGCTTTGCGTAGTTGGCCATGCTCTCATTCGCCCCACCGATGCTGTGGCCGTATATCTCGGGGCGCTCAAGCTTCGTGCGGGCAAGAAAATGGTTGCGCTCCGTCGGCGCAAGCTGGGCCAGCCAGGCCCGGCCCATCGCAGTTTCCATAATCCCGCGGAGCGCGCCAGCACCAGGGCGCGTGAGCGTGCCCTGTTCGTGAGTGCAGGTCTCCACATAGACGACGTCCAGATCCATGATCACTCCCACGGATACGGCGCCCTCGAATCGGTCGGCCATGGCCTGCATGGCGGGGCGTAGTTGGACGAGCAGCGGCGTGTTGATCACATAGGGGTAACCCAACGTCACAGCGGCCGGGCCGATGAAGTAGCGGTCGAGCCGTTCGTCGTGATCAAGGAACCCGAGCGCCTGCAAACTGCGGCACAGCCGGCTAACTGTGGGCCGCGGCAGCCCCAGGCGCTCGGCGAGCTCGCTGTTGGCGTGTGGTCGCGGCTCCTGCACGAAAGTCTGCAGGATCATCAGTCCCTTGGCCAGCGTGCCTGAGAAGTTCGGGTCGTCGTCCCGGACACGACGCAGGTCCTGATGGTCCTTGATCTGGTGTATAGGGCGGGGCTGGCGCATAGGGTGAATTCTGCCTAAAGAGCGGGACAATTGTGAATTGTCGTTCCAATATTTGAAACAACTATTAGCGAACGAAAGGGTGAGGCCTACATTACTCCGATGACTATTGATGCAAACAGACCCACTCTGCTTCAGGCCGTCCGCGGCCAGGGCGAGGCGGCGCGCCAGGAGGTCTTGCGATGAATCTCCTTGATGTCGAGCGAGATGCCACCTGCGCCGAACTGCGTCAGCGCGTGCGCGCCTTCGTCGACGGGCATGCCATCCCGATGGAAGGCCGTGAGCACATCCACGATCCGCAAGCCCTGGATGCCGCGCTCGCGAAGCTGCGTCCCATAGCGCGCGAACAGGGCCTTTACCTGCCGCAGATGCCGCGCGAACATGGCGGCCTCGGACTCTCCTGGGTGCAGCGCTTCGTCGTTCTGGAGGAAGCTGGCCGCAGCTACCTCGGCCCCGGCGCGCTCAACTGCGCGGCGCCGGACCAGCCCAACATGATCAGCCTGCTGCTCCACGGCACGCCCGCGCAACGCAGCACGTACGTGGCGCCGCTGGCCGACGGCCGCATTCGCTCCTGCTTCGCGATGACCGAGCCCGCGCCGGGCGCCGGCTCCGACCCATCGATGCTCCTGACCCGGGCGCAGCGCGTGCCGGGTGGCTGGGTGATCAACGGCCGCAAGTGGTTCATCACTGGCGCGCTGGGCGCCCACTTCGCGATCGTACTGGCCCAAACGGCCGATGGGCCAACGCAGTTCATCGTCGAGACGTCCAACCAGGGCTTCCGGCTGCTGCGCTCCATTCCCGCGATCGATCCGTATGCGATTGGCGGTCATGGGGAGATCGAACTGGCCGACTGTTTCGTGACCAACGACGCGGTACTGGGCGAGGTGGGCCAAGGCTTTGCCTATGCGCAGCACCGACTGGAACCCGCGCGGATATCACATTGCATGCGCCTGACCGGCAGGGCGCGCCGCGCACTGGAACTCGCCCAAGCGTACGTGAATCAGCGGCACTCGTTCGGCGACCGACTGACCGATTTGCAGCAGGTGCAGGCCATGGTGGCCGACTGCCACATGGACCTGCATGCCAGCCGGCTGATGACGCTGGACTGCGCTGCCCGCATGGATGCGGGCGTGTCTGTCAAGACCGAGTCGGCCGTGACGAAAGTGTTCGTCTCCGAAGCGCTGTACCGGGTGGCCGACCGCGCCGCCCAGTTGATGGGCGCCCTGGGAATGTCCGAAGACGCGCAGGTCTCGCTCATCCTTCGCGAGCTGCGCCCCTTCCGCATCTACGACGGCGCGTCCGAGCTGCACCGCGCCACGCTCGGGCGCCGGATGCTTTCAGCCCGCGCGCGCGACGCTTGATCTTGCCCGGCCGGGCGGCGGTGCTTCACCCCCGGTCGTGGCAGCGGGCGCCGCAGTGTAGACGAGCGTAACCCAGTCCGCCACCAGCGCCGGCTTGTCGCTTCCGTCGACGTCCATGACGCAGTGGCGAGTGAGGGCCATGCCCCCCGCCTTTGGCTACACGGCCTTCAAGGTCCGGCGCAGCCGCACGCGGGCGCCACAGGGAACGAAGCTGGTGAAGCGACAGTTTGTCGAACCCGTAGTTCACGCCGTGGGTGACGCCAGCGATGCGGAACGATATGCTGCGCGCCAGGTACGAGAGGAACGACAGCGTGAGAAAGCCGTGCGCCACCGTGCCGCCCCGCTCCCGCGCAGCGCGCTCCCGATCAATGTGGATCAACTGGTCGTCCCGGGTGAGCCGCGCGAAATCATCAATGTCACGCTGCTCGATGGTCACCCAGTCGCTTGTACCAATTTCCTGCCCCACGTAACGGTACAGCTCGTTCACCGAGACGATCGGAAGGTCCCGGGGTGCATCCATATCGGTGCTCAAAGCTTGATCCCTGCGGCCTTCACGACCGGCGTCCATCGGTTGATTTCGCGGCGCAAATGCGTCGTCAATTCTTCGGGCGTGCTGGCGAGGATGTTGTAGCTCTGCTGCGCCAGCCGCTCGCGCACCTCAGGCTCGTGGCTGACTGCCGTCGCGACCTCATGAAGTTTTCGATGATGGCGCGCGGCGTCCCGGCCGGCACGAGCAGGGCCTGGAAAGCCTCCCCCAAGATGCCGGGGAATCCCTGCTCGGCCGTGGTCGGGATGTCCGGCAGCGGCCGCAGCCGGGTGGACGATGCCACGGCGACGCCGCGCAGTTGCCCGCCGCCATCTGCACACCGGCCGGCGTGTAGGGCTCGAAAACAGGGGCACGGCGCCGCCAATGGCGTCCTGCAGCGCGGCCGATGAGCCCTTGTAGCCCACATGCGTGAGGTTCGCGCCGCTCTGCAGCCGCAGCGCCTCGCCCACCAGATGGGGCATGGAACCGGTGCCGGCCGTGGCGAAGCTGAGACCCTTGGGGTCGGCCTTGGAAGCGGCGACGATGTCGGCCAGTGTGCGGTAAGGCGTTGCAGGATTGACGGTGATGATCACCGGAGTGCTGCTGATGAGCATCACCGGCGCAAAATCCTTCAGCACGTCGTACGATTCCTTGATGCCGAGAGCCGTGTTGAGCGCCAGCGGCGCTCCAGCAAAAAAGATGGTGTGCCCGTCGGCCTGCGCCTTTGCGGCGGCTTCGCTCCCGATGATGGTGTTCGCACCGGGCTTGTTCTTGACGACGAAGGTCGCCCCCAACCTGGCGGCCATGCGCAGGCTGAAGAGCCGCGCGACGGAGTCGAGCGCCCCACCGGGCGCATACGGGACGATCACCCGCACAGGCTTGGATGGATAGGTTTGTGCGCGGTCGGGCAAGCTGCCACCGTGGTCATAGCGGCTAGGGCGGCAAGTGCGCTGCGCCTCGAAACGTTGTGGATGTCCATCATGTCTCCTTGTAGTACGTAAAAAACTGACACCTGTGTGCGGAGCCGCCTGGCGCCGCGTTATTCGCCCCGCCAGCTCGGGGGGCGCTTCTGCGCGAAGGCCTGCGGGCCTTCGCGCGAGTCTTCCGTGCCCATTGCGATGGCCAGGAGGTCGTCCTCCAGCCGCAGGCCGTCGGCCAGCGGCAAGTCGATGCCGCGCCGGACCGCCCCCGGGCCAGTTGCACGGCCACCGGCGCGTTGGTCAATATCTCGCGGGCCAGGGCATCTGCCCTCGCCATCAGTTCTTCGGCAGGCACGACGTGTTCCACCAAGCGGTAACGCTGTGCAAGTTCGGCATCCACCGTGCGGCCTGTGAGGATCATCTCCATCGCGCGGCCCTGGCCGATGCGGCGCGCCAGGTGTTGCGTTCCGCCCACACCGGGGATGATCCCGCGCCGGACCTCAGCGAGCGCGAAGGTGGCGTTCGTCGCCGCGACCAGAATGTCGCACTGCAATGCCAGCTCGAGCCCGAAGCCGATCGCCACGCCATTCACCGCGGCTATGACGGGCTTTGGGAAGTCGGTAAGTGGAGCCGCCCGTGCGCGGCGCTGGCGCCGGCGAGCGGTCACCGACATCGGCATCGCCGCGAACTCGCGCAGATCCATGCCGGCACTGAACGCGCGCGGGCCGGCGCCGGTGATCACCACGACGCCGATCGTCGGATCAGCCGAGGCTTGCGCCATCGCGGCGGCCAGGTGCTCGCGCATGCACTCATCGAATGCGTTGTGCACCTCGGGCCGGTCCAGCGTGACCACGGTAACACCCGCATGACTTTCGAGCCGCACGGTCACGGGGGCTGTTGTGTCGTTCATTACTCTCCTTGCCGCTTGCCACTTGCCGCTTGCCCGGGTTCGGGGTCAGGATGAACGCCGCAAGGCTGCGAGGCGGCCGAGCGCCTGCTCGGTCTCCTCGATCAGCCCGTCCATGATTTCCTCGACGCTGCGGACCTCGCGGACGTAGGCAACGCTCTGGCCGGCCGGCGTCCACATCAGGGATTCGATACGGTGCTCATGGACCGCCGCATTCAGCTCGCCGACCAGCACCTGCTGGTAGGGCATCTTGAGCGGCGTGGGTGCGCCGGGCGCGCTCCATTCTTCGCTCCAGCCGCTGCGAACCATGCGCAGCGTCTTGCCGCTCCAGGAGCGGGAGATGACGGTGTCCTCGCTGCCGGCCCTAAGGATCTGGTCGGTCAGGATCGGGTCGAGCGCATGTTCCGTGCTGCCCAGCCAGATCGTGCCGGTCCACGCGCCCTGCGCGCCCAAAGCAAGCGCGGCGGCGAACTGGCTACCGGTGGCGATGCCACCGGCACCGATCACGGGCACGTCGCCGGCCATCGCCACCACCTGCGGGACCAAGGACATCGTGCCAATCGTGCCCGTGTGGGCGCCGGCGTCGTAGCCCTGTGCCACCAGCAGGTCGACGCCCGCGGCCAGGGACCGTCGCACATGGCGCGGCGAACCAATGAGCGAGAGCGTCACCTGGCCCGCGGCCTTCGCGCGCGCCACCAGCTCCGCAGGTGTTCCCACCGCCATCGCGAACATATTTGCGCCGGAGGCGATCACCGCCTTGGCCTGCGCGTCGAACAGCTCCTGAGAGCGCACGTGCTTGGAGAAGAGGTGCCCTTGGGTCGCAGCCGGCACCTTGTGTTTTTCTCGCAGCGCCTGGACGAAGTCCTTGTGCTGCTGCGGCACGGCTTCTTCCGCCGCGGCCCGGTCGTTCTTTTCCACGGCCAGCGTCGGCAGCAGGAGGTCAAGCCCGAACGGACGGCCTTCGCACATTTCCTTCAGCGCGCGGGCGTGCTCAAGGATCTGCTGCGGCTCGTCATGGGTCGCGCCGAACACGCCATAGCCGCCCGCGCGGCTGACCGCGGCGGTCACCTCCAGGCTGTGCGAGAAAGAGAAGACCGGGATGTCGATCCCGAGCCGGTCGCACAGTGGCGTGCGGAAGCTAGCTTTGCGTTTGCTTGTCGTCATGGGATACCTCGGGGTGTAAAAGTTAAAAAAGGGGGGGGGCAGGTTCGGTGACGAGCACCGCGTCCAGCGCGATCGCGCCCTGCCCGTCCGGAAGGACGAGGAAGGGATTGATGTCCACGCTTTGCAGGCCTGCCTTGTTGGAGGCCGCGAAATGCGACAGCCGGGCGATGGACTCAGCCAGCGCGGCCACATCGGACGGCGGCGCACCGCGCATGCCGTCGAGGACACGGCGGGCGCGGATGCTGTCGATCATGTTGCGCGCCTCTGCCACATCGATCGGCGCCAGGCGAAAGCTCACATCGCGCATGGCCTCAACCAGGATGCCGCCGAGCCCGAACATGACGACGGGGCCGAACACGGGATCGGTGTGCACGCCGAGGATGCACTCCACCCCACCCTTGACCATGGGCGCGACCAGCACGCCATCGATGCGCGCGTGCGGCGCAGCCTGCCGCGCCTGCGCCAGGATGTCGTTGAAAACCGCCTCGACCGCGCCGGCATCCTGTAGGTTGAGGCGCACGCCGCCGACCTCGCTCTTGTGTGTGATGTCCGGCGAGCACAACTTCACCACGACCGGGAAGCCAATGCGCTGCGCCGCCTGCGCGGCTTCGGCCGCCGTTGCCGCCAGATGGGACTGCACCACCGGCACGCCGGCGGCGGCGAGTTGCTGCAGCGCCTCATGTTCGGTGTAGGACTTACCGGCCAGTGATATCGCAGACGGTACGACCGCTGCGGCACCCAACGGCTGTGGCCGCTTCGCCGCGTCGGAAAAGAAGGCGAGCGCGCCGAGTGCTCGCATCGCCGCCGAAGGATCGTCGATGACGGCGACCCCGACCTGCCGGAAGGCCGCCCGGTAGGCCGGCAGCATGAGGCCGGTCACGACCAGCGGCTTTTCGGGATGGCGGGCGTGGGCGGCGATCAGATCGTCGACGATTCTCTGCGCGACGGAAGCACCCAGCAGGGCCGCGGCGGGGAAAAATACCACCATGTCATAGCCTGCCTGCTCGTCACCGTTCCCGAGCATGCCTGCGAGGGTCCGCTCCAGCAGCCCCGGCACGGTGACCGTCTGGCCGGTGATGTCTACGGGATTGCGCGGTCCGGCGAAAGGAATCTCGCGCAGCAAGGCGGCCTGCGCCGCACTGGGCATCTCGGCGAGATCGAGGCCGGCGGTGGATGCCTCGTCGGCCATCAACACGCCGACACCGCCGGACACCGTCAACACGCCCGTGCGGGGCGACGCTGGAAGCGGGCACACGGAAGCGGCATAGCCCACCGTGAAGAGTTCCTCCACCGTGTTAGCGCGCCAGACACCATATTGGAGGAACAGTGCGTCGTACACCGCGTCCTCGCCGGTCAGGGCGGCCGTGTGGGAGGCGGCAGCCGCGCTGCCCAGCTCGGTACGACCCACCTTGGTGATCACCACGCACTTGCCCGCGGCCCGCGCCGCTTCGAGCGCGCGTTTGAGCTTGCCCCCATCGCGGCAGCCTTCCATGTAGCCCAGGATGACGTGCGTGTCACGGTCCGCCGCGAGCCATTGCACGCAGTCTGCGAACTCAATGTCAGCCTCGTTGCCGGTCGTCATCCAGTAGGACATACCCAGATCGCGCGAGCGCGCCAGCGAGAAGGCAAAGGCGCCGAACGCGCCGGACTGGCTGACGATGGCGATGTTGCCCACCTTGTTGGTGCCGGCCCGTGGCGCCGGCGAGAAGGTGGCGAACACGTTGTCGTGGAAAGACATCATCCCCAGGCAATTTGGCCCTAGCAGACGGATACCGGCCTCACGCGCGCGGCGCGCCACCTGTTGCTGCATGTCGCGCCCTGCGTCGTCCACTTCCGCAAAGCCCGAACTGAAGATGATGAGCGCCTTCACCCCGGCCGCGATGGCGTCCTCAAGCGACGCCGCGAGGGCCGTCGACGGGACAGCCACGATGGCAATGTCGATCGGCCCGCCGGCCGCGACGAGCGAGGGGAACGCGGGCAGGCCCTGCACACGCTCGTACTTCGGGTTGACCGGGATGAGGCGGCCGGTGTAGCCGCGTTCAATCATCAGCGAGAGCGGCACACCACCGATGCGGTTCGGGTCGTCGCTCGCGCCCACGACGGCGATGGAACGCGGATGAAACAACGCGTCGAGGTGCCGCAGCGCGTCGCAATTGGTCCCAGACGAACGCTCAGCCGTGAGGCCTTGCAAAGTTAGTTCCACTGGCATTTCTGTTTGTCCCACGGTCATTTCCTTTTGTTGGTGAAGGCACTCTATGCGGCAGGCGTGGCAACGTGAACCTGCGTTTCAAATATTGAAACTGCCTTACAGTGCGGCAATGGAGGCGGCTGAGAATGCTCTGCAATGAAAAAGGAGACGTCTATGAACCTCGTCGGCAAAAAGATCCTCGTCACGGGCGCGGGAAGCGGCATCGGCCGCGCGGTGGCGATCGGCTATGCACGGGCCGGTGCTGCCGTTGCATGCCTGTCGCGCGGCCACGAAAATCTCGTGCAAACCGAGCGCTTACGAGCCAGCCTGGACAGCGATGCCGCTCAGGTGCTGGCCGATGCGGGTTACCGCAGTGAAGCGGTCTTCGAGCAACTCAGGGATCACCCCAGCGAGCTGGTGGTGGCGCTCGGGCGCGAGGGCAAGGAGCAAGTCGCAATAGACAGCAACAAGTACCCACGCACGGCGACCATGGCCGCCAAGCTGCAAACCGACCAAGCCAAGACGGCGTACCGAAAACGCAAATGGATTGCCGAGCCGCCCAACGGCTGGATCAAGAGCGTGCTGGGGTTGCGCCAGTTCAGTATGAGGGGCCTGCACCGGGTACGCGCCGAATTCAAGCTCGTGTGCCTGGCCCTCAATCTGCGCCGCATGTGCGCAATGCAAGGAACCTGAGGGCGGCAACCGGAAAAAACGCCTACATCTGGCCCGGGTAGGGCGCAAAGATCCACCCCAGCGCGGTCATGCTGCGTCAAAACCATGATCACGGTTGCAACGAGAACAGCGAATTGGCAACCTCATCGAGCCTCAAATCCTTCTGCCGCGCAGACTCCTAGTATTGAACGTTGACCGGCGCCGCCGGACCAGCACGAAGAACTAGAAGTCGGCCAGACCTGAGAAGCGGTCCGCGTGGTCAAGGCCTTGAAGATCCTGAGCGACCAGCGACCCGCGCCCAGCCATTGCAGAGCAGGGCTCTGGCTGCCATAGGCAAAGCACGGCCGACGAGGCGGGCGGCAAGGACCTGGTCGCGCACAGGTAGCGCGGCGTACCGCGCTACCACCGGAAGACGGGAATGAATGCCAACAGCTACTTGGTGGTGGGCACGCGCACAGCGTCTCCCGAGAGCGCCGGCCGGCGACTGCAACCCATGGGGGTGGTCACTCCAATGGCGTTGCATGGACCTTGCACCGTGGTGACCGGTGCAAGCCATGACAAACGCACTGACATCAAAGTCCCATGAGACCACGGCATGGCGTGCTAGGTACCAGTCACTGGGGCGATGAACAAGCGGCCGACCCGGCCGACTGCGGTGACAAATCGATCAGATCCGGATGAGCCGCCTAGGGCGGTTATGGGTACTTGCCTGAACCTCCGCAAGGGGGCCAAGCAGGTCAAGCCCGAGAGGCGCCAGAGGCCACTGGGCTATAACCTGACACCCGGTTTCTCAGTTCATCAGCGCTATCGCCCGCCCCTCGATCTGGCCCCGGGCGAGCGCCTCAGCCGCGACGGGAATCTCTTCGAAGCGGTATCGGTCAGTGACAAGTGCGGCAAGGTCGAGGAGTCCATCGCGGTACCAGTCGATGAAATCGTCGATCTGTTCCTGGCGACAGGAACCGCCGAGCGCTCCGAGAAGGGTCTTCTCCTTCATTAGCATGTCCAGGGTATCGATCGTCAGAGGCTTCTTCGGCATGCCGACGAGCACAGCGCGGCCGCCACGTTCAATGCCGAGGCGTCCATGGCGCAGGGACGCGATGGCCTGGGATGTGACCTCGGGAATCGCCACACAATCGATTGCCACATCCACCCCGGGGTGGCAACCGCATCGCCCTGGCGTCAGGCGCATGATCGCACCCGCCGGATCCTCCGAACGGCTGTCGACAATGTCAGTGGCCCCGAAACGACGAGCGAGTTGCAGTTTGCCTGCGTCGACATCGACCGCCACGATCCGCTCGGCGCCGGCCACACGCGCCGCCGCGACGGCCGACAGGCCGACCCCTCCCACGCCAAAGACGGCCACTGATTCGCCTTTTCGTGTACCCGCGGCGCTCAGCACAGATCCCGCGCCGGTGATGACCGCGCAGCCCACGATCGACATGAGCGGATCGTGCGTGGACCCGCGAATGGGCCTCACGTACAGCTCATCGGCCAGACAATGGTCGGCCCAGGTGTAGACGTTGGGCGCACGCGCGACGACCCCTGACGCAATTTCCAACGTGGACACCTCGGCCACTCGCCCCCCTGGATCTCGGCGGGGAACCCATGTGACCAGCACTGCATCCCCTTCCTTGATGCCGCGCACCTCGGCGCCGACACCGGCCACCACACCATAACCCTCATGACCGAACAGTACCGGGGCCTGACGATCCTGGTGCATCCAGTAGATCTGGCTCTGGCACAGTCCCGTGGCCAGGACTTTGATGAGCACCTGGTGTGGTCCGGGGTCGGGCAGGTGGGCCTCCACGAATTCCAGCGGACCATCCTTGGCAATCTGAACAACAACCCTTGCTTGTATCGTCATCTTTGTCTCCTAGTATCAAATACCTGGCCAGGGCGAAGGCAGCGGTCCGGGGGCGGTCCGGATGGTGACCCGCTTCGTGCGCGTGCAGCCATCAATGGCATCTGCACCGAAGGCGCCACCAAGGCCGCTGCCCTTGAAGCCACCAAACGGCAGGCCGGAGTCCATCACCAGCGTGCTATTGCCAAGCAGGACACCTGCGTCGATCGCGTCGGTGACCCGGATCAATCTGGCCATGTCGGAGGTCCACACATAGGCGGCCAAGCCATACTCCGTGTCGTTGCCGATCTGGATTGCCTGATCCTCGGAGGTGAAGCGAGAGACTGTGAGAACCGGGCCAAACACCTCTTCCTTCGTGATCCGGAGAGACCGCTCCCCAGCATCAAACAGCGTGGGTGCCACGTACAGACCGGGGGCATCCTCAAGCCCCTGCGGGCGACCTCCGCCGATCACCAAGTTGGCGCCTTCCTCAAGGCCAACCTGGATATAGGCTTGCACGGCGTCGTACTGCCGCCGGCAGACAACCGGGCCCATCTGTGTTGCCTCATCGAGAGGATTGCCCACAACCACACGGCTCAGGCGACGGGCGACATCGGCGATAAACGCGTCGGCAATGTCCTGATGGACGATGAGCCGACTGCTCGCGGCACAAATC
>JACCDI011543985.1_pt1 | contig 12088 bp, 11 predicted proteins | sample 7442791 | NCBI WGS metagenome assembly JACCDI01 (sample SAMN15323434, study PRJNA562643) | freshwater metagenome | isolation source: river surface water | place: USA:Blue River Watershed | collected 2017-08-15
AATTGTTACATTTTCAAATCGTACTTCATATATCGTACCTCGTATATCGTAAATCGTATATTCCTAAACCATATAAGTCATATAAGCTAGTATAAAAGTCGCTTCGCTCATTTAAAGAACATATAAATTAGAATATACTAATCCCTAAAAACCAACAACTGACAACCAACAACTGACAACTGACAACTGACAACTGACAACTGACAACTGACAACTGACAACTGACAACCGAATACACATTCTCAAATCGTAACTCGTACCTCGTATATCGTAAATCGTATATCGTATATCGTATATCGTATATCTAATATCCTAAATTAGTACAATTTACTCAAAATACTTTTCGCATCGATATGCAACCTTGAAAAAGCAAACCATTTCTTTCCCAAATCTTTAATGGAAGCGACTATATGATAGACTTGAGTTTCGTCAATAATTAGAAATCGATCATGAGATTTCTTTTCTATTTCAATACCTACTGGTTCATATTGTGCATTATGCTTCTTCATATCCAGTTGAAATTGAGGTGTTATTTTTTCGGTATATATTGTTGCTTTAACATCAGACTCCCTTTTAGACAGAAGCATTAAAACAGTTTCGTCTACATAATTATCAATGAGTACTATTGACTTTTTTGCTGATTTAACAAGATCTGAAACAAATACATACGCATCAAACAACTGGCCATCAAAAAATATTGCTTGTTGTACTGGAAGTTTGGCATGTAGTAATTGTTCTATTTTAAAATCTTGTTCGAATACTCTTTTCTCTATGGCTTCTACTCTATGTTGAAGCGCATATCCTTTTAACAAATACGATTTTAATATTGCACTCGACCACTTTCTAAATTCAACTCCTTTAGTAGATTTGACTCTGTATCCAACAGACAAAATCATATCTAAATTATAATACGCTACTTGATAGACTTTTCCATCCTTTGCAGTTGTCGCAAAATTTGCGACAACTGAAATAGTACTTAACTCTTCTTTAAGTGCGTTGTTAATATGTTTTCCAATTGTTTTGATATCTCTATCAAACAAAATTGCAATTTGGTTCCTATTTAACCAAACGGTTTCATCTTCAATTCGCACCTCTATTTGACTGGAAGTACTTTCTGATTGATAGGTAATTATTGTTTTTTCATCCATAACGGGGCTTTTCATGGTTTTATTTTTGTCATTGCGAACGTAGTGACGCCTGCCTGCGGCAGTCAGGCAATCTCAATTTCTCAAATCGTAAATTGTATATTTTTAAATTATATAAGAAGTCGCTTCGCTTTTTTTTTAAACCAATAAGAAATTAAGGTTGATTAAGATTGTGCTTGTTTTTAAATTACAATATCGTAAATCGTAAATCCAATATCGTAAATAAAAACACACCCCTGCCCCTATAACTCTAGTTTTTATTGTTTTTTGGGATCGTTGAATCTTCGATTTCAAGAGGGGAACGTCTAGCGTTAAATTGACGAATTGTTTCATTTTCAAATTTTCAAATTGCTACATTTTCAAATCGCATCTCGTATATTTTAATTTCTCTAATTTCTTTAATCTGTGTTCTTAATACAACTCGTCAATCCTCACATTGTTACATTGATATATCGTACCTCTAACCTCGTAAATCGTATATTCCTAAACCATATAAGGCATATAAGGAAATATAAGAAGTCGCTTAATTTAAGATCAGATAAGTTTTTGGTTAACCATTAAGAAATTAAGATTCATTAAGATGATACAAATTTCTCTGATTTTTGTAATCTGTGTTTCTGGAGTATAATCTTAACATCTTCACACTCCTAAATTTCCACATTGCTACATTCTCGAATTGTTACATTTTCAAATCGTACTTCATATATCGTACCTCGTATATCGTAAATCGTATATTCCTAAACCCTATAAGTCATATAAGAAAATAGAAGAAGTAGCTTCTTCAATTTAAGTTCAGATAATCTCTTGTTAACTAAACCCATTAGGTGTAATTATTAATACAAAAAGCCAAAAAGCCATAAGGGTATCTTGTTTTGAAATCCATATTCAATATCATCGGCAACAACATAGGCATTTTCAACGCCTGCAATTTGTTGCTGGGATTTATCTTTTCCCCCTATCTCAAAAGAATACAAATTATTAACAAAAAAATCTGTTTTTTCATGATACTCTAATTTGTTTTTATATCCCACTTGATTAGCAAAAAAAGTTTCTCTTGCATTACCCATATTGGTATTGGTAGGCGACAAAACATACATTAAATTAGTATTTTCCAAATATACTTTAGCCGGTTTTTGCAATCTAACACTTCCTTTTGCTTCTTTCTGTAAATTAATTGTCAAACCTACCTCCTCTAAATAATGCAAATAGGTCATCAAAGTGGCTCTGTGCAATCCCATTTTTTGACTTAAATTAGCCACATTAGGCGCAAACGGAACCGATTCTGATATGATGGATAACAATTGTTTTATCTTGGAGACTAACCCAATGGATACGCCTCGCAACAAAGGCAGTTCAATTTCAAGCATCATAGTGATTACCTCCTCTAATCGTTGCTCATACAAATCGGACTCTTCCCTATAAAAAGGATAATACCCCTGTTTCAAATATTTAGTAAAATAACGAAATGGAGGTACCTTACTATTAATTGAAGTAGCAATTTTTATATGATTTTCTAAAATAGTCTCTAGGGTAAGTCTGTCCAATTTTTCTCCCGTTTCCATCTCAAGATATTCCCTAAAAGACAATCCTTGCATATGATAAATGATAGCTCTACGGCTCAAATCAGCACGAGAATTTAGTATTTCTAAGAGTGATGAACCAGTAAACACTACTTTCAAATCAGGGTGGTCATCATAGATATTTTTCAGCTCTTGAGCCCAATTAGCATATTTATGTACCTCATCAAGAAATAAATGTTTACCTCCATTTTTAACAAAATCATCAGCCAGACCAACTAATGTTCGGTCTTTAAAACTAATGGAATCTAAACTGACATATAAGGACTCTTCAATATTTTCGCTGAAATTCAGTTTCATATATTGCAACAGCAGAGTAGTTTTACCAACACCCCTAGCTCCTTTTATTCCTATTAGTCTGGTATTCCAATTAATATCATCACTGAGACTTCTGACAAAACTGGTATCAATACGTTCTATTTTTTTTCGGTATTTACTAATTAAATCTTCCATAATGTACATTATATTATACAAATATAAGTAAAAAAAGTACATTGAACTATACAAACATACATTTATTTAAACCCCTTCTTATTGTATTACTTAAAGTTTGTGCTTTGGAATTTGACCCAAGGCTAAGAAAAAAAACAAAGCTAAAATCGTACTTCGTAAATCGTAAATTTTTAGTTTCTCTAATTTTACCAATCTGTGTTCTTAAATCCCAACTTGTAAATCTTAAATTGTTACATTGATATATCGTACCTCTAACTTGGTAAATCGACCCGAGGCGAAGCCGAACGGAGCGAAGCTAATATCGTAAATCCATAAATTGGTACATTCTCACATCGCTACATTGACACATCTTACCTCGTATATCTTAAATCGTACCTCGTATATCGTATATCGTAAATTTCTAAACCATATAAGGCATATAAGGGAATATAAGAAGTCGCTTAATTTAAGATCAGATAAGTTTTTGGTTGAACCATTAAGAAATTAAGATTCATTAAGATGATACAAATTTCTCTGATTTTTGTGATCTGTGTTTCTGGAGTATAATCTTAACATCTTCACACTCCTAAATTTCCACATTGCTACATTCTCGAATTGTTACATTTTCAAATTGCTACATTGACACATCCTACCTCGTATATCTTAAATCGTACCTCGTAAATCGTATATCGTAAATCCTAAAACTCACTATTACACCCCTCAATCCCCGGCAACACTAAATCCTTATCCGACACAATAGCAGCCGCTAAGTCCATCCCCCAATCAATATTCAAACTAGGATCATCAAAGCGAATCCCTCCTTCACTGGCTTTGTTGTAAAACTGATCGCATTTGTACAGCACTACTGCCGTTTCACTGATCACCGAAAAACCATGGGCAAAACCATGTGGAATCAACAATTGTTTCTTGTTCTCAGCTGATAACCTAATCGCAAAATGTTGACCATAGGTTGGTGATTGCTTTCTAATATCTACCGCTACATCAATGATTTCACCTTGCAGCACACGCACCAACTTGGTTTGAGCATACGGCGGATTTTGATAATGCAAGCCTCTCAAAGTACCGCGTTTGGAAAACGATTGGTTGTCTTGCACAAAATTAATATGTATTCCTTGCACTGCTAAGGAATTTTGATTGTAGGCCTCAAAAAAATACCCACGAGCATCTTCAAATACGGTGGGATTGATAATTATTAAATCTTGTATGGGTGTTGTTTCTATTTTCATTGTAAATGGTTGTCGGTTATTGGCTGTCTGTCATTACGAACGCAGTGAAGTAATCTCTAATTTGCCACGAACCTGCCTGCCGCAGGCAGGGACGCTAGGGCTCCAAGGTTGGTTATTGCTAACTCAGTGACGCCTGTCTGCGGCAGTCAGGCAATCTCTATTTCTCAAATCGTAAATCAAACTACAAAACGTTCCCCTCTCGAGAGGGGCTAGGGGTGTGTTAGATATATAAATTGTTCCATTTTCAAATTGCTACATTTTTAAATCGTAATTCGTAAATCGTATATCGTAAATCTAACTTCGAATCATTCTATCTTCCAAAATCATCCTGCACCCGTACAATATCCTCTTCATCAGAAGGATGACTAGCATCCGTATGTTGCCAAATCTCAGCAATAACAGCATAATCATCTAAACCTATCAAACGGTGACGTTCTCCTTGTTGCAAGGTAATCGTATCCCCCACATTGAGAACTTCTAACTCTCCTTCATTATCGGTAGAACTTCTCTTAACACCTGCCTGACCTTGAATCACTCTCCATATCTCAACCCTACGATGATGGTACTGCCATGACAACCGCTTCTCAGGTGCCACCACTAATATTTTAGGACTTAATGCCCCACCTCTTTTTAAGGTAGACACATCCAAGCCTTCAAAATACTGATTGGCAAAATCTTGCGCCTGCTCCTCAGCAATAACGAAAAAACCACCCCAAGGGCGGTTGTGATCTTTTGAAACGATGGTAAAGTGATTTGTTTTTAATTGGTTTTGTATGTTTTCAAATATCATAATATTACAATTTATTCCGACCAATTAAGGTCTTTTATTTCTTCATATACTTTTTGAATCCCTTGCTCTAAACTAATAGATGCTTTCCAACCCAAATGAGTCAACTTCGACACATCCATTAATTTACGTGGTGTACCATCTGGCTTGGAAGTATCAGTTAGAATTTCTCCTTCAAAACCAGTTATTTGCTTCACCATTTTAGCTAAATCTAAAATAGAAATATCTTCCCCTACTCCTATATTCACTAATCCTGCCTCATTATGAGTCTCCATTAAGAACAGGCAAGCCGCTGCTAAATCATCCGCATGTAAAAACTCACGCAATGGACTACCGCTTCCCCAAATAGTAACTACTGAATCTCCATTATTTTTTGCTGTAATAAATTTTCGTAAAAGAGCGGGCAATACATGTGAATTATTCAAATCGTAATTATCGTTGGGTCCGTATAAATTGGTTGGCATGACCGAAATAAAATTACATCCGTATTGTTCCCGATAGGCATCACACATTTTAATCCCTGCAATTTTAGCAATAGCATACGGTTCATTGGTAGGTTCTAATAAACCAGTCAATAGATACTCTTCTTTCAAAGGTTGGGGTGCTAATTTGGGATAAATACAGGACGAACCTAAAAACAATAACTTTTTAACTCCATTCAAATAGGATTGATGAATCACATTCGATTGTATCATCATATTTTCATAAATAAAATCGGCTCTATAGGTATTATTAGCTATAATACCTCCAACTTTAGCTGCTGCTAAAAAGACATAATCCGGTTTTTCAAGGGCAAAAAAATCAGCAACCGCTTGTTGATTTCTTAAATCCAACTCTGCAGATGACTTTAGTAAAAAATTACTGTACCCTTTAGCTTTCAATGCTCTTAAAATAGAAGAACCCACCATACCTCGGTGACCTGCAATATATATTTTTGATGATTTTTCCATAGCATTAAATGCTGTTTGAGTTAAGCTCTAAAGCCATTTTGTTGTAACATTATTTCTCTTTTTACTCGTTCAACATCTGAACTTACCATTTCACTAACTAAACCAGCTAAATCGTATTGTGGAGTCCAGCCCAACTGTCTTTTGGATTTGGTTGGATCGCCAATTAACAAATCGACTTCTGTAGGACGGAAATATTGAGGGTCAACAGCAATCACTTGTTTACCAATTTCAATTTGAAATTCAAGATTGTTACATGACTTAACATACCCTTTTTCATCAACTCCTTTACCTCTGAATTCAATTTCAATTCCTAACTCACCAAATGCCATTCTCACAAAATCACGCACATAAGTGGTTTCACCCATAGCAATAACATAATCTTCCGGCTTATCTTGCTGTAAAATACGCCACATGGCTTCTACATAATCTTTAGCATGACCCCAATCACGTTGCGCATCTAAATTTCCTAAATACAAACAGTCTTGTTGCCCTAGAGCAATCGCTGCTGTAGCCATAGTGATTTTTCGTGTCACAAAGGTTTCGCCTCTTCGTGGCGATTCATGATTGAATAAAATCCCATTTGTTGCAAACATTCCATAAGCCTCTCTATAGTTTTTGGTAATCCAAAAACCATAAATTTTAGCTACTCCATAAGGCGAACGAGGATAAAAAGGAGAATGTTCATCATACAAGCCTTTTTCATTTTTATTTTCAGCCAAACCACCGTACAATTCTGAAGTAGAAGCTTGATAAATACGGGTTTTCTTTTCCAAACCTAAAATACGAACCGCCTCTAAAATGCGTAAAGTACCAATCCCATCCACATTAGCCACATATTCTGGTGAATCAAAAGACACTTTTACATGACTCATGGCACCTAAATTATAGATTTCATCGGGTTGAACTTCTTGAATAATGCGAATAATATTAGTAGAATCTGTCAAATCGCCATAATGCAATTTAAAATTAACATGATCTTCATGTAAATCTTGATAAATGTGATCGATGCGTTGTGTATTGAATGAAGAAGCCCTTCTTTTCACCCCATGTACGATATATCCTTTTTCTAATAATAATTCAGCCAAGTACGAACCATCTTGACCTGTAATTCCTGTAATTAGGGCTACTTTCATTCTTTATTTATTTTTATTTGAAACTATTTTATAAAAAGTTAAAAAAATAATTTTAAAATACTCTTTCAAACTTTTATTCTCTATATATTTAATATTAAGCTCTATTTTAGCTGGTATAATTTCTTGAATATACATTTTATCAGGATCTAATGCCTCACCTAAAATTTTATTTTCATCTGCATATTCTATAGAAGCATAATCGGTAACACCTGGTTTAACGTCTAACACTCTTCTTTGCTCTTCTGTATACAAATCAACATATTTACGCACTTCAGGTCTCGGACCAACTAAACTCATGTCTCCAATCAATACATTAAACAATTGCGGCAATTCATCAATTTTAAATTTTCTTATAAAAAGACCTATTTGGGTAATTCTGGCATCATTCCCTCCTACGGTAATTAAACCTTTTTTATCAGAACCTAAGGCCATAGACCTGAATTTATATAATTTAAACTCTATCCCATTTAATCCAACTCTTTGCTGTATATAAAAGCCACTTCCTTTACTTTCAATAATAATAAAAGGAGAAAGTAAAACTATACCTAATAAAGAAAATATAAAATCAAAAAAACGTATCATTTAATTGTAATTACTGTCTGATATGCCGATTTTACCGAGTCGATAACATAACTGACTTGTTCTGAAGTTAATTGTGGATAGATAGGTAAAGAAATTTCACAAGCATAATTGATATAGGCTTGAGGGTAATCTTTAATTTCATAACCTTGTTCTTTAAAATAAGTTAACATAGGCATCGGAATGAAATGGACATTTACAGCAACTCCTTTTCGGGAAATCTCATCTATAATAGCGTCTCTTTGAATCTCCGAAATTTCATTAATTCTTAATGCGTATAAGTGATATGATGTTACTTTTTCATTTAAAATAGAAGGAGGAAGTATTGCCCAAGATAGCTTACTGAAAGCCTCGTTATATTCATTAAATATTCTCTTTCTTTCTGAAAGTAATTCAGGATATTGTCTCATTTGAGCTAAACCAATTGCAGCATTCACATCAGGCATATTAATTTTCATGCCTAACCCCACAATATCATACCGCCAACCACCTGCCTTACTTTTCGAAAAAGCGTCTTTGGTTTGACAATTCAAGCTCATTTGACGTAGAAAGGTATATAATTCCTTATTGTCGAAAGGAGAAGGTAAGTTCAAACAGATAGCACCTCCCTCAGCTGTAGTGACATTTTTCACAGCATGTAATGAAAAGATAGCAACATCCGTTTCACTTCCAGTCCGAACATTTTCTTTATAGAAAGCACCCAACGAATGCGCCGCATCATTGATGACCAAAATTCTACCTAATTTTTCTTGTACACTAGATGTCGGAACAAATTGAGATTGTATCTCATTTGTAGTAACTAATTGCATTATTGCCTCATAATCGCAAGGAAACCCAGCAAAATCAACTGGTAATATCGCTTTTGTTTTGCTCGTAATAGACTCTTTTATAGCATTTACCGAAATATTAAAATCTTCTCCAACATCTACCATTATAGGCTTTGCTCCAGCATGAATGACCGCTAAAGCAGTAGCACTGTAGGTGTAAGCTGGCACGATCACTTCATCGCCTGCTTGAACTCCTAGCCATTTCAACATCATAATGGCACCTGATGTCCAAGAATTAACACATAGTACTTCTTTAGCTTTGGAAAATTGTTTGATTTCTGCCTCTAAAGCTTTTACTTTTGGCCCTGTGGTGATCCAACCTGAACGCAATGAATCAACTACTTCGTCAATTACTGCATTATCAATAAAGGGAGGTGAAAATGGTATCGTTTGAAATTGCATAAATTAATTATTTTTTCTTTCTTTCTTAAATCGATTAGTAAAATTGACAGACTCTATTTCACGAATCCTAACCGGTATTTTAAAGGAATCTAACTTTTGCATACAATGTTTTTTTATTTTTAACTTTTCGTTTTTAAAATCAAACCCTTCTTTTAAAACGACATCTGCACAAACCATCTGACCCGTTATGGAATTTTTTTCAGATTTAACGATACAGTCTTGTATGAAATCTAATTCCATAATAACTGATTCAACTTCAGCAGGTAAAACCTTTTCCCCTCCTACATTTATTAGTTCCTTTGATCTACCAATTATTTTAATAAATCCATCTTTTGTTTGTTCAACTAAATCACCTGTCATGAACCAACCATCTTCGGTAAAACTCTCATTTGAATGATTTATATATCCAAGCACTTGCGTTTTACTTCTCAACCACAATTCACCACTAACTATCTTATATTCTTGATTTGGATCATCAAACTTTAAAAAGGTACTTGACGAAGACATGCTAGACGTCTTCATTATACCTGTTTCACTTGTACCAAAAGTTTGAAGAAATTTAACTCTAGGTAGTTTCTCTTTTAATTTCAACAATAAACTTTCTGGCATTGCCTCAGTTCCATAAGTAATCATTCTAATGCTTGACAAATCAAAAATATCAAAAACATTACTTATACACATCAAATTTAAAAATGTTGGAGAGGAAGGTAAAATATTAATGTTATATTTTTCAATCAATCGAGCAATATCATTAGGGTTTCTGTTTTTAGGTATCGTTATAATTACCCCCATCGATAAACAATTAAAAAGAGTATTTAACCCCCCAATATGATCAAACATAAGAAATACTAAAAAATTCATTTCTTTACCTTTCTTATCGATATAATTTGAAAGTAAATTTTCTAAATTATGAACCATTGCTTTTGGCTTACCCGTACTACCACTACTAAATAATATAAGCCCGGATGATTTAGTTTCGATTAAAGTGTCTAACAAATGATGTCTTTCTAGTTTATTACTATATTCAATTTTTTTTTCTGAATTAGAATTAAGATTAAATATCCAGTCGGGTTGAGCTACATCAATTCTTTCATTAATCTCTTGTTCATTGTCAGATGTGATTGGTACAATAATATTTCCATTAAGGGCTAAGCTAAAAAATAGCGAAATTGAATCAATAGAATAATCTCCAAGCATAAAAACAACTTCTCCACTATTAACATTTAATTTTTCCAATTTTAAATTGAAATTGGAAATATTTTTAACTAAATCAGAGTAGGAATACTCTCTTTCTGAATCAATAATTGCTATCTTTTCTTTGTACAAAGATAACTTCTCTATAAAACTACTAATCATTGTCATTTGAATACTCCTCCTAGATATATGGTTTGTCCCGTAATAAAATTACTTTTAGAATCAATATAAAAATCTATAATATTAATTATATCATCAAAATTTCCTAATCTTTTAATTGCTTGTTGAGAAAGTAATTCCTCTATTTTATTTTTAGGCACAGCTTTTATCAAATCAGTTTCAATTGGTGTGGGACCAATAGTATTGACTGTTATTCCCATAGAAGCTACTTCTTTGGAAAAAACTTTGGTAAATTGTTCAATAGCACTTTTAGAAGCTGCATAAATTGCTTCTCCTTCTAAATTTAGTGGCACCGCAACAGTAGAAAAATTTACAATTCGTCCAAAATTATTTTTTTTCATCAGCTTTACCGCTTGTCTTGAAAATAAAAAAGTACCTGTGAAATTTGTATCAAAAAGTTTATTAACCGTACTTAATGGTGTTAATAACGAATGATTCATTGACGCCATTCCAGCATTATTTATCAATACATCGAGGCGACCATATTGTTTTCTAATATTCATAAACAGATTGTTCACCTGTTTTTCATCAGATACATCTAGAGAAAAATGTTTATAATTTTCATGCTGCAATTCAGATTCTGACCTACTACATCCAATAACAATATGTCCTTTTTCTAGATAATATTTTGTAAGATTATAACCAATTCCTTTTCTGGAACCTGTTATTAATATGATGTTTTGATTTATACTATTCATTAGGATTTTCATTAATCACTTCTAAAATATAATCTGCTAAATATGAAACTCTTGCGAATGGACTTGTTCGCCTTGACATCGCTTTATCATCAGCTAGAAGAATAGAAACATCAAATTTATCTTCTAAAACCTCCTCGACTGAAACAATAAAACTTACTAAACCCAAAGAATCCAATATTCCATCACCTCCGAATAATTTTGTGTTTTCTCCTTCAGAAAAATCAAAGATTAAATCATATTCCTGACAAAATTCTTTTAAAGTACTTTCAAGAATTTTAATTATACTTTCACGTTCAATTTTCATATATTAATTTTTATTTGTTTTAAGTTTAACTATAAATCGTTTTCTACCATCACTAAGATTTAACTCACTAATAAACTCAGCAGACAGAAGTTTATAATAATTTAATACCAGCTTATTATTTGAATCAACTTCTAAGTAATAATAGTCGTATCCCAATACATTTAATATTTGGCTCCATTTTTCCCTTAATTTTAGAGACTCATTCTTTCCATCATAACTTGGGCTCCATGCCCAATATTCAGCTCTTGGACCTTCATTAGAACTAAACTTATATTTATCATTACTTGATGTTAGAGACTTCTGTCTTAATATGACTTGACTTAATAATGTTGGGTTTGTAATTAATTTAATTAAAATAGGGAGTACAAATTTACAAGCTTTTTTTCTTAAAGCTTTTTTATGCTCCATCGGCTCAATTGATCCTGAATGAAAACCAGCAATTACACCGTTATTATCTTCTGCAACTAAGATAAATGATTTTTTTTCATTAATCAATATTGAATAATAAGCTTCTAAAAAATTAACTCCCAATTTATGCATAAAACCATCGACTTGCTTAACAGAACATTCATAATGTATATTTGAAATTCTACTTATATCGCTTTTTTTTGCAATTCTAAAATTCATTTTTAA
>JACCDI011918717.1_pt1 | contig 12088 bp, 13 predicted proteins | sample 7442791 | NCBI WGS metagenome assembly JACCDI01 (sample SAMN15323434, study PRJNA562643) | freshwater metagenome | isolation source: river surface water | place: USA:Blue River Watershed | collected 2017-08-15
AATTGTAAGGAACTTGAAATTCAAGGGAAGGTATTTGTGCGTTTTGTGGTTCACTCGGATGGAAGTATTTCCTCGTGTACGGTGGCTCGAGGTGTAAACCCCGAGTTGGATAAGGCCGCATTCAATCTTATTAAAGAAATGCCAAAATGGATTCCCGGGAGCCAAGCGGGTAAAAAAGTAGCCGTTCGGTATATTTTACCGGTTCATTTTAAGTTGGATTGAGTAATAGGTGAGATTTATGAATTGAAATAATCTTTTAATTACCTTTAGTCCATGAAAAAAGCATTATCCTACACATTATTGGCTTGTATGTTTTTCATGCAGCATCTCGTTTTTGCGCAACAGAAATGGAAAAAGTTTAAGTCTAAAGACTTTGATTATTCCTTTGAATTACCCGGGAATTTTAACGAAAGCGCCATTGTGGCAGGAGGGACTATTGTGTATTACGTAGACACAAACATGGCAGATGTCTCCATATTTGTAGAGTCGGGAAATAACGAAACACCTATCGACAGTTTATTTCTTGAGCACAAGGAGAATTATTCATTTATCAGTCGAGAATTTCTTCAAAAAGATCACTTCATTATAAGTGGCGAAGAAAACTCATTTGGTAAATTTTACACCTATGAAAAATGTGTGTTTAAAAATGGATTCCCGAACACCTTGCGCATCTTTTATCCCGAAAAAAACAAGCGCTACATGGAAACGCTGATTCCTAAGATCGGAGCTTCGTTTAAGTAGATGATCAAACTTCCACCTCGCTTATCGGGGTAAAAAACTGTGTTTGGAAATCGAGAAGTCGTTCTTCTTCCGTATTCAGCGCGCTAATCAACACGCGACATTTGGGTAAACTTTCTGCCAATCGTGTTAAATTTCCTTTCATTCCCAAACGCATCAATTGGTCGGCATCGAGAACAGCGAAGAATTTAATTTTCCCCATATTGAAGCCATTCTGAAAGTACAATTCTGTGGTGCGCTTTACCGTACCAATGATCACCTCTGTGCCGTCGAAAAGGTCATTGCGTTGTTTAAGGATATTGCCTTTGTCTGTTACCATGTCCACGGTTAGATCCATGTCCTTGGCCAAATCTTTTAAACGGGCTTCTATGGCTCGCACTTGGTCGTCGGAACTACATAAAATCAGCGCGCGAGGAGAACCTTCTTCTGCTTGAGGAACAAAATGTGCTATTATTTCAGGAAGTTCGGTTAAACAATCCTCTGATCTCCCGTTTACCATCACATGATGTCCAGCTTTCAGTAATTTGAGTAGTGATGTGCTCATGGATTTAGTTTTGCATTGTTGAGGTGTCGCTGACCATCTCGTTTGGTTTTTTTATCCAAATTGTTTTGAAGAGCCTCTGTTAAGTTAATACCGGTTTGATTTGCAAGGCAAATAAGTACGAAAAACACATCCGCCAATTCATCTGCCAACTCTTTTCCTTTGTCACTTTCCTTTTCACTTTGCTCGCCATAACGTCGCGCCATAATTCGTGCAACTTCGCCTACCTCTTCCATCAATATCGCGGTATTGGTGAGTTCATTGAAATAGCGAACCCCAACACTCTTTATCCACTCGTCTACAATTTCTTGTGCCTTTTGAATTGTCAAGTTATCATTCATAGGTCAAATTTACACAAGCAGAAGCACTTTCTAACGTCGATTGAAATTCTTTTACGAAATTTGTTTGATTCAAACCTTATGGAAAAATTACAGAATTTTATTAATGGCGCGTATTGTCCGCCCGTTTCCGAAGAATACTTCGATAATTATGAACCGGCAACCGGTCACGTATACAGCCTTATACCAAATTCAGGTTCAGAGGATGTCGCCTTAGCGGTCACGGCAGCAGAAGCAGCGTTTCCTGCATGGAGCGGAATGTCTTTGGAGGAGCGAAGTAAAATCCTGGTTAAATTGTCGGAAGGTATAGAAAAGAGAATGGATGAATTTGTGGCTGCAGAAAGTCGCGACAACGGAAAACCCCTAGCGTTAGCTGCCCATGTCGATATTCCACGAGCGGTTTCCAATTTTCATTTTTTCGCAACAGCAATTTTACATTTTGCTTCAGAATCGCACTACATGGAAGGCGTCGGGGTGAATTATACCACTCGAAAACCAATTGGAATCGTCGGATGCATTTCTCCTTGGAATCTTCCGCTCTACCTTTTTTCATGGAAAATTGCTCCTGCCTTAGCTGCCGGAAACTGTGTGATTGCTAAACCTTCGGAAGTTACGCCATATACTGCCTACCTTTTGGGTAAAGTAGCACAAGAAGCGGGTGTGCCTCCGGGTGTTCTTAATATTCTTCACGGCACCGGTGCACAAGTTGGAGATGCCATCGTGAAGCACCCCAAAATAAAAGCGATCTCGTTTACAGGAGGAACAAAAACAGGAGAATATATCGCTCAAACAGCTGGTCCGATGTTTAAAAAACTTTCCTTAGAATTAGGGGGTAAAAATGCTAACATCATCTTTGCAGATTGCGATTTTGATGACATGTTAAGTACAACCATACGGTCTTCATTTGCCAATCAAGGACAAATTTGCTTGTGCGGTTCCAGAATATTTGTTGAACGTCCTATTTATGAGCGTTTCAAGCAAGCCTTTGTAGAAAAGGTGAGCCGTTCAAAAGTTTCCTTCCCAACTGATCCCGAAGCTAAACTTGGCGCCGTGGTTTCGAAACCTCACATGGAGAAAATATTAAGTTACATCGAATTAGCAAAGGAAGAAGGCGGAACAGTTTTAACAGGTGGACATCGTGTATTATTAGAGCCACCATATGAAAATGGCTACTACATCGCACCGACAATAATAGAGGGATTAGCGTATACGTGCCGTACAAATCAAGAGGAAATTTTTGGACCTGTGGTGACCATTACGCCTTTCGATACAGAGGAAGAGGCCCTGAAAATGGCTAATTCTACGGAATATGGGCTTGCTGGGACGGTTTGGACAAGCAACTTAAAAAAGGCACATAGGGTTGCCGATAACCTGCAGTCGGGGATTGTTTGGGTGAATGCATGGTTGGTGCGTGATTTACGCACACCATTTGGCGGAGTGAAGTCATCAGGAGTGGGAAGAGAAGGTGGTTGGGAAGCCTTACGCTTTTTTACAGAAGCTAAAAACATATTCATAAAGTCATGATTAAAAAATCTATCCTTTTCAGCAGTATGTTGATTACCTCGGCATTTGCACAAGAATGGTCCCTAAAAGAACCCTTATTGTTGCGCGTGCAAAAAGACACCATTCAAACCTTGTATTACCACTTTGGAGATGAGTTCAACGGCGCTAGTTTAGACCTCAACAAATGGCACGACAATTATCCTTGGGGAGGCGTGAATCCTCGCTATAACATGGCCCCATCACCAGAAATGGTAAAACTCGACAAGGGAATGTTACAGTTAACGATTTCTAAAACAGATCGCAAACAAACGATCCCTGACTGGATGTTAACAGATGAATATAAAAAGGAAAATGCACCCTATATCGTGGAGGGAAACAAGGCACAACTTTACTACTTAACCTCAGCTATTTATTCAAAGAAAGATTTTAGATACGGCTACTTCGAAGCTCGCATGAAAGCACCAGTAGGTAAAGGAATTTGGCCGGCGTTTTGGACCTATGGGCATAACAACAAAGATGAAATCGATTTTACAGAACTAAAGGGTGAGCGGATGGATAATTACCACATTGATGTCCATCATCCTGAAAAAAAAGTGGAAACCTATAAGAATGCATTCGGAGCAAGGGTTCGCTATGGTGCATGGATAAAATCTACATACCCCATAATTGATCGATGGGTAACGTTTTCGGGATATTGGGAGCCGGGACGAGTAACATTTTTCATGGACGGAATGCCGACCGGGGTATTTGAAGGGGACTTTCCTACCGATCAAAACATTGTATTGAATTCCTCCCTTGCTGTGAAGGGTCAAGCGTTTGAACCTGGTCCAGACGCAAATACACCTTTTCCAAATACATTTTTGGTTGATTATGTGCGTTTATGGAAAACAGATTATCAGGCACAAAAAGGGATTGTGGTGGACCGTAATCTTTCGGATGAAAAAGAAATTGCCATAGTAAATGAAAATCAAAAACCGGCAAAGCTCAACAAAAAGAAAGACTTAAAAAAAGAGGAAGGTTTCATATCAATTCTTCCTACAAAGAATAAGGGGACTGTAATTCAGGTGACGCTGGCTGGAATTTCTGCTCCTGTCCACATGAGCTTATCACAAGCGGAGAACAAACAGTCTTCTGAGTTTTCTCAAACCTTAATTAATAAAAGTCAATTGGTGAATTTATCTCATTTACCCTCAGGTAAATACATCATACGCATCGAACTTGGCGAAAACACGTGGGAAAAATCGCTCGAAATTAAGCATTAACCGAAACGTTTTCCTGCTACGAGTTTAATACTGTAAAAATACTGCCTAAAGGTCAAGTCATTGAACTGCATGGACTTATTGTCAAAGTCGGTAACTAAAAACACAAACCAATCAGGAACAGAATACCCACCCATGAGACGAAAATCATACCTAGGAGCGAGTCCAAGAAAAACACGATCTGCTCCAGAGGTGGCACTGTAACCTTTTGCCTGAACAACAGCACCCAAACCGGCCCACCCTGAAAATTGCCAGTTTTTCAATCGATTTACGTAAGCATACCCCGGAATTAATCCCACATCAAAAGAACCTACACGGTGTGCCAATGTTCGCGTTTCGCTGATATCGGTTAAGTTTAAGGGTAAAATCGGATTTCCAAGGTTATCTAATCCAAAAATATTAATGGTGCTTTTTAGATACCACGTTTTAACCTCTTTTAAATAATGCGCGCGTTTTCCTAACAAGGCATTGATTTTAAAATTTTTATCACGAAAATACCAAGTTCCTAACGAAAAATTATACGACAGCAGGTTTGGAAAAAGCTCATTCTCAGCAATGATTTCATTGTCCCATTGTGCGGCGTTGAGCGCAGCATATCCACGGCATAAGTTTAGTTGCGTTTCAATATAAAAATTACGAAAAGAGTAATCCAATTCGATGTTGAATTGATCTGTTTTAGAGTATTTTTCCGATGACCTGTAACGGTTAAGAACGGGAATTCCCAAGCGCAATGCAAACCATTTATAAGCAACACCAATTCCCAATATTGTACGAAAGTTATTTCGGTATTGAATCTTATCTAATTCTCCTGAAAATGGATAAGAAATTGAAAATGGTGAAGTAGTGTACCCCACATCGGAATAAACCACCCACCTATCTCGGAAATCTTGAAGAACAGTTGAGTCCTTTGGATTTTGACCTAAAACCGACGAGGATAAACCTAAACTAACGAGTAATACCTTCCAATCCAAGAATAAATGCATAAACTTTTGCTACTTCCATTCGCTCTGAAGTTCTTCCTGATCCACCTCCGTGACCGGCATCCATGTTGCAATCAAACACCAATGGATTTTTATCTGTTTTTAGCTCGCGCAATTTTGCAACATATTTCATGGGTTCCCAATATTGTACTTGGGAATCGTGGTAACCTGTCGTCACATACATCGCTGGATAATCCATTCGGTGTAAATTGTCGTACGGCGAATATTTCAACATGTAATAGTAAAAATCGGGGTCATTTGGATTTCCCCACTCTTCATATTCTCCTGTAGTAAGTGGTATTGATTCATCAAGCATGGTGGTAACCACATCAACGAATGGAACTTGAGAAACAATTCCTTTCCACAGGTACGGGGCCATATTCGTGATCGCACCCATCAACAAGCCACCCGCACTTCCGCCTTGAGCATAAATTTTGTTTTTATCACAATAACCCATGTGACCCAAAAACTCAGCGGCATTTATGAAATCGGTGAACGTGTTTATTTTCTTTTGAAATTTCCCGTTTTCATACCAATTTTCCCCCATGTATTTACTACCTCGAATGTGTGCAACAGCGTAAACAAAACCCCTGTCTAACAGGCTCAATCGCGTAGCACTAAACACATCAGGAAGTGTATATCCGTAAGAACCGAATCCATATAATAAACAAGGCGCCTTTTTTAAATCGGTTCCTTTTTTATATACCAAGGATACTGGAATTTTGGTTCCATCATTGGCAGTTGCCCATACTCGTTGCGAGCTGTAATTTTCAGGACTGAACCCTTTGTCTAAAAGTTCCTTTCTGAACCATAAAGTTTTTTCTTGCTTCACCATATTGTAACGGTAAACAGTAGAGGGTGTCGTCAAGGAATTGTAAGAAAAGAACAAATCATCCGTATTATAATTATCATTTACACCAAGACCAAGGAAATAAGTTTCTTCATCAAATGCAATTGTACTTTCCTTTTGATCGTTTACGTTAATCAGTTTAATGCCGCGCAGACCATTTGAGCGCTCTTCGATTACAAGAAAATTCTTGAATGCAGTTAATCCTTCGATTAGGACTTCATTTTTATGTGGAATAAAATCTTTGCACTGGTTTAAATTTCTTGGGAACGAAGGAGAGAAAAGCACTTTTCTGTTGCTTGCTCCATCCGCGTTGGTGAGGATATAAAATCCTTTGTCGTGATGCGCCACCTCGTACATGTGACCCGACCTTCTAGGTAGAAAAACCTGAGGTTTTTCCTGTGGCTTATCCGCGTCAATCCAATGAAGTTCGGTAGTTGTGGAGCTATAACAATAAATAAACAAATATTTATCCGTTCCTGTTTTTCCAATTCCTACACTAAACTTTTCATCTTCTTCTTGATAAACCAATTCGTCTTTTTTGGCATCGGTGCCAAGTACATGTTTGTAAACTTGGAATTCCCGAAGTGTTTGAGGATCTTTTTTTGTGTAAAAAACAGTTTTATTATCATTGGCCCAAACCAATCCGCTAGCATCTTCAATTTTATCAGTTAAAAACTTACCGGATTTATTGACACGAAAAGTTATTTGGTATTTACGTCTTCCTACCAAATCTTCAGTTAGTGCTACCATTTTATTATCTGGAGATAAAGACCAGTCAGCTAATTCATAGAAACTTTTTCCTTTTGCTCGCTCGTTTTCGTCGATAAAAATGGTTGTTTTTTTATTTTCAAGTAATACCACTTGTTGGTAATCTTTTCCTTCAATGTTTCGCGATTGAAATGTTAAACCGTTCAAAATATATGGGGCACTGACGTCATTTGGATTTATGCGTTGGTCAAATTCTTTCATTAACCCATCAATTAAAGGTTTTAAGGGTTTAAAATACTCCGATTGGTATTCGTTTTCTTTTGCCAAGTGTTCTAATACGGGCTTACTGTCTCGCTCATTCATCCAATAATAATCGTCAACACGTTGATGATTGTGTTTGGTGAGTGTCTGAGGTTTTTTAATGGCTAACGGAGCTTGAGCTACAGAAATCTTTGTCATAAGAGCAGAAATAATTAAGATATAATAAGGTTTCATAGTCTTGATTTGAACAAAAATACGGATAATCTTTTTCGGATTGTGTACCTTTGCCAAGTGAAAAAATTGTACAAGTACTTATTGAATACCTTGCCTAGGCCAATATTGATTCGTTTGAGTTACGTTTTCAAATTTTTTGCCCCGATGCTGTACAAAGGAAACAAAGTTGCTTGTCCGGTTTGTGAGCGCTCTTTTTCGAAATTTCTTTCCTACGGATCAAATGTAGCGCACCGAGAAAATGTACTTTGCCCTTATGATTTGACCTTAGAACGTCATCGTTTAATGTGGTTATATTTAAAAAAAGAAAGTAATTTTTTTACTGCAGAAGGACTGAAGGTACTTCATATCGCTCCAGAACAGTGTTTTTTGCCGTTATTCAAAAAACAATCAAATCTTTCGTATTTAACGGGTGATTTAGAATCTCCAATTGCTGACATTCATTTTGATTTACACGCAATTCCACTGGAAGACAATCGCTTTGATGTGGTATTTTGCAATCACGTTATGGAACACGTGAAGGATCCAATTCAATGTATGAAGGAAATTTACCGAGTAATGAATCAGGGCGGATGGGCAATTATGCAAGTTCCACAAGATTTTAACCGAACCGAAACATACGAAGACGCGTCGATTACCTCACCTGAAGACCGTGAAAAACACTTTTGGCAAAAAGACCATGTGCGTTTGTTCGGAAAAGATTATCCTCAATGGTTAGAAAAAGCCGGATTCAAGGTGACCGAATTTAACTTAAATAATCACTTTTCTAATGAAGAGATCGAACGCTATCGGTTAATGAAAGGCGAGGTATTGTATATCGCGCACAAGAATTAATATTAAAAGCTCTCTTTTAAAGAAAATCAGGCTAAATCTTAATAAATTTCAACATTTTCTCCTGTGTCGAAAGTCGAATGTAATAGTTCCCTTTTTCCAAAAAGCCCACATCTACTCCTCCTTCACTAGAGGAAATGTTTAATAGAGTTCTACCACTAGCATCTACAATGCTTATCGGTCCGGAGTATCCTGAAATGAGTAGGAGATTTGAAATCGGGTTATTCACTAACTGCGCGATTGGTCCTGAAAATTCCTGAAGTCCTAATGTTGGATCCGGATATCCATATCTCACGCCGTTTTTTACCATGTAGGTAAGCGTAGTGTCGTTATACTGGGTATACGTAGCTGTTTCAAAACTTGAGTAACTACGAATTTTACCAAAACCCGGCCTAAAGACTTCATTTACATATTGCTGAAAGGCACAATACTCTGCCATTGTAAAAACTTGAGTGGGAGACATGTTTAATAACGCAAAATGGTCTCCCTCTATCGTGTCACGGTAGTAAATGGGTTGAGGTGGTGTGCAATATTGTAAAACCATGTCGTGAAGTTCAATGGTGTCGGCAATACTAGCATCATTGTAACTGGGCAAATAACGCAGATTAGAATCTAAATTTGTATAACACCATGTCGCAGAGCTGGTCCAGCGAGTTGTATCGTGTTGCCCAGTAGAATTATTCCATGTTCTTTTCATCGAATAGGAATTAGCAAAATAACATATCTCAGAACTATCTGAGTTATAAGTTTTAGAAGCTATGCTATAACGCGTTATTCCGTAATCTTGAAATTGTGTAAATGCAGTCCCAGCTGAAATCGAGAATTCTAAGGTGTCACCAACAGCAAAATCATAAACTTCTCGCGGGGTAAAATACGTTTGTGCCATTGCCAACGGACTTAAAAACAGAAAGAAAAGGATGTTTTTCATCCTGTAAAATTAGCAATTTCGGAGAGAATCTTAAGCACTTCTTCGGTTGCTTCAATATGCGCCATGTGACCACAATTTTCTATGAGATGAAGGTTTTTTTGATTTGAAACTTCTGAAATATTTTCAATGGAAATCAACTTGTCTTTAGCGCCGTGAATGAACACTATTTTATCAGCATTCTTTTTTACCAAATCCGTAAAATCAGTGCGTGTTCTCATGGCCAACGACGCATACGCAATACCATCAGCAGTTAGTTCTAGCGCTTCTTTTTTTAAAATTTCGATTTCTTTGATACGCGAGCTGGGCTCACAAAAAAGGTTGGGGATGGCTTCGTTAATAAAAATAGCTTTTCCTTTGTAGGCAATTTCTGCAACGCGCACCCTGTCTTTTTTTTTATCTTCGGAATCTTCCCAACAATTGGAGTTTAGCAACACAAGCTTTTGAATGTTTAGCTTATTTCTGAAAAGCAACTCTAAACCTACGTATCCTCCCATGGAGTGACCCACCAAAATTATTGGATTTTCACTGTCATTGATAAAGACGTTTTCGATTTCCTCAGCCATAGCAGCGATGGAAGGATCATCTAAGGATTTTGGTAGAGGAGAGGAACCATGACCTGGCAAATCCACAAAAAATTTCTCGCCAGGAATTTCTGATAGAGAAAGGTAAGACCACATCGAGGAAGTTTCAAGAAAGCCATGCAAAAAAAGCCAATACGGCTTCCCTTCTCCACTTGATTTGAAAGAAATCATTACGCGTTCATCAAATCCTCAATTGCTTCTGCTTCAATCGGGATATTTCCCATCAAATTGAAGGGCGCTCCGGTTTCTTGCACAACAAGATCATCCTCTAATCGAATACCCAAACCTTCTTCCGGAATGTAAATCCCCGGTTCACAAGTGAATACCATTCCCGCCTGGATAGGCTCATGCCATAGGCCAACATCGTGGGTATCGAGACCAAGAAAATGAGATGTTCCGTGCATAAAATACTTCTTATAGGCTGGCCAATCAGGGGATTGATTTTTAATATCATCCAATGAAATTAAACCTAAGTTGACCAATTGTTCTTCCATCAAAACACCAACTTGTTTGTGGTATTCTGCCATGATTGTTCCTGGAACCAAGAGTTTTTGCGCTTCGTTTTTTACATGTAGTACGGCGTTGTAAACTTCTTTCTGTCTTGAGGTAAAACGGCTATTTACGGGGACACAGCGCGTTAAGTCTGAAGAATAGTTTGCATATTCAGCGCCAACATCAAGTAAGATAACATCTCCATCTTTACATTGTTGGTTGTTCTCTATATAATGCAACACACACGCATTTTTCCCTGAGGCTACAATTGGAGTATAGGCAAATCCTTTGGAACGGTTGCGCAAGAATTCATGCGCCAATTCTGCCTCAATTTCATATTCCCAAACGCCCGGCTTTATAAAAGCAAGTAGCCTTCTAAAACCCGACTCTGTGATGTTACACGCCTGTTGCATTAAGTCAATTTCTAAATTTTCTTTCACAGACCGAATTTTATGAAGAAGGGGTGCAGCCTTGAATACTTGATGCGCAGGATAATCAGTTTTAGTCTTTTTAATAAATCGATCTTCACGTGTTTCTACTTCTGTATTAGCCCGTAAGTGCTCATTCGTGTTGAAATAAATACCTTGGGCTTCGGCCATCAATTGTTTGAATATAGATTGGAATTGCTGAAGCCAATAGACCGTTTTTATTCCAGAAGTTTCGAAAGCTGTGTGTTTAGTTAATTTTTCACCCTCCCAAATGGCGATATGTTCGTTTGTTTCACGAAGAAAAAGCACTTCTCTGTGTGCTGGATTACTAGCCTGTGGAAACAGAACAAGGATTGATTCTTCTTGATCAACTCCAGACAAATAAAAAATATCACGGTGTTGCTGAAAAGGCATTGTTCCGTCGGCAGAAACTGGATAGATGTCGTTCGAATTAAAAACAGCTAAACAGCCATTTTCCATTTTAGAAGTAAACTTCTTACGGTTTTTACTAAATAAATCGGAGGATATTTTATGGTATTTCATGAGCAAACTGATTTACTCACGAAGATACATATAAACTAGAGAAAATTAAATTATCTAGATTGCTCAGTAGTCTTTTTTACACTACCGTTTTCACCATAAGCATCGCAGCCTGTTTTCTTTGTTTTACAAGATAACAAAACCAAGCTTACTATAAACAATCCAAGAACTAAAGAAAAAGACTTTTTCATTTCAATTAAATATATAGCTAAAGTATGAATTTATTTATCTTAAAACAAGCAACAGCTCGAAAAGTTTATGAATCTTTAAACCAGCTGGCATAGAGCGTGTAGTTTTTAGCAATACGTTGAACCTCCCCTTTGAAGAGTTCTGGGCTTAAGGATTTCACCTTTTTTGCTGGAACTCCTGCATAAACACTCCAAGATTCCATTTTAGTGCCTTCCAACAAGACTGCACCCGCAGCAAGAATGCAATTTGTTTCAATGTGACAATTATCCATAACAATCGCTCCCATGCCAATAAGAACATTTTCTTCAATGGTACAACCATGTACGAGCGCATTATGACCAATGGAAACATTGTTGCCTATTTGAACAGTGGTCTTCTCATAGGTACAATGTAGTACGGCTCCATCTTGAATGTTCACATTATCTCCAATTCGAATTGAATTCACATCGCCTCTCACCACAGAATTAAACCAAACAGAACAATTGTCTCCCATGACCACATCGCCTACAATTGTTGCATTTTCAGCAAACCAACAATTAGCTCCAAATTGAGGGATAAAACCTCTGCACACTTTAATTAATGCCATTACCCATTTAGTTTTTTCACCATAGTCAGAATCGTAGCCAAGGCAACGGTTTCTCCGGTTTCGTCGTATACATCAACTAAGAATTTGACAATTCCTTTTGGAAT
>JACCDI012179520.1_pt1 | contig 12087 bp, 16 predicted proteins | sample 7442791 | NCBI WGS metagenome assembly JACCDI01 (sample SAMN15323434, study PRJNA562643) | freshwater metagenome | isolation source: river surface water | place: USA:Blue River Watershed | collected 2017-08-15
ATCGCACCTAGGCCTGCAACGGAGATTGTAGAAATAGCTGCGCTGAATAGATCTGCGTACTCGATTGATTCTGGATTTCCTATAAATCTACTCACGAGCACATAGATTGGTGCGATAACAGCGAGAGCAACATAGCTCACCAGAAGAAGTAAAACAGAGATGGAATAGGAAGCTTTATCAATCAATAGATTCTTAACTGAATAACTTCTCGCAATTGCGTTACTGACGCCCTTACCTTTGAATTTTTCTTCCATAAAAATAAAGGCGATAGAGGCAAGTACCAAGATCAACGAGATGACCGCGGCAGCGCTTCGATCGTAAGAAGCTTTATACATGTTCTGAATTGAGACCGTTAAAGTCTCTGTATTCAAGAGCGAGACAGCTCCAAAGTCGCTCATCACATAGAGGCCGGTAAGGAGAGCGCCGGCGCTGATGTTAAGCCTGGTCTGAGGCAAGACGATACGAAAGAAGATTTGGATTCGTGTCAGACCAAGAGTTTGAGCAACTTCGATTAAACCCGTATCAATCCGGCGCAAGCCAACTAAGTTTGCTAGCACTACATATGGCATGGTTGTCAGAATCAAGATAAATGCTGAGGCAAAAAGACCTGAGAGAGATGGCACGATTGCAAGCCAGGTATAGGTAAATACATATGACGGTATCGCTAGCGGAAGTATCGCTGGAATGATGAGAAAACGAGCAAGGGGTAACTGCACAAAGAAGAGACCATTGGCAAGAATGGTGCCAAGAATGACATTTACGGTGACAACAATGAGAACGAGGAGAGTCGTAGTGCTAATCACCTCGAGCGTTTTGGCACGAAAGAGAAGATCGAGAATCTCTGGAGCGGGCTTCTCTAAAGCTCTGATACCGAGATAAATAAGGGGAATAAGCGTAAAAACAAGGACACAGATTGTTGCTATCTGAAGCCCAATTACACGCCAATTGCGCCCTCGGCGGTGAACCGAAGGCGCAGCTGGGTGAAATTGATCTAAAGCTGTTGGCATTTCTTAGAGCAATCCAACCTTAATCAGAAGATCTTGGGTGGCCTTTACATTCTTAAGCGCCTGGAGATCGATTGCTGGAGCGCCGATTTCTGCCATGGATGGAAGTCCTTCCGGAGCACTGGATCCCTCTAAGAGTGAGTATTCATGTGTCTTGCTGACAAAATCTTCTTGAACTTTACTTGAAGTTAAGAAGTTGATGAGATCTTCAGCAGCTGAATACTTCTTGCTTGAGGCGAGAACTCCGGCTCCTGAGACGTTGATGAGATTTCCAATATCGCCAGTACGGAAGAAGCCATTCTTAACGTTAATTTCTCGCCCTAAGGATTCTGAAACTTCCCAGAGATAGTAATGGTTTACTAAGCCAATCTTGACCTCACCTTTATCGATTGCTTCCACAATTGCACTGTTCTTTGCAAAGATCTTGACATCATTTGATTTCAATCCCTTAAGCCATTTCTCTGCTGCTGCAGTACCTGCCTCATTAATGAGGGCAGTGACAAATGCTTGGAAAGAAGCGTTGCTTGGTGCAATTCCAAGAATTCCCTTATAGGCAGGTGCGGTCAGTTCAGTAACGCTCTGCGGTAGCGTCGAAAGCGATGGGCTATATGCATATACTCGAGCGCGTCCGGTAACACCGACCCATTCGCGATTTGCGGCTACGTAGTTGGCAGGGATTGTGGTGGCCACATCATCTGGAAGTGTGGTGAAGAGATTGGCTGCTGCTACCGCGCCCAGTGCGCCAGCATCTTGTGACAAGAAGAGATCTGCAGGTGAGTTCTCTCCCTCTTCGAGAATCTGAGCCGCTAGTTCAGCTGAATCGCCATAACGGATATTGAGTTTGATCCCTGACTGCGCCTCCCACTCGGCAAAGAATGGGGCGATGAACTCTTCCGAGCGCCCTGAGTAGATGATCAGCTCCTGAACATCAGCGGCCTGTTCACCTGACGATGAACACCCGGTGAGCAAGCTCGCCCCCAGGGCTGTAACCAAGGCTAGGAGGGAGAGCTTGCGTGCTTTATTGCGTGAAATCATGGAAGAGATAGCCATTTCTAAGATCTGTGCAGAGCGTCGTTCGCTCATAAATCTGAGGGTAATACATCGAGGCGAATTACGCAACAAAAGTGTTGCGTAATTACCCCGCCTGCCCTGGCGCAGCTGGCTCGACTTCCTCGCACGCTCGGCGATACTACGTTTATGGCCGCCACCTTTATCTATCCGCCTCCGAGCGATGGCAAGCCATTTCGCCTCAATATGGGGCTTCGCTCCCTCGAGATTTCTCAGTGGTTAGAAGCGGGCGAGGATCTATCAGCGCAGATTATTGAGCGACAACAACTGATCGAATCAGCTCGGGAGATTGTCTACCAAGAACTGCCTGGATATAAGGCCGCAATCGCCGAACTCGTAGAACGTATCGTTGAAAACCTCAAGGAGTTCCACGATCGAGATTACATCTTTACCTCAAATACCATCACATATCTTCCGACCGATACAACAATCTCATTGAACTCTGACGATGTGCTGCTGCGGTTAGCTTCAATCATCGCTGAGGATCTTGTTGTACTCGCCCGCGAAGATGGTGAGTGGAAAATAGTTGCTGGCGCAGTCATCTTCCCTTCACGGTGGAAGTTATCCGAGAAAATCGGAAAAGGAATGGATGCGGTTCACACCCCAGTTCCTGGTTATGCCACTGCACTTGCTCCATATATGACAGCAACTTTCGATAAGGTCACTGTCGATCGCCCTGTTTGGCGAAAGAATTGGTCGCTTCATAGCACTGAACATTTGCATCAACCAACCTCTATTCACGAGCCAGCAGCACCCGCGGATTACTGGTGGCGTACCGAACGCCAAACATTGACGAGAGCGAAGGTTGGTGAGTTTATGTATTTCACCATCCGCAACCGGGCTGAACCTTTGCATTGGATAAAGAGCGATCCGGAAAGTTCGGCACTCTTTGCCGAGACCCTTGCCAGCTACTCCCCTGAGACCATTGAATATAAGGGCCTTGTCAAAGATCACCAAGCAATTGTTGATTACTTACGAGGGTAATTCCTCTACTCTTGAGCCATGGCTATCAACAAAGTTGAACGCGGAGAATCAGCACTAGTTGTTATAGATGTGCAGGTCAACGTCGTTAAAGAGGCATATTTACGCGATGAAAAAGTCGCAAAGATGGCCGCTGCAGTTGAGAAAGCCCGCACAGCATCAATTCCTGTGATTTGGGTGCGCCACTCAGAGGAAGAACTTCCAATTGGATCTGATGGCTGGCAGATTGTTCCTGAGCTCGTGCCTCTTCCAAATGAGCCGATTATTGAGAAGAAGTTTCGCAGCACATTTGTTGAGACTAACTTTGAAGAAGTTCTCGCATCACTCAAAATCAGCCATCTCTACATCTGTGGTGCTGAGACCAATAACTGTGTGCGCCACACAGCGATGTCAGCCTTAGAACGCGGCTATGACATCACTTTGATTGAAGATGCTCATACCACCACCGGATTTGAATGGGATGGTTTTGTGATGGATGCCGCTCGCACCATCGATGAACAGAATACAAACTTTATTGGCTATCGACTTCCGACATGTAGCGCTGATATCAAGAAGGTCAGCGAACTCTTTCTTTAGCGGTGATGTCCACGTTCGTTAAATGAGCGAAGGGCGCGTAGGCCATCTGATGGCCATAATGAAACACTTGAGATCGAACATGGTGTTGCATCCATATGGAAGACACCATCGTTTGGGCCACCGATAGCTAAATTCGCAGCCGACTTAATTACTCCGTTGTGGGTTACAACAACAACCTTCTTGCCAGGATAGAGGTGGAGCACTTTCTCCATCGCTGCATCAATACGAACTGCTGCTTCATCGTATGACTCTCCGCCACCCGGGCGATGCGAAGAGGAGTTAACCCACGCCTGATAATCTTCAGGAGTTTCAGCCTTTACCTCTTCAATTGATTTTCCATCCCATGACCCAAAAGAGAGTTCATACCAATCTGTATCGTCGATGACGGTCAATCCAGTAGTGCGAGCGATTGCATCAGCAGTCTGCCGTGCTCGCTTGAGTGGTGATGAAATCAAGAAATCTGGCTCTAGCTTTGCAACTTCTGCTGCAACTCGCTCAGCTTGGGCCAGACCATCTGCAGTGAGTTCTGGATCAAGAGCGCCGGTGCCCGAGAATTTACGAGTCGGAGTGAGGATTGTTTCGCCATGGCGAACGAAGTAAATAGTGGTTGGTACTTCGCTACTGCGAAGGCGATCAGTGAGTAGGTTCTCTTGCCTTACCTCAATTGGCTCATTTGCTGCTCCACCATCGAGTGCTTTATTTGCCAAACGATCTGCATGCGAGTTTTCATCTCGCGGAATCCAACTATATGTAACCAATGATGGGTTGTGAGCATCGCGACATCGCTTGGCAAGCACGCGCATATCTGCATGCTTAATCTGCCAGCGCCCAGACATCTGTTCAACAACCAACTTTGAATCCATAGCGACTTCAACTGTTGCTTCAGCATCAAGTTGATGAATGTGAGTTAAGCCGGCAAGGAGTCCGCTATATTCGGCAACATTGTTGGTAGCAACACCAATGACGTCATAGAGCTCGGCAATAATCTTGCCGTTCTCAGTGACTACCGCGCCATATCCGGCTGGACCGGGATTGCCTCGAGAACCGCCATCTGCAGTCAGTCGAAAATTGCGTGCCATTACTTCTTACTCACGCACCAAGATGCATCGACATTGCTCGCAACGCACTACTTCTTCAGCAGGCAAAGTCGCAATGCGGCCCACCTCAGTGGTGTTGATTGTAAGTCGGCAGCCTTTACATTCATTGCCGACCAACATGGCCGCGCCATTTCCGTTGTTATCAGCTGCGACTTTGAGATAGAGCGCCTTTAAATCCTCTGCGATAGGAGCGATGATGGCTGCTCGCTTCTCTGCCACTGCTGTGCGCTCATTAATAATGATAGTCATCGCGTTTTCACGCTTGATTTCAAGATCTGCAATCTCAGAGTTGAGACGTTCTTCCTCTGAAGTAAGTTCGTTGATGCGGTTGGTGATGCCTTCAACCTGGACCATGATGGTTAATTCAGCTTCTTCCAGCTCTGCACGGCGAAGACCGAGCGTGACAAGCTCGTGCTGGGTCTGCTCTAACTCTTTTGGTGTTCCAGTACCAGAGTTGAGGCGAGCTTCATCGCGTTGAATGCGAGTAACAATTTGCTCGACATCACCCTCAGCGCGAGAGAGTTCGCGCTTAACGTCGGTGCGCTCTGTCTCTGCAGCAATTCGAAGGTCGCGCACATTATTTCGCTTAATCACTACAGTGTTGAGAGCGGTTGACTCAGGAAGAGTTGCCTCGCGTTGGGCCAGAGATGCTAATTGGTCGTCAAGGCGCTGAACTTCAAGGATTGCTTGCTGATCACTATGGGAAGCCTTCATGCAAGAATCTCCTGGCCGTACTTGAAGTAAATCGCGAGTATGAGCACTGCATATGTAACGGTATAGATAACACGGCCCCAGCCGCGATCAAGGAAATCGACAAGCTTCTCGTGACGTTCTGGCGAGAAGCTCCAGATATTTTCCATGATGGCAATACGAGTAATTGTTGAGAAAACTGTCACTGTTGAAATAGTGACAAGTAGGCACCACGGGCAGAGCGCGTTGATTACAAAGAGTGATTGTGAAAGTAACCAGAGCGCGAAGAGCAATCCAAGGCCGTAACCAATATGAGCAACTCTCATAAACATCCGAGGGAAGGTCACGAGAGAAAGTCCAGCGATAGCAACGGTCATGACAACTGGTTCAGTCATCAATCCAATAAATGAGTTGGGGAATCCAAGCAACTCAGATTGCCAGGATTTGGCAACCTTGCCGCAAGAAATAACCGCGTTGATATCGCAGGCGAGTTTGCCCGATGGAGTTGCCGCCAACTTGATTGCATCGTATGAGAGAACTAGAGATGCAATCAGGCTCAGAGTTGAGGAAACGAGCATTGCCCAATAGGTCTTGCGATAAGCACGCAAACGTTGGACGGTACCTGTTTCAGACATAGCGGGAGTTTACCGTCTTTCGCAGTAAGTGAAGTTGTGCATCAGAGCGAAGCCAGTGGCTCGATAGAGGCGTTGTGCGCTCTCATTCTGATGGCGAACTCCCAATGAGAGATATTTCTCCCCTAAAGCCCCTCCCGCAATCAGGCAATCTTCCATCAATTTCTTTCCTAGGCCTCGACCTCGAAGATCGGTGTGGGTTGCAACTGATGAGATCACAACTCGACCTGATTCCCAGCGGCAGAGCGCAGCCACTGCAGCTAGTTCGTCACCTTCATAAATCTCAACCCATTGCAAGATTTCATCATTTCCTGGAAATACTGATGAATCTGGGGCGTGGAGTTTTAGAAAGGCTGCAATCACATCATCTGATGATCGCTGTGCATCGACAGCATCGCCGTTTTTAGTGGGAGCCCAATAGCAATCCCACTCAACCACTGCTTTGAAATCTTGTGGAAGGGCGGAAATTCCGCGGCTCTCCATAGAGAAGTTCTTCCACTCACTAGGAATCACCGGCGATGAGCCGAGAGCTATTCCATAGATTCCATCATCTTCGCGACTGATAGCGAAGTTTCCATCGCCATCAATCTCTGCAACTACAAACTTCTCCGGCGGAACCCAGGTGTCAAAGAATGGAGAGTTTGGATGGGCCTTTGTGTATTCAGCTCGAGCCAGATCAAAGTTAGCGCGCATTATGCTCGTGCTCTGAGGACGCAGAATTCATTACCTTCAGGATCAGCCATTACTACCCAAGTTGTTTCTTCATATTCGGACTGCCCAATTTCAATTTGTGTAGCACCGAGCGCCTCTAGTCGGGCAACTTCGGCCGCCTGATCTAATGGGCGCAAATCAAGGTGAAGTCTGTTCTTTCCAACTTTCTTATCTGGATTCTTTAAGAAGAGAATGTCGGGAATGCGCCCTTGTTCTGGACTGCCATCTAGAAGCTCAATAACAACTTCAATCTCGTCCTGCTCAGTGATTTGCCAATCGAGTGCTGCCGCCCAGAATTGAGCAACTCTTAGCGGATCATGGCAGTCAATTGTGATGCACTGGATGCGAAGATTTTCTGACATAAATGAATTCTACTTGAGTTGCTCTCGGATTTGATTGGCGTGATCAACCGGATGGTTTGTGTAGGTGCGAATCCAGTCGCGAACTGAATATTCACCAGATTCGCTATGTGTCCCGCGGTTATCTAACTCGGACTCACTCAGCCGCAAGATCAACAGGTGTGATGCTTCGCGTACTGCGGCAAAGACAGCGATTGAACTTTCGACTGGTGATTGCGAATAACCAAGTGTGGGTGACTCCGCCCATTTGCCTTCGTCATAACCTTGAATAATGGTGCCTGGTTCAGCAATCAATCTACGTAAACGGGCATATGACTGAGCTTCGCTATCGGCAACATGATGAATTACTTGTCGGGGCGTCCAACCTTGGGCATCTGATTGATCTAAATCAGATTCCTTTAATGATTTTGCAAGAGTGAGAAATTCACGAGAGGCCGCTTGATAATCTGCTGCATATTGGGCGATAGACATATGGCGAACCTATCAGAGAGGGCGTCGCAGTTGAAGGCTTAGCGATTTCCTGCTCGATTGAGAACTAGTACTCCAGGCAGCGCCGCAGAAGTGCCAATATAGCCTGCATCTGAAGGCTTAAAGTCAGCCGTTATATTTATGCGACCGCGAAAGCTTGGTCGATAGGCACAAGTAGCTGTAAATGAACTTCCTGCTGTTGAAGCCACATTTCTGCAGCCACCGATGTATTTTCCATTCGCTTTGAAATCTACTTTTCCTGCTGTTGAAGTTGTTACAGAAATATTCCTTGCCGTTCGATAAACAAGGGACCCACCTGCAATCGAGATAGTGGCTGTGGCTGAAAGGATATTTGTGTAGCGGATTATCACCACACCGGATCCACCGGCTCCAGCGGGAGGGTTACCAGTTGCATTTCCACTTCCACCTCCACCGCCGCCCGTATTTGCGGTTCCGGGATTTCCAGTGCGGGCGGAATAATCACTACTGCAATTTGAACGGCATGTTGCCGCACTCATACTTCCGCCATTACCACCGCCGCCTAAGCCACCGATTCCGCCCTTTGTATCCCAAGAACCGCCACCGCCGCCACCGCCGTAATAAGTAGCACTTCCACTAATCGAATACTGTAAACCATTTCCGCCGCCACCAGTATCAGTAACAGTGTCGTCCCAATTTGCACCAACTGCTCCGGCGCCGCCGCCACCGCCGCCGCCCTTATTTCCATTTGCAATTCTTCCGCCGGCATAACCTTGACGCGTTACACCAGTTCCAGTTCCTGATCCTGCGGCAGTTGGAGATCCATTTCCGTATCCACCTCCACCGCCAGAGCCACCTGTCTGTGCAGTACTTGTGTTGTTACGACTATTTCCACCACCGCCACCTTTTGCAGTTAACACTGTTCCTGCGGGTAAAGTAATCGAGCTATCTGCACCATTCACGCCGCGACCCGTCGAATCTGATCCAAAAGGAGTTGAAGTACTTGTTGCACCCGCGCCACCATCTCCGACAACCACAGTTAGTGAGCCGGATGTAACGGTGAGCGTTTCGCCATTAGGAGTCTTTGGGCTTTCACTTCCGTAATAAAGAAGGCCGCCAGCACCGCCTCCGCCTGCAACATCGAAGCCACCACCGCCGCCGCCCGCCACTATCAAAACTGCAATTTTTGATACGGATGCTGGAACTGTCCAAACAGTTGTGCCAACTCGAGCAAACCTAATGACGCAATCATTTCCGTATCTATTAACTGTCACTGAAGAAACCTGGTCAATTGTTTGCGTGCAGAGCCCAGAAGCATCTGCATTACTTGAAGTCACTGTTCCTGCGTTTGCAGGTGGAGCAATCAGTGACAAGAGGAGCAAAGCAAGCGCTACAAATCCGGTAACACCCCGGGGTTGCCTCATCATGGCGTGAGTCTAACCAACTGCTAATTACTCTGCTCAATGGCCATTTCAGTGAGAATTTCGTATGCAAGCAAGTGATCTTCAACCTGAGGTAGTCCGCTAATCAACAGGACTCCTCTGAATTCTCCACTCTTCGTTGTGATTGGAAATCCTCCACCATGAATAGCATGGGTTTCATCGGCAACTCCATGCTCTTGATGCCAATCAGCGCCACGTTCTTCTGCGCTAACCCGCTCAAACATCGTTGCATGGTGGGTCAAATTAACGACGTTGGCTTTGCGTGCAATCCAACTAAGTTGCTCGGCATCTGCACCAGGCAGCGCGCGCAAGAAAACCTCATTTCCATCGAGCTGAATAGCAATCGTTATTGGGTAGTTTCGCTGAAGACCTATCTCGACTGCGTGCTCACCAATTCGCTGGCAAGTTTCCAATGTAATCTCATTGAATTTGCAGCTCTCTTCATGTCCCAATAACTCAACACTTGAGAAATTTCCGGTTGTCATGGGTGAAAGGCTACTTTGAATTATCTTTAACGGATATAGGGGCGAAGCTCAACCTTGCGGTTACAGGCTAAAGATCCTTCCATCGCCAGCTGATGACCGACTTCTGCTGAATCAGCCTCGATTATCCAGAAGCCGCTATAGAACTCAGGTGCATCAAAGAGAGATCCTGGAATCACTTCACCTTTATTATTGCGATTATCAATCACTGTGGCTTGTGCACCTGGTTGAATGCCAGCGGCGGTAATCCAATGTCCATTGTTCTGAAGTTTCTCGTTAAAGGCATCAATCTGCTTCATCTCATCAGAATTAGCAGGATTTCCGGGGCCATCAATGACAAAGATAATAAAACGCATGACCTAACTTTAATCGATGGAAAAGCATTATCAATGGGTAACTGCTAGCGTTTTCGCATGGCAACGCTTGAGTCTATGCTCGCATCTAAGGATCAATCCGTGCGACTCAAAGCTGCCCTCGCCGCCGGAACATATCCGCAAATAGATTTTGTTGAAGTCCTTATTTCTCAATGCACTCACGAACCTGATTTCTTTGTGCGCGACACACTTTCCTGGGCTCTCATGCGACAAGACCGCGAAGCTGTCATGGCAAGACTTATTCCAGAGCTCACTTCTCCAATCGCCCAAGCACGTAGCCAAGCTGTTCACACCTTAAGCAAAATTGGAGATAAGAAGAACTATCCCCTTATCTCACTAGCGTTACTTCTTGATCCAGAGGATTCAGTTGCCTCTACTGCGTGGCGAGCAGCATCGGTGCTAGTTCCGGATGGCGAGAAGGAAGCGCTGGTAATGATTCTCATCACTCAATTAGGGAGAGGTGATTCCGATACTCAATTCGCTCTGACACGTTTTCTCTGTGCAATTGGGGATGCCATTGTTGAACCACTGAAACAAGCGGCAGGATCGGCCCATGAAGATATTCGAGTTCAGGCTGAATTCACCTTGATGAGGTATCAGGAGATGAAACTGGAGAGCAAGAAGACTGTGGGCGGTGAGGGTTTCGAACCCCCGACATTCTCGGTGTAAACGAGACGCTCTACCACTGAGCTAACCACCCGGCTTTGGACTGCCCGCGAATACTACACTGAACCCATGGCACTCTTCCAAATGCAGATCTCGCTCCCTGACCGTCCCGGCTCACTCGGGGCAATCGCCTCTGCAATCGGCGCTGCCGGCTGCGATATTCGCGAACTCGTCGTCATTAAGGCTGAAGATGGCAAGGGTTATGACGACATTACTGTCGCCGTTCCTGGCACAGATCCATCAGATTTAGTGAGCGTTCTTAACTCAATTGGTGGCGTTGAAGTTATTTCAATCAAGCCCCTTTAATAAAAACTGAAAGAGATTTAAAGGGCAGCGAGCGCGGCTTTGTAATCGTCGTTGCTGCGAGCATCTCCGAGGCCATTTACGACTGACCAACGAATGATGCCTTCTTTATCAATCACAAATGTTCCACGAAGTGCGCAACCACGTGCATCATCAAAGATTCCGTAAGCCTGTGCAACTGCGCCGTGTGGCCAGAAGTCAGAGAGCATTGGGAACTTGTATCCCTCTTGCTCGGCAAAGATTCGCTGTGTGAACATTGAATCGCACGAGACTGCTAGCAGTTCAACGCTATCGTTCTGGAAAGATGAGAGATCATCGCGCATTGCGCAGAGTTCGCCGGTGCATGTGCCGGTGAATGCGAATGGGATGAACAAGAGCACAACGTTCTTCTTGCCCTTAAATGAGGAGAGTGAGACCTTGTTGCCGTTCTGATCGTTGAGTTCGAAATCTGGGGCCGCTGTTCCAAGTGAAAGAGTCATGCGGGAAACCTATCGCTTAGCGGTCTTCCTCGCCACTAGACGAGTTGCATTCCAATCAGTTGCCACAGATAGCGAGGATGTTTGTGAGAGACCAACATTCGGCGCCGCATCCTGAATATCACTCGGCTCAACATGGCCATCGCGACCAGCTTTCGGTGTGAGTACCCAGATGGGTCCACTCTCTGAGAGATATGTGAGGGCATCGACTAATTCATCTTCCAAATCGCCATCGCCTTCACGCCACCAGATAATGACGGCATCGACGACCTCTTCAGTCTCATCTTCAATAAATGAGGTCCCAGTCATTGCTGCGATGCTGGCGCGTAGCGGCTCATCGACATCAGAGCCTCGCCCAATCTCGAGCACCAACTCCCCTGGTTCAAACTCCATTCGCTGCGGCACAGGCTAAGTCCAATAGATACTGGCGAGTTTCGCAATAGTTTTGCGGGGCTGATTTTCCTGGCGATTTTTCAGGGCGGATTTGGCTTAGGTAATGGGATTCACGCCTATCTATTTTGCCTCCAGCCCCTCCAGGCGCGAGAATATGCGCCATGAGCGAATTCCAGGGCCAGGCGGATTACCTTCTCAATCAGTTGGTGGATACAGATCCAGCAGAGACTCTCGAGTGGCAGCAATCTCTCGATGCAGCCCTCGCCGCAGCCGGACCAGTCCGTGCCCGATTCTTGATGCTCGCACTTCTTCGTCGCGCACACGAGCGCAATGTTCCAATCTCAAATCTTCGAACAACTGATTACATCAACACCATCACACCGCAG
>JACCDI011797242.1_pt1 | contig 12085 bp, 12 predicted proteins | sample 7442791 | NCBI WGS metagenome assembly JACCDI01 (sample SAMN15323434, study PRJNA562643) | freshwater metagenome | isolation source: river surface water | place: USA:Blue River Watershed | collected 2017-08-15
AAGTGCAAGGGGTTGTTAGCAAGGGAAAATTTGTTCCTAGTTATTTTAAAGTGCAACCTTTTTAAAATTAGTTCCACAAAAAAGCCCCTAACTCATTGAAAGTTAAGGGCTTTTGCGGACCGGACGGTTTTAAAGGGAGTAATCATAAAGAATATATAAGATACATAAATGTCAGTTTTAGATACAATTGTTCGTAATCCTGACAATTTTGTACGTTTTTTATTTGTTATAAAATGGGTGGGTTGTTACGGATTCTGTTACACCCCGAATAAGGTGAGAGACCTTTAATGTTGTATTCACACTAACACCGGTCATTCGTGCCACCTCACGGATCGATAATCCTTTTTCAAGGTACTTGATTACCTCCGGGTATTTCTTAATAGTCTTTTCCTTGCTATCGCCTGTGTTCTTTGGACGTCCCAGCACCACACCTTTGTCTTTTAGATTCTGTAACGCCACCTTTACTCTTGTTCGCAAAGTAACCGCCTCCATTTTGGCGACCTCACTCATTAACGCTAAAATCAGTCCAGTAACGTGGTTTTCTCGTCCAGACTCGTCTAATGTTTGTAGGTTCAAGTTTTGTATATAGAGAGATACCTTGTTTTCAGTTAAAAAAGAAAGTAGTTGGTGGAATCCAAGACTTGTACGACTGATGCGACTGATTTCCCAACAAACTACTACCTGTGGTTTTTTTTGTAGCACAACCTGTTTTAATTGTGCAATTCCTTCTCTGTCTTCATTTTTCTTTGTTCCAGATATTGTCTCTCTGATTGTATCAATAATCTCCCAGTCATTTTTCTTGCAGACATCAATCAATAGGTTCTCTTGGTGTTCATATTCCTGAATTAGTGTTGATTTTCTGATGTATATAACTACCTTTTTCATATTGGATATTTTATACAAAAATAGTGCAATATATTATAATATAATATATTATGTATATAATAAAATGTTAATTTAATTCAAAATCTTTCTCATCTAATTTTAGATTTACACAAGATTCTATAATTCTGGCCACAAGTAACTGAATGTATCAATGTTTGAAGTCAGACAATTTTACTTTGTATATTTGATTTTCATAATCAATAACTTAATTAGGAAATACAATAAACCAAAATTAAATGAAGAGGTTATTTGCAATTTCATTAGTGATGGTATTAACAAGTTGCGGAGCTACATTAGAACCACCACAAGATGCCCAAACGATAATTGGTAATCCTATTAAGATTGGCAATTTATTAGTTGCTCAATATGACTTTACTCGTTCGATGAATTGGGAAGATGCTAAAATTGTCTGTGATAAACTTGGTAAAGGTTGGAGATTGCCAACCAGGAAAGAGTTGACTACTTTGTATTGGAACAAGAATAAGATTGGCAATTTTACTGATAACGATTACTGGAGTTCGACAGAGAGTGGTGTAACAAGTGCATTTTATGGGGATTTCGAAATTGGAGGCCAGGACGGAACAGACAAGTTTAGTATGATCTATGTTCGGGCAGTTAAGTCATTTTAACTAATTAGCTATTTGACAATCTAATTAGTCAGCTTCGTGGTTAAAAATCAAAATCATTCTCCCCATATTGTAGATTTAGATATGATTCAATTAGTCCGGCCAAAAAGTAGCTAACCGTATCAATACTGCCCTTAAATCCAACTTTGTTGTTTTGCGGGAAAACATTATTAGATGCTAACTGTGTTTCAATAAATGATTTGACATATGTGACAGAGTCTATTTTTCTGTCCTCCTCTGTTATATTAGGATTTTGAACTAAAACAAAGACTACACCTTCCTTGTCTTTAACAATTTTTATTTTCTTTTCTTTTTTCTCTTTCATCTTGCAGATTTTTAATTAATTTTTTTGTCTGGACTTCTGTGATTATAACTGATAATTTGTTTGTTTTTTTGGTCTGGACATTTTTAGTAGTTGTCTTCATTTTTATTGGTTTAGCTTGGCGTTAATTCTAATTTGTCACTTTTATTCTTGATGTACTTCTCTCCAAATACGACAGGACGTTGGCCCTTTATTTTATAAACCTCTTCAAGTATTTCCTCCCCAAGCTTAATCATAGGTGTAGATTGATAATTCACATTAACCCCTATTTTAATTGATTCCTGTATTTTTTTAATGTCATATTGACCCAGATATTCGAAGTTGTAATTCAGATGACGACTTATCTTTTTCAATCTGTACTTCAATTGTAGATTCATACGTGCGTCAGCATTATCTTTTTCACTGTAAAATAGAAAATGGTGATTAAATGTAGGATAGTCGTTATCGTCAGTTTGCTCTATTGAATAATATCTGCACCCAGACTTTACGAACAGACTCCACCACTTTCTATTACTTACAGAACTCATTGAGGATAATCCATTTATCAATTCCCTTCCAGCTCTCTTTAATGGATCCAGTGAGAAATTGTGATACGTTTGTCGCGTGGGTGTTACAGAAATAGTTAATTGGTAGAAGTATTTTGAGAGGATTTGTATGTCGTCGTTTTTGCCAAACAACATTGTAATTTGTGATCTTTTGTCTCTAGTGGATTTTGTTTGGCAAATCTCACAGTCAATAAATGTTGGACATAAGATGTCGTGGGTTTCAAGCATAGTATTCTTTATCAATAAATAGCTTGATTCGAGGTAATAAACAACTTTGAGAGGTGTTTTGAGAGCCAAAAAGTAAAAAATATTGCAGCTATTGAAGGAAGGGATAGTCCCTGCCGGGTAAATAGGGCTAAAAACGAGCTAAATGGCCCGTTTTTTGACTTTAATTCAAGTGGAGTGGAATTATGAGACCTGGACGAGAATGCCCCTTAAATTGGCTAAAAATCGGCAACAGAAAGTATTGAGTAGGTGAGTTTCAATTTTTTGAAAAAAATATTTTTAGGTCATTTTAGGCTCGAACCCCCTTTAAGGAGTTTTTTAACCCAGCACGGGGAGAGGCAGGATACAATAGGGGAGAGAGGTCAGGGGGCGGGGGTATATTCCATAATGAGCTTTCTCTCTTTGTCTTTACCATAGTAGCAAATCCACAAGCAACACTATACTAAACCGAAGTTGTTTACTTCTCTGGATAGATTTGCATTACAAGCCTTTTTTCCGGTTCTACACTCCATTGAACCTGATAAGTCCGGCCTTCTAATTGGTCAAGTAGTAAAAATGTCCAGATATTTTGTGTAGGATATAGTGTAAATCTATCAACTGGGCCGTCTAAAACCAAAGCAAACTTACTTAATCCATATATCATAGTATTTGCTGCATCACTGGTAGAATACTGCACTACATCTATAAAGCCAGTTGATGTATTCAATCTTAAAAAAGTAAATCTGTTTGTAGTTGGATACAAACGAAACTTTGCTGGCACTGGTGACTGATAGTTAGAAACTCTTACTAACTCATTTTCATTAATTGTTTGAGCGTTAGTATTAAGACTCAAAAACACACATAATATTATAGTAATACCTCTCATAAGTTTATTATGATTATCACCTTTTACATTTGTTGAAAACTGTTTAATATTCATAAAATATAATTTTAAATTATTTTATTCACCCCAGAGCTTGTTAATTCTGTCCTGGATCTTTTTGGTATAGATTTCTATTAGTTTTTTATTTCCTTCAATTATTTGCCTTTCTGTTTCAATCCTTTCAACTATTGATTGCTGGATTTCTAATGGAGGTATTGGGATTGGAAAGTTTCTTATAGAAGTTAAACTTATAAATGATTGGGCACCTCCATTTGATACTAATTCAATATGTGCTAATGATTTGGGGGATTTGAGGTAGTATAAAAGGAAAAGTTGGTTTATTTCACCTAAAGGTTTAATTAGTCCTACATTTTTTATACTAAAATCTCTTTTATCATTAACAATACAACACATACCTCTATTAGCCCCAATCATAGAAATAATTATGTCTCCATATTCTACATTAGATCTCTTTATGAACTTTTTGTGATCTTCAATAGAGATTAGTGAAATATCGTCAAAGGATAGTCCTTCTTTTGTTATATTTTTTTGTGTGATAAATGGTATCCCATTATCTGTAACATATTTTGGAGAATCATGAGTTCCATCTCTAACATCACAAATCTTATTCATTTCCTTAATATCCCAGCTTGGATCTATATCAAAAACAGGTTTGTAATTATCTACAACTTGTTTGGCACCATCAATAATCTTTTGGTATTGTTCTAATTCACGGACGATTTCTTGCTGGACTTCTATTGGTGGGAGTGGTATTTTAAGAGGTTCTAATGAAGTTCTTGTAATTTGAGGTTGGGCAGACCCCGTAATAAAAGAATTGAAGTCATACCCTTTAAGAATAAATAGTAAGTATTTTTTATTTAATACATTTTCATTATTAGGTTTTATGACCATTGCGTTTCCAGTAATCCAAGATTTTTTTTGCGAATAATTTAAGTACCCACAAGTAGCTCCTCTGCAAGTGATAAGAACTTGTTCTTCTTCGTGATTATATTGATTATATCTGCCAATTATACCATTCGCACCATAAACAAGAAACTCTCCATTTTCTATCAAGTCATCTTTCGAAATGGTTTTTGGTTGGTAGATTTCACATAATTCGTTAAGTAATTTTATTTCATAGATTCCATTAATTGATTCACTTTTTATAGTGTATCTATCATAACTCAATCCTATATCACTGGTACTTAATATCTGTTCTTTTTGAACAAAAGTCAATTTTTCACTTTCAACTATTTTTCCTTTTCTCAATCCATCAAGGTATTCATTAACCTCTTTTGTAAGGATTGGTAAGTCGTTCTTCTCAATCTCTCTTCTTTGAGCACCTAAATCATATCCATCGTTATCTATTTTGCCAAAGAATATCTTGTCTGTTTTCTGGGATAGTTCCTTGTCTAAAATCAGTATTGATGTCTTAACTCCACTATAAGGCTGGAATACTCCACTTGGCAGTGATATCACACCAACAAGGTATTTTTCAACCAATGTTTTACGAAGTGTTTTGTATGCACTACCTGATTGGAATATAATTCCTTCTGGGACAACTATGCCTGAACGACCTTTTGGTGTAAGGTGTTCTATTATGTAATCCACGAAGAGAACTTCTGCACGATTGGATTGTATAGTGAATCTTTTATGCGGTTTAATGCCGCCTCCACGAGGGGACATAAATGGAGGATTGGCGGTTATAACATCATAGTATTCATTCCACTTATCTTCACTTGTTAGAGTGTCGTATTCATAAATCTTGGGATTGCTAAAATTGTGTAGATATAGATTCACAAGAGACAACCTTACCATATCAGGAGAGATATCATATCCACTAATATTCTCAACTAATTTTTTCCTTTCGTCTGGGGTAATTAAATCCCCAAGATTTTTCTTTGTGTTATTCCTTAAAATATGTTTGTATGATGAAATTAAGAACCCAGATGTGCCACAGGCTGGATCTAAAATCCTCTCATTTTTCTTTGGTTGCAATAACTCTACAATAAAATCTATAATGTGCCTTGGAGTTCTGAATTGTCCGGCATCGCCCTGGCTACCAAGCACTGACAAAAGATACTCAAATGCATCACCTAACTTCTCACTATGCGAATAATGGAACTCGTTAATCCCTTTTAGGAATAGTTTAAGTGTTTCAGGATCACGATAGGGTAGGTAAGCATTTTTGAATATATCACGAAATAATTGAGGAATGTTTGGATTTAAGTTCATCTTATCGATTCCTTCACTGTACAATTCAATCATCTCATTTCCGCCAATTCTTGGATTGAATATATTAGCCCAGCTATATTTTTCATATTCTCCAACGAAGTATGTAGACACTCCACCCATATCTATTGACTCCTTGTCCATATCATACATAAACTTGTAGATCATAGCAATTGTGATCTGCTCCACCTGACTCTTGGGGTCTGGAACCTTACCCACAAGTATACTCCTGCAATCGTCAATCCTTTTTTTCGTTTCTTGGTCTAACATATAATTTGTGTATCAATTAGGATACAAACTTATTTAGTGGAACATTATTATTAATATAATCAGGAATTATCTTCCTGTACTGCTCTGGTATATTCTTGAAAAATTGACCAGATGGGTGGGTGTTGAGTAGTCCATACTGCTTACTATCCACAATATCTCTCAATTCTTCGTCATTAAGGTAGGACTGGAAAAACCCTTTTATAGTATCGTAATCATTGGCATTAGGTAGGTATCTGTCATCAAACTTGTCAAACTCTTCTTCCAGCAGTTGATTCTTGCTCTTTATAAAAGGGATTTCTCTGAATACAAATTGCATTAACTCTTTTACAGTTATTCTTCTGTCTATATCCAGTGACTTTCTCAACTTTTCTAAATTGAAGTATTCATTTGGTTTATCAAACTTCTCTTTTTCCAGGTATTCTTCCAGTCCTTCCCAGTCTTGCTCTTTAAACATATCAACAACCGTAGAGTCATTTACGGCGTCTGTTTCAAAATCGCCGAAATACATCTTGTCAATCTTCATTCCACCATATCCCACTTCATTTTCTTTAAGTGAAACTAATGGGTCTGGACTAATATTCAAGTATTCATCAAGTGATATTGTTGGTGGATCTCCTGGCATTTTTGACTTCCCCTTACCCTTTGGTAGTTCCAGTATTTCATCATAGTTGAACTTGTCCTCGAAGTATTCGCAGTTGCCAAAGAAATCAAATAACTTGAACTTAACCTTATTAGGTTCTACAATATCTGGTAAATTGTTCTTATCAATCCACTGGTTAAGGAAGTTGTGCTTCCTTGTTCCTCTGCCTTTCATCTGGACGAAGTCGCTTGGAGAGAACACTGGCTTCATTAAGCATACATTCAATAAGTCTGGGCAATCGTACCCGGTGGTCATCATGCTACAAGTAACGGCTATACGGGTCTTTGATGTAATATAGATTTCGTTAAAATTGCCACTGCCATTGAGATTGTTATTTGTAAAGTTGGTTGTGTATCTCTGGGCATCATCTACGTTTGAAGTAACCTGAACTGCAAAGTCACTATTATACTTGCCAGGGAACATTTTGTCTGCATACTCGTTAAGTATTTGAGTGATTTTGCTGGCGTGTTTTTGAGAAACACAGAATACAAGTGTTTTGCCAATTTCACCAGTGACTGGATCTCTAAAACAATTATCCAGCAGTGTCTTACAGAAGATTCTGTTTGTTTCATCACTAAAAAACTTCTTCTCAAAGTCTCTAACACCTAATACTTCTTCAACATCATTACCACTATCGTCTTTGTCCTTAAAGGAAAATCCTTCGTCACTTAAAAGTTGGGTAGTTATTTCAGTCCTTGCGTCTATTACGACTGGATTTATTAAAAATCCGTCTTTTACACCATCTAATAGGGAGTATCTAAATGTTGGATTGCCGCTCTCACAACCGAATGTATGGTATGTGTCCAGTATCATTCTTCTCTCCAATTCACGGGGGTCATTTTGAGAAATATTCTCCCTTTCTATACGTTTTAGATAATCTTTTGGAGTGGCAGTCAATCCTAACTTGTATCCAATAAAGTATTCGAAAACAGATCGTGAATTGCCACCAATAGAACGGTGTGCCTCGTCACTTATTACCAGATCAAAATCCGATGGCTGGAATATTCTTTTGTATTTATTTTTAAACATAAAGGATTGAATAGTGGAGACTACAACTTCCGCCTTTCTCCATTCATCTTTATTTTCTTTCCAGATAACACAGGTGTAATCATTTTTTAATAGGCTATTGAAGGACTTTTGAGCTTGTTCTTCCAATTCAATTCTATCTACAAGGAAGAGAACACGTTTGGCATTTTCTGTTCTTAAAAATAACTTGATAATACCGGCAGACGTGGCCGTTTTTCCAGTTCCAGTAGCCATTTCCCAGAGAAATCTGTCATTACCCTCTTTTATACTTTGTTGGACTGACCTAATCGCCTTTATTTGATAATCACGTAATAAGCAGATTTTGTTTTTGGCAATAAATCCATTTCTTTCTTTCTCGTTGATATAGTCTGGGTCATTCTTATAAGTTGGATACTGGGTCTGGACTATGTAATCACTTTCAACGACTTCATTAATGATCAGTTCTTTTTTGGGCTTATAATTTTGATATCCAATTAGCGTCTCTTGTGTTGGAAACACATTTATAACTCTTGGGTTGCCGTTTTCCGTGTCCCAGAGATGGTGGATATTGCCGTTTGATAAGATTATGAACCTTGCTTTAATGTTCAGTGCATAGCTTCTTGCTTGTTCCTTGCCAAAAAGTGGATCTCTTTCTTCTCTTTTTGCCTCAATTACAACTAATGGGAACCCCTTTTTATCTAATAGGAGATAGTCAATAAACCCGATATCATTTGTGTCTGCCTGTTTAACCTGGGGCTCTACAATGACATTAGCTTTCGATTCTGCGGTGTCTACTAATATCCAGCCACTTTCCTCTAATAACTTGTTGATTTTTAATCTACTTGTTGCCTCTTTTGCCATATCGAATGTTAGGTATATGTCTCAAAAAATAAAGTTACTTCATTTTTTTGCTACATATATGTAAAGTTTCAATATTTGAAAGCTGGTTGTGTGAGATTTGTATCGTTGTCTATAATAAGCTGGACAATGGGGTTTTTATTTTCTTTTTTGTTCCAGTACTTTAATCCATCCACTGATCTGCACAATTTGAGCCTGCCTATTTTGTTCTGCTTCAATTCTGAACTTATTGTAATCATTTTCAAGATAATGAAGGGTATCCTTGAATAGACTTACAGCTTTGTCAGTTTGGCCCATAAAGGCAGCCCTATTTGCACTATCTAACGAGTACTTAAATCTGTCTGTTATTGTTGATTGGGTTAATTCTTCAATAGGTTCGGGTGGAGAAAGAAGTACAAAGATGTATCCAATAACAGGGGATAATAATAGAGATGCTAAAAAAGTATTGTTAAAGCCTATTTGCTTATTCTTCCCCAAATTGGCCACCAGGGCAGATAAGATGAACCAGACAATTACAAAAACCACAACCTTATATTCTTCCATAAATTAGTTTTTCTTCTTAATATAAACCTTATTTCCATTCTTGTTAATGTAGTACTGGCCACCTTTTGATCCAGTGTAGATTTTACCGCCAGTACTTGGAGTAAGACCGTCTCCTTCACCTAAAACTATTTTCTTGCCGTTGCCTGTTGTTTGTAAAGTGTCATTTCCAGCTACTACTGTGTTGCCTTGAAGTCCAGTGCTGGACTTAACATTATTCTCTATTAGAAACTTTATTTTATCAATTGTTGCTTCTAAACTAATTATTCGCTGCTGAAATTGAACCTGTTGTTGGTAGTACAAAGCCTGGATACTGTCCAGCTTGGACTTTGTGGATTTTAGCTCCTGTTCAATGTCTTTTTTTGTTTGTGAAGTCCCTAAAAGTGGAGATAGAAGTAGAGCCAGTATTAATCTTTTCATATTAATATTATTGTTAATGAAGGTAGTTCATATTTTCCTGATTGTATTACTATTCAAGTTGAATATTGAGTAACTGGGTCTGGACTATCTTTTCTCTTTAATTGGAAATGAGTTCTTTGGGGTAGGTTAGTTCTCTGTTCAGATTATATAAGTAGATAGGATATTGATAGATTTAGTAGTTTGTATTTTCTTATTCTATTTACTGTATTCTTTGTTGTTAGTTACTTTCTTTCTTTCTTTCTTTCTTATTTCTTCTTTTCCGGGGAGGTATTTTTGAATCACTGTTGAGAGTTTGAAGCGTGGGAATGTCCTTACAGATGTTACTCTGTTTGGACACTCCCTCTCTATCCTGTTAGATGAGAATCGATGTAGTTTCAGTGAAAACTACATTTGACGGCCACATCGGAGTCGATCACTAACCCCGAGAAACTTACCCCTTCCGTCTTTGTGTTGGGGCTGGACTTTCTTCTCTTCCTATGGTAGTCCGTTTAACATCTACCGCCACCGGCTTAAATATCCCAACCAGTAGATGCATTTGTATATAAATACACAAAAAGAATTAAAAAGTCAAGTAATGAGTGGTACAATGAGAAAAAAATGTCGCAATTAAAACATTGATAAATCTATATACATATATAATGGTTATACCATTATATAAAAACTCGAAAAACAGTGGATTTCAAGAGGTAGAAATTAGATACGTTTATTTTGAAACAGTACTAATTTATTTGCTACACAATATTTTGAGACAGCCAAAACCAATTGTTTATTCGGTAAACATTTTGGCTACTTTTATTTTTTTAAAAAAAGGTTACATTATTTTTTTTTACGTTTTATTTTTCTTATTAATATACAATAGACCACTATTGTATGAATGGAAATAACAATTTTTTAAATCTACCCATAGACTTGAATCCTTTTGTGGAGTTAATCTCGAAAATCATCGATGATAAATTAAAAGAGCATCAAAGTCGATTAGTTAGTCAATCTAAAATATTGACTCGTGAAGAAGCGTCAAATATTTTGAAAGTCAAGCCTAATACTATAACAAAGCGAGTTAAAGAAGGGAAATTGATTAATAGGGGTGAAGGTAAAAAGTGCCTTTTTTTAATGAGTGATATCGAAGATTATTTAAAGTACAAAAAATAAAAAATAAAAAATAAAAAAAATGGTAACATTCTATCTACGCGATAAGACCGGAGAATCAACATCAATTGGATGTTCAGTAAATTATCCTGGTCAAAAGAGAATATGGTTTCCTGTAAAGAACATAAAAATACACCCCAAAGATTGGGCTGTTGGTCGAATGTTGACAGGAAGAGGAAAAACTGAAAATGGCAAAGTCCAGGACAGCCTTAATAAGTTAAAGACCAGCATAAGTGACTTTTATAAAGACTATTACGAGTGGTATAAATCTTACCCAAATAAAAAAGTTTTGTTTGATTATCTGAAATCTGATAAATCGGTTAAGGATTTTCTTCCAAAAGTTGAAAAGATCAAATCTGTTGATTTTTTTCAGTCAATTCTGGATAAAAGAATGTCTGGAAAGCAGCTTACAAAAGGTAAAAGATTTTCCACTGCAACAATCACTCATTATGGTTCATTTATTAAGTCAATTAAAGGGTTTCAGGATTACTCGGGTAGAAAATGTTTCTTTTTGGAGGAGTTTAAGTCAAAAAAACTAATTGAGCAGTATGAGATTTACCTTACAAAAGAGCTAAATATGATGATGAACTCCATACATAACAAAATGAAAACGTTAAAATCATTTTTGCAAGTTGCAGTTAGTGAGGGTTTATTACAACAAAATCCATTTAAGCAACACAGTATTTCTTTATATACAGAAAATAGTTCTTTCGTAGTTTTTACAAAAAATGAATTGTTACAATTAGAAAACTTGGATTTTAGTGATAATCCATATTATGATAGAATCAGAGATCAATATCTAATTTATTTGTGGAGTGGAGTCAGAAAAAGTGACTTAAAAAATCTATTAAGAGTAATAAATCCCGATTGTAAAAACTATACATTCAAAAGTGCAAAAACAGGTGAAATATGTGAAATACCTGCTTTTGATACTTTAAAAAAAATTGCAGAGAAGTATAGCTATAATTTCCCGGAGCCAATTAATGACGTAGTAGTTTTAAAGGAAATAAAACAGATATGTAAATTGATTCCTACAATGGATGTTACAATTGAAAAGTCTTATATGAAGGGCGGAACAAGAAAACGTGATATTTTAAAAAAGTATGAAATGATAGTTATTCATACTGCCAGAAGAACCCTGGCAACGATTCTGGTAGAGTATGGGTTACCTTATGAACAAGTAATGAAAATTACAGGTCATAAAAAGCTCTCTACATTACAAAAGTATGTAAAGAGTGATCTGGATATTGATTTAATGTTGAGAATTGGCAGTATGATCAAAAATGGATAGAATAGGAAAGTAAAGAATGATATTCTGTGTTACATTTGTTGTTACATACATAAAAAAACCCCTTGATAATCAAGGGGTTAATTGTTTTATAGCGGACCGGACGGGACTCGAACCCGCGACCTCCGCCGTGACAGGGCGGCATTCTAACCAACTGAACTACCGATCCAAACCTCCAAAAACTGCCTTTTCAGGTCGTTTTCAGGACGGCAAAGATAAGG
>JACCDI012152773.1_pt1 | contig 12085 bp, 14 predicted proteins | sample 7442791 | NCBI WGS metagenome assembly JACCDI01 (sample SAMN15323434, study PRJNA562643) | freshwater metagenome | isolation source: river surface water | place: USA:Blue River Watershed | collected 2017-08-15
ACAGTATTATTAGATAGCTATTATATAGTGGTTGAGACCTTAGTCTTGCTCTCAGATGAAGCTTTGTGTATAAACTCAAAATGCTGTGTATTTATACACCATCTAACAGCAACAAAAAAAGATACACCTTCAATAGAAACACTTAGAAACTCCTATTCGTCGCGATAGACGCGAACACCGCGCATAAATGATTAAATATTTTGTGCATATTGAAGCGCTATATGCGCAATGCAACAGCTATATGATAACTATATGATCAATGGTGCTACTTAGATCAACAGAAAAAAAGGGGATTTGTGATTATTGAGAACACGAAACTCATAGCTACTATTTAGAAAAAAAGGTAGAGAGGGGTACCCTCCTTAAAATATAAAATGATATAGGAACTATAGTACAATAATCACATAATCACATAATCACATAAAATTCTATTATCTATACCTTGCTCTAAATAGCTTCTACTCTCTTCTGAGACTGCCATTTGTGCATAATGGACTCAATATGCACAAATTGATACAAAATGAATCAGCTTTTAAAAAAACTAGTAAGATCGACATTTAGCGCCTTTCTGGGATAAATGAGTTGTGATTATTGGGCTTTAGCAACTCGGATAAACTCGAACCATGTTCCAAATTGTATCTCGAGTGGATCGCTCAGTGCGTTGATTGAATCAATCGTGGCTTCTGGTGTAAGGCATTGGGCGGGATATGTTAATCTGTTTGTGTCCATAGTGGGATATAGAAGTGCCATATCCACGGGCTTCTTCTGTATCGGCGTTAAGAGTTCCATTCTTTACTTTTAAGATACTTTAATACTTGTGGATATGTGGATATGTGGATATGAAACTATTTAAAGTAAAACTTAAGCCAAAACACATCAACCCATTTAAGGTTCTATATATAGGGTAAGTTAGTGCTTTTTCCATATCCACAAACGCCAAACCCACAAGCCACCAAAAGCCCAAATTAAGCGCCTAAGGACATTTGAAAATTTATCCACAACTATCATATCCACAAATTCAGGCACAAAAAAAGAAGATCTTTGAGTTGATCAAGATTTTAAACTTTGATAGAAACGTTCTCGAAATACTCACGAGTTGATCTGTTATTGCGAGAATACTCATCACAACATCCCTTCTTATGCTTACTCAAGCAGCTCTTGCAAATCTTAACTTGCATAAATTTAATTCTATTAAATATCTGATTCTTGTAAAGTTATAATATAAATATCAGTCAATATGATCGGGATAGTATACAAAGTAGTTTTCAAAGAAAAATACCGTCCAAATAATGAAGACGCAGATATGTGCTATATTGGATCAACCTCCAGAAAGTTAGATATCAGATGGAGCCAGCATAAGGCGCATTTTAAAGCGTGGAACAGTGGAAAGAACCGACAAGAATTAACTATATTTAAATACTTTAAGAAATACGATTTCGCAGCGTTTGAGATAGTTGAACTGGATCGAAGAGTGATCTGCGATTGGCAACATATATTGGTCTTCGAACAGTTAGCAATCAATCGAACCAAATGTATCAATAAGCTTGCGTGCTTCAATCCTTATTCAAAAATTCAGAGACTATTAGCGAGCAAGCAGTGGTACCATGATAATAAAGTGAAAATCTCAGCAACCCAGAATGAAAAGTTTGACTGCGAATGTGGTGGAAGATTCACTCGAGTAAATAAAATGAACCACATTCGAACTAAGAAACATATAAATTATAATGAGATTTCTGGACGATGATGATATTATTTTATTTGGGCCGCATACTGGTGAATTATTTGAATCAGTCATTCTAAAAGATTTTGATTATTGTCTCTGGCTCAAAGATCAAATCTGGGTTCAAACTAATGATAAATTATTGGAGAGACTGAATAAAAATAAAGCAATTAGATATGCTTTAATCGGAGGAACCCACAAAGGGTTATCTATTAAACAAATTATTGAGATAGATCCAAATTATGTAGAAAGATTACGAAATGATCCAGTTATTCTGAAAGATTTTCCACATATAGCTGAGCAACTAATTAAGCTTCCTAAACTTTGCTAAAAACTGCTTCAGATTTTTTTTTGACGGATTTGACCGATTCATGAAGCGCAAAAACATTAAACAATATTCTCCGCAGTATCCAGATCGAATATCCTGAATCTGCTTCTCGTTAACCAAATAATTTTTATGCCCAGAATGTTTGATCAGATCAATTACTTCGAGAGGGGGGACCATTCCAAAAGAATCAAAATATACTGGAGTTCTATGTTTTGGAAGATAGAGAGCTACCCAGTGGGTTCCAGGATTTTGAGAAGAGGCTAAGTTGATAATATAATTATCATATGGCATTTTGGTGAGTTCATCGCGGGATACAATATTATTTAATAATATTCGATACTTTTCAGCAAGTGAATATAGATCTTCATCAGACGTAATAGATTTCATTCCGTCTATATTAAGAGATAACAAATAATTATGGCTACTACAGGAACTGCCGATCGCGTCATCTTTGCTGAGAGTTTTGATCATGAATCTCCTGACTCTATCGCTGGAGTTGCAAATGATATGAATGTCAACTGGATCGAAGATCAACAATCTGGTAATTACAGCTCTGGTCAAATGGTGTTTGATACATCGACTCTAACGAACAATGGTCAATTTTTCGATTACCGAAATGCTACTCTTGAGATTCCAATTTTAGCAAGTTTGTATAATGGGGCAGGTGGTGCTGCTGGTACTCCAAATGGGTTTGCCGTAGCTTTCAAAGATTTGTATACTAATATTATTAACTCGATGCAGGTAGAAATCAATGGGCAGACATTGGTGGCTTCTAAACCATATCTTAATCATGCTATCAATTATCATATCAAATCGAGTTTCTCTACTAATGAACAACTTAAGTGGGATCAACTTCTTGGTTTGAACACTGATAGCGCTGGATCGTATAAGTTTGCTGCAGCTGCCTCATCTGATGGAGATGGTTATACTAATAATCGTGTAGCTCCAGCTGCAGCAAATACTTTTATCGTTCCAGAACAATACAATGATGGTCTTTTCCGTCGTGCTCGTTCGACTGGTCAATCAAGCAATGGTTATAATGCCATTCCAGTAATCTCATCTGGATCAGCTACTGCTAAAAATACATATGCTGCAGCAATTGGTAAGCCATATTGTACTCTTAATACTGCCGCTGCAGTTGGAGCTGTAATGGGCCGTTGGTATGTCCTTGCCACGATTCGTTTAAAGGATTGTCTTGATATTTTCAACCAGTTGAAACTCGTTCGTGGTATGCAAATGCGTATTACAATTGGACTAAACCAAGCTACATCTTTGGTTACAGTTGGTTCTTCTGGTACAACCATGGCTCTCACATCCAATCCAACTATGATTTCTGGAATGACAAATCCAGTTATGCTTACGAGTGCAGCAGCTAATCAGCCAAATATTATTGCTAATGGAACACTTGCTTCTACTACCGCTAATCTTCAACTCGCTGTTGGAGTAGCTGGTAATTCTCTTGATACTTGGAATGGCTCTGCTGTCGGAAATCTCCCACTTCAAAAGGCTCGTATGTATATCAATTCATATGTATTGCGAGATGATAAGATGCGTGAGTACATCGCCCATCCAGTACATACAATTACTCATTGTTCTCAGTATGATTATAAGCCAGTAACTGGGGTATTAACTGGAGCAAATACTACTGTAAATATCTCGCAAACTGTTCGCAACCCAAAATTCATTCTTGGTCTCCCATACGCCAATACAGCTTCTGGAGTATTCGCTACTGCAACATGCCCAGTGTATCAATCACCTTTTGATACAGCTCCTGCCACCACCACTCCCCTGGCTTCCATTACTCAACTACAAGTATTGGTATCTGGTCGCAACGTGTTTTATCAGCCAGAAGCCTATGACTTTGATCAATTTATTAATGAGTTTGCCAAAATTAATGCGGTAAATGGAAATGATATTGATGGATTAACTTCTGGTCTCATCTCTCCATATTTATGGGATAATGCGTATCGTGCCATCGTTGCGGATCTTTCTCGATTCAATACTCCAGAGAACCGTGGATTGCCTGTATCCATTGATGTACAGTATGTGAATAACACTGCCGTCACAATGGACTACATCTGGTTCGTATTCTATGATGATAGCTTTGATTTGAACGTTTTGGATGGTTCTATCAAAAAATAAAAATCAGTCAAATTGAACTAAGGATTCATATAAATATATAAGAAGCAATAACAATTAATAACAATGTCCTTTCTAACAAAGCGTACGATCAACAAGCTTTTTCGCGAGAAGAAATGCAATGATTTCAATGATAAGCAAGAGTTTGTTCGCATGCTTATCCAATGTGGTGGATTTGAATGCAAGGAATGGATGGATTGTGTTAAATTTAACAATGAGTTTGCTCCAAGATGGAGCAAACTCTACGAACGATACATTGCTCACGAGAAGCAGGAGATCATTGTATTTGATTCTAATGACAAAGAGCATATCATGTTTATTATGGGCTCTATTGAGACCGTAGAGAGCGCTGATGAATACGTTTATTGATATCATATTAATAACTATTCTCGCTTTTTTTTGTACACTAATATAGTATCCAATGGCTACCAAGAAGTGGCCTAAGAAGATACCATTAACACCTAATTTTGGCAGGTTTTACATTAATGTACAAAGCTTAGCAGACTGTCTACTCTCGATTCAAAGAAAGCACTATGCCTATGCGTTCCCTAGAGAGATGATCAGTTCGTATTTGAGAGACGTCATTCTGAAGCTTATAACTGATAAGACACTGGATGAGGAGACGTTTGTGAAGTTGGACGAACCAGAGATTAATATGCTGAAAATTCTTATCAAGCGCTCTCATATAGACGATACACTGTTGTACAAGATAGCAGATATGTTCAGAGATAAACGAGAACGCAAGGATAGACTCATTAGTAGGCTTAATATTACGAAGGGAGAAATTATCGCTGGAAATAATAACCCAAGTCTCACCAGTGATCTAGTGAGCATTCTCAATGAGCTGAGAGACAATAAATGGATCGAAAAAAAGTTCTACGATCAAATCATGGAAGATTTTACTTAAATGTCCTTAGAAGGCTTCAATGACCCCTGTTTGATGAGTTCCTTAATGGCTTCATTAACATCACCTCGATTTCGGTATAATTTGTGGGTTTTTATTAAAGAATTATAAGCATTAGTTTTTTCACTGCCCAAGTTTTTTTTATCAATCCTCAGATAATCTTTTTTGTCTTCATCTGTTTCCCGCCTGATTTCCTTCTTGATTTTTTCCTGCTTGATAGGAAAATCTATAATTCTTTGAAAATATGTCATTGCAGGCAGTGCGGTAGATTTTCGAGTACCAGTTAAATCTTGTTCATCATTTCCCCCACTACTGGCAGAAAATCCAGCAAGTGTTCCTTGTGCAGTTGATGCCACAGATGGTGGAGCTTTTTTTCCAACAATTAATTGAGCAGTATGCGCTGGATCAGGATCTCTCACATCAGGTTGCTCTTGTTTAATAATATCACCCGTAATAGTAGCAGCTTTCTCTTCTAACTCTTCTGATGGGATTCTGGTTGGAGATCCTGGAACACTCGATCCAGGTGAAGGGTTATTAGCTCTCCTAGCTATCGAATCAGCTATTTTTTGTCTAAGTTCTCTTATATCAAATGGTGCTCTAGTTGCTAGACCTGATGGAGTTCCTCCTTCTGATTTAATAACTGGTCTTCGAGATGGTGGAACATATTCAGGAATAGTAGCTGTTGCCATTGCTACAGGAGAAGCATCGACTGCTGCTATAGTACGAACTGTACTTGCTCGAGTAGGGTTCATAACATGTGCAAGATTGGTATCAACAGTATTCCAGAGAATCTCAAATTCTTTAGATGTAATGCCTTTAGGAGAGCTTTTAGCAAATGCATCACCAAACTTTAAAAATGTATCTATTAGGTTACGATCCTGCAGCCACTTAAGTGTTAATACTGCTTCCTTTGTGTTCATAAATTTGTGCAAAATGTTTTTTGCGAAAGTCATTTTAGTAGTCATATCTTCGTACGAATCAAACTTATTATACGATTCGGGAACAGCAGCAGCTATACCCAGGTAATCATTTCTAATCCGTTCAGCATTAGCATTTCCAATAATGTTAGATAGGCGAAGTTGCTCATCTACTTTTTTTTGAAGCATTTCACCCCTGTGAGCTTTATTAATGAACGATGTATCCTGATATGATCTAAATGTATCAACTAGCTTTGGATACGAATAAGTATGCTTTGGTGCAACTCGATTACGAGTGCTCATCCAGCTTGGACCATTTCGACGAGCTACCATAATTAATTACCTTATATTATAGAGCAGATTCTATAGCCTTTAATATAATAATCGATTTACAATAGAAAATGTCGTTTTCTCACCTGATCCGAGTTCATGTTGGGGCTATTCCTAAGTCAAAACTTTCGAAGGCTCTAAAGACTGGTAAGCTCAGTCTAACTGCTGCAGAATTAGCTGGAACTAGTCATACTCTGCATGTTCATCCAGAAGTAGCCGAGAAACTATTAAAAGCTAAGAAGAACCATAAGGGAGCTCGATTTTATCATTCGATGAATGAGATTCGTGGGGATATGCAAAATATGCAGGGTGGATCGTTGTGGAGTTGGCTCGCTGGAGCTGCTAAGACTGGCTACAAGGCTGTTAAGGACAACTGGAAAGATATTCAGCCTTTGTTGACTAAGGGAATTGATCAATATGCGCTACCCGCTGGGATGAACGCTGCCGGACCATATGCTCCTGCTGTTCTCTTGGCACGTCAAGGATTGAAAGCTCTCACTGGCGTTGGGGTTAAGCCAGCTAAGGGTAGCCAGGCAGCTAAAGATAAGATGGCTCGAGTACGTGCGATGCGTAAGAAGGGTGGATCATTTCTGCCAGCTGGAGGATACGCTTAATTTAATTGATTACTAATCGTAGTATAAATCAATATATATAAGTAATCCTCATGAGTCTGCTAAATTCTGACAAGGAGATTCTCCCAATCAGTTTGGATCAGTCATGTCTTGTGAACGATGGTTCTAATAACAAGTATACATATCGATTTAATCCCAGCGTCCGATTTGAAAAAGCTTCAGTTGCGATCCAATCTATTTCCATGTATTATTCATGGTACAATTTTAGTGCTGCACTGTACAATAATACTACATTTACTTTAACCTTTCCTACAGCTGCTACTACCCAGACGCTGTCTATAACGGTCCCAGATGGATTTTACCAGATTACTGAGCTCTACCAATATTTACAAAGTGTTATGATCGCTAATAACTTGTATCTAACGCTCAATGGGAATAACGTGTACTTTTTCGAAATTATTACAAATGCTAATGCATATAAGGTACAGATTGATTGCTTTCTCGTTCCTACAGCACTTGGTAATTATTCTTATGGAGCTGGTGGCACCTGGGGCGCTTCTGGCCTCCCAACCGTTTCTCGCTGTCCTCAAATCACTGTAGCTGCTAATGGTTTCCGAGATATCGTTGGGTTTAATGCTGGTACCTATCCAAGCACTACAACTGCTCAATATTCTAAAGTATCTGATTATACCCCTCAGGTATCTCCAGTGAGCGCTATCAAGGTATTATGTTCAGCTGTGCAGAATAGTTATACCAGTCCAAATAGCTTCTTAGGAGCTTTCAATGTTGGGACGTCTCAATTCGGTCAATTGATCTTTGTATCACCAAATGAGTTCGCTTTTATTAAAATGCAAGACCAGAGTTTATCTGAAATCACAATTACTTTTCTTGATCAAAATAATCGAGCGCTTCCAATCAATGATACATCTATAATTATTTCTCTGCTCATTAAAAGTTGAGAGCGTACAATATAAATAATCAACCATGCCCAGTAAAGTTCTAATCCCGCACAAGGGTCAACTATTTGGCCAACATAAATATTACTATAGTGCTCGAAAGCGTACTGGTGGAGCTCTACGTGCATTAGCTTCTAAATCATCTCATGGCATAAGCAATGCTGGTATCTTACATAAAGATTTCACTCGAATGACTGTCAATGCTCCTGCCCCACGTAAAAAAAAGTACTTATCGTTCTAAATTACTTTAGCACTTTGGTATAATTTTTTTTGAGTTGATTCAGCTCAAGATCGATATTGAGAAAGTTAGTTTCTGATCCCTTCCGCGCCTCTTCATAAATTTTAAGTAGCTCGTCCGCTGAGTCGACACTGATCGGTATCTCTTGCAAAATTAATTTTAAATCACGTTTTGAGTTAATCTTAAGTAGGAAGATGTAATTGCAATTAGTGCGTATAATTTTATCGGTCTTGTAGAACGATTGACTCAAATAGATCATTGTGAACTTCTTGTGGCGTCCTCGGACAAAGTAATCAGCAATTTGCTTTTGAACGTTCTTGTCTGACATAAGTAGATCATCAAACACAATCAATTTATTGGTACCTTCCTCATAGTCATCCATATCAGGTATCTGATTATCGTAAAACTCAACCAGATCTCCCATCTTGTCTTCAATCATCTCGTAAAATGGCTGATTCTTATTGCGTAGGCAGAAGACTACTGTTTCAAATGTTTTTTTGAACTTCTTTAGGATATCCATTAGGAGATTCGTCTTGAAACTGCCTGACGGCCCACATATTAGTATTCTGGCAGGAATCTTTATTTGGTGTGTTACATATCCAGGATTATGCGAAGATCCCTTGTATTTTGCCGGTAGAGTTTGATAGTAATTTGGGATGTTTTCACTCATTTTGATTAGCTATATATATGAGTGGATAATTAAAACTAATATCAAATGGCGTCATACCCACCTCCAACAGAGATTGTGTCGATCTTCAATGAGTTTTTCTTTGAGGCTCCTAATGCATCCATCTCTATGTCAGATGTGGCCAATAATTATCTACGGAAAAATACATCTGACATTGCAACTGGGTTTATCACATTCAATAACTCATTAGCAGTCAATGGAAGCTTTTATTATAACGGATCAATCATAGATTTAACTGGATTAGGATATGTTTCTGGAATTACTGCTGGAGCAGCTACTGCATCAAAAGCTTTAGTAATAGATTCAAGCTCGAATATTGCTGGAGTAAATAACTTTAGTGCTACTAATCTGACTGGAACTCTACAGACCGCGGCTCAACCCAATATCACATCAATTGGTACTCTAAATAATCTCACTGTGACAGGAACTATTGGGTCGCTTGTATCCATTGCGACAACAATGACTTGTAATGGGGTTGATGTTGGGTCTAATATTGCGCCACTAGTCGGAATTACTCTCGGGACTCCAGCAGCGTCCAAGGTATTAACTCTAAACGCAAGCTCTCAAATAGCTGGCAGCCTTTCATTAACTGGAAATCTAACCGCAACTAATCTAACTGGTACGCTTCAAACTGCAGCTCAGCCTAATATTACATCGCTTGGTACTCTTACTGGAATTACATGTTCTGGAGATCTAACTATGGGCACAACTACTATTTCTGAGGCTGAGATTGGTGTGTTGGATGGAGTCACTCCAGGTACAGCCACTGCTTCTAAGGCTATTGTCGTTGATTCTAATAAGGATATTAGCGCCTTCCGCAACCTCACTGCTACGAGTACGATCTCAGGCTTGGTTATTGTAGGATTAACCATGACTTGTAATGGCGTTGATGTTGGCTCTAATATTGCTCCTCTCGTCGGAATTACTCTCGGGACTCCAGCAGCGTCCAAGGTATTAACTCTAAACGCAAGCTCTCAAATAGCTGGCAGCCTTTCGTTAACTGGAAATCTAACTGCTACTAATATTACTGGAACGCTTCAAACAGCAGCTCAGCCTAATATTACATCGATTGGAACACTTACTTCGATTACTACCTCTGGAACACTAACGATGGGATCCACAGTTATTTCAGCTGCGGAGATTGGTGTAATTGATGGCGTAACGGCAGGTACTTGTACCGCTTCTAAAGCTCTGGTTGTTGATTCGAGTAAAAATATTGCTGGAGTAAATGTTGTTAGGATGGACTCTGATCTCTATATGAGTCAAACAGCAGCGTTGCGTATTTGCAGAGACGTATTAACTGGAGACCTAAATTCGACAATTTATAGTGATGGGATCGCATCATTATGTCTTTCGAGTATCCGAGGTGGTGGGCAGGTCAAAGTACTCACAAATGCAAATTCCACCAATAATTGCTTCAGCATTAATAATGCTGCATCTGGGACCAACCATCTCACAATGCGAGCTGATAGCAAAACTGGGCTATATACAAATACACCGGGTTATGGCTTAGATGTCCAAAGCTCATTGAATTGTACATCACTTTACTTAAATGGTACTCAAATCACTGCTTCTGCTGCTGAATTGAATGTACTTGCTGGAATTACTCCTGGAGCAGCATTAGCTTCTAAAGCACTAGTCTTGGATTCTAGTAAGAATATAACAACATTGAATCTTCTCACATCTAATTATTTAACTGCGAATCTTGCTATCAATAGTCCTAATGCGATTGCTTCATTTGGTGCAGTCAATATTGGTCCGATCGTCACGGCGTATGGCATCTCTTCTATCAAGGGGACTGTAGGATATTCATCGGCATTCTTTGGGTCAACTAATAGCATACTATGGATGGAAGGTTCAAATGCGTCTGTTATCGGAGCTGAGATCAATATTAGCTCTGGTCCAGGTTCAACTGCAACAAATGGAATGCGCATTGGAACATCTACAGCTAATCAATTCAGCTTATTCACAAATGCTACGGAAAGATTAATTATTACATCCACTGGTAATGTAGGCATTGGAGACAACGCATCTTCCATCGATAAAGTATTTGGGATTTTAAATGGAACCGTTGGGTCTGGGATAGTTGATATGAGATTTGGTAATGCTCTCAGCACTAACAATTGCTTTACCATGACCTATGCACCAACATCCAGTGGCTCTGGGTTAAATCGTCTTCAATTTGATCCATATGGTAGCTCGGGCGCTTTAACGATTTTAGCGAAGAAGTACGTGGGGATTGGTACTACCGGCCCCGTTTGTCCTTTAGACGTAGCTGGATATGATAGCGGACTAGGAATATTAGCACCATACCAATACGCTGGAGCTACGTCGGGAGATGGAGGCTATGTCGCTTCAGGAACGACTACAGGGGTCAATATTAATGCCATTTTCAGATCCAATGTTATTTTTGATGATAAAATCTATATTCGATCGGATCGGAGGCTGAAGAAAGATATTGCTCCGCTTGAAGTGGAACAGGCACTGAGATTTGTTAATGAGGTCGATCCAGTGTTTTATCGAAAACGAGATCAGCCAGAGACTAGCATTCAAGAAATTGGGTATATCGCTCAAGATATTTTAAAAGCTGGGTTTGGTAATCTAATTACCCACACAGACAACGATAAGATGCACGTAGAGCAAGAGGGGGATATCGAGAATATTCAATTCAATGTAGAATATACGAAAGTCTGCGCAGTACTACATGCAGTAATTAGAGATCAGCAAAAATGTATTGAATCATTAACTAGACGGCTTGAACGACTCGAACAATTAAGCGAATCTGATAATAGTTCTATTGATATTGATATAGTGCAGGTATCGCCTGGGAATAAATTTGCGCTTAAAAAAACTAAACGATCAAATGTCTAAGATAATAGATTGTCCGAAGGCCAAGAGCTCTCAGCTCGAGGTCCAAGGACTCTTGCTTTCAAGCAATTTGCGTGATTATCCAGAATATGAGATAATCGATATAACATTACAATCTAACGCTCAATTTGCTAAAGTGCAGGGGCGTGGAGAGCGATTTTGGTGTACTGTGAATGAGTATAATTCTGATACCAAATTATGGACATTCACTATTGATAATTATTTAGTTGAGGAGCATCCTTTTATGTTCGGATCCAAAATCTATATGGAGAACAATATAGACTTATCAAAACTTTGCCCATGCCTCTAATAGAGTAATACTAGCGTATCAGCATTATAAATAATATATCAGTCATCTTAACATTTATATTTCTATAATATATTACTAATTACTTATGCAAGATTACATCAATGAACGTTTGTCT
>JACCDI011042973.1_pt1 | contig 12084 bp, 8 predicted proteins | sample 7442791 | NCBI WGS metagenome assembly JACCDI01 (sample SAMN15323434, study PRJNA562643) | freshwater metagenome | isolation source: river surface water | place: USA:Blue River Watershed | collected 2017-08-15
CCAATTCTCTTTTGAGAAAAGAAATGATTTTTACATTGGCAAAAATTACGGGCGTACACAATTCTAACATTCGAGTATCTTCAAATGTTTTTAATATGACTTCGCTGCCTATACCATTTAAATCTCCCACTGAAATTCCAACTAGTATATTTTCTGCTTTTTTAACCATAACGATTGTGATTTATTGCTTACTTTTGAAGTGCAAATTTAGTAAAATTAAATCAGTTATGTTTACCGGAATCATAGAAACACTTGGAATCGTCAAAGAAATTCAAAAAGAACAGGGAAATCTCCACATAACCGTGGCTTCCGAGATTACGCACGAATTAAAAATTGATCAAAGTGTGGCCCATAATGGGATTTGTTTAACGGTGGTCAAAATCGATGCTAACGAGTACACGGTAACAGCCATCCAAGAAACCATTGATAAAACTGCTATTGGTACTTGGCAAGTGGGTGACGTTCTCAATTTAGAACGCGCCATGAAACTGGGCGACCGACTGGATGGACATATTGTACAAGGCCATGTGGACCAAACAGGTGTTTGTACACACATTGAAGAAGCCAATGGGAGTTGGGTTTTTACCTTTTCTTATGACCCCAACTTATCCAACATTACCATAGAAAAAGGTTCCATTACGGTTAACGGCACTAGTTTAACGGTTGTAAATTCAGGATCAAATACGTTTAGTGTAGCGATTATACCGTATACTTATGAACATACGAACTTTCACACCTACAAAGTAGGCACCACAGTAAATTTAGAATTTGATGTTATTGGGAAGTATGTGGCGCGATTGACGGCGCTTTTGCACTAATGAAGCGTTGGCACTTTGTGCAAACTATGTGCAAAAAATACAATAAAAAAAGCCCTACATTACTGTAAGGCTTTGATTTTACTAGTGGTCCCACCTGGGCTCGAACCAGGGACCACCTGATTATGAGTCAGGTGCTCTAACCAACTGAGCTATAGGACCGGTTAAGAGTTTGCAATATTACTGCTAATTTCTATTTGCTGCAAATTTTTTTTCACCTTGGGTACTATTTTAACCCGAGCTTGGCTATTCGGTAATTTCTTGACACAATTCAATCAACACGCCGTTGGTATCTTTTGGATGTAAAAACGCTACCCATTTGTTGTCAGCACCTTTTTTGGGTGTTTCGTTGAGCACCGTAAACCCTTCTTTTTTCAAACGGCTAATTTCGGCCACAATGTCCTCCACGTCAAAAGCAATATGATGAATGCCTTCCCCTTTTTTCTCAATGAATTTAGCTATAGGGCTATCCGGGTTGGTTGCTTCAAGAAGTTCAATTTTATTGGGTCCGTTCCAAAAAAAAGAAGTATTAACGCCTTCACTAGCTACGGCCTCTTCTTTATAGGGAGGTTGTCCAAAAAGTCTTTCGAAAAGCAAATTGGAAGCCGCTAGGTTTTTGACAGCAATGCCAATATGTTCTATTTTTTTCATGCTTGTATTTTGTGTAAAATTAGGAAATAAATCACAACACAATACGTCAAAAAATAAAATCGTTAGGCTGCAATCAAAAATCTTGTTGTATTTTTGCCCTATGGAAACAAACAGACAAAAAAAAATAGGCGCCCTTTTACAAAACGATTTAGTCTCTATTTTACAAGGTGAAATTCGAAAAAACAATATCAATAATTTGGTGATTTCGGTTTCAAAAGTCAATGTCACTTCTGATTTATCCATTGCGAAAGTTCACCTTAGCGTTTTTCCTACCGAGAAAGCAGGCGAGATTTTAGCCGCGGTAAAAAGCAATGCTCCCTTAATCAAACACGATTTGGCACAACGGGTAAAAAACCAATTGCGTAAGGTGCCCAACTTAATTTTTTACATCGACGATAGTTTAGATTATATCGAAAAGATCGATAAGGCCTTAGCCGGCGATGAAAATCCGATTGAAAATCCCGACTTATTAGAAAAAAGAAAGAAATCTTAATTTGAACCTTTCCTTATACATAGCCAAGCGTTATGCTATTAGTTTTAGCAAAAACAAAGCCATCAATATCATTACGGGCATTGCTTCTGTGGGAATTATTGCCAGCACCATGGCCTTGTTTGTGTTTTTATCGGTTTTTAGTGGCTTAAAGGAATTTACACTTGATTTTGCCAATGCCACCGATCCCGAATATAAAGTAGAAACCATTACTGGGAAATTTTTCACCCTTACAAAGGCACAAGAAACAAAACTTCGCAACAGCCCTTCAATTGCTGCTTTCAGCAAAATTGCTTCAGAACGGGTATATTTTGTCTATGACGAAAAAGAAATTGTAGCCGAAATCAAAGGCGTGGACTCGCAATTTGCAGCCGTTACCAATTTCAACCAACATTTGTATGTAGGCGAATGGTTGGCCCCAAACTCCCAAGAAGTTGTCGTGGGTGCCGAGATTAGTCGCAAACTCGCTTTAGGTCTGTATGATTATAATCATCAGTTGGAAGTGTTTGCCCCAAAACCTGGAAAAGGCAGCATTGAAAATCCGGAAGAGGCCTTCAATAAATCCTTGTTATTTCCTTCGGGAGTGTATTCAGTGAATGAGGAAATGGATGCAAAATATATTTTCTGCGACCTTGCTTTGGCCCAACATTTATTGGGTTTGCCTCCGAACTATTTGACCGCACTTGAAATAAAAGCCGCGCCGCAACATTCGGAAGAAGAAATCCGCAACACCTTGCAATCGGTATTGGGATCGGGCATCAAAATAAAAAACAGAGCCCAGTTGAACGATGCATTATACAAAATGTTGAAATCTGAAAATGTATTCATTTATTTGTTCAGCACCTTAGTCGTAATTCTTACCCTGTTTTGTTTGGCTGGGGCCATTGTAATGATCATCATTGATAAAAGAGATCATTTAAAAACCTTATTGCACATTGGATTAACCCCTAAAGCCATTCGAGGTATCTTTTTTGCTCAAGGCTTGCTCATCACCTTTTTTGGCCTCTGTGTTGGATTGGCATTGGCTGCGCTGCTCATTTTAGCGCAACAACACTTTTCGGTAATTATGATTACCACATCTATGCCTTATCCGGTTTTATTTGAATGGAAAAATGTAGCCATAGTAGTAACAACTATTGTGCTCTTAGGATTGCTTTCCTCTTGGATTGCCTCGGGAACGGTGACTAAAAACGTCTTGAAATAAAAAAAGGATGAATTACTTCATCCGTTTTTTTATTTAAGAAGCACCTAATTCAAGTTCTCTTACACTATTTTTCTTGTTTATCTTTTCAATGAAACTTTACTCTTTTGAATAAGATAAGCCCCTAATCCTACTCCAGCAAACAAGAGGACAAAAGTAAAATTGTCGATTGGCACACTACCGGGGTCGCCGCCTGGATCGGCAGGTGCTTGAACTTGTGTAGGGAACAAATTTCCTGAAGTTGCTTCCAAACCACTTAATAAGACTAGAGCAACTAGTATCGTTTTCATAACTATTTTCATAACTAATAATTTATTGTTTCATTAATTTAACCGAATACTCTTTGTTTTGCTCGTCAATTACATTTAATATATAAATGCCGCTTGGAAGGGTTTTCTTAAGTGTTAAAGTATGGTTTGTTTGTTCCGTTACATTTATTTTTCCTTGATCCACAACTTGACCCAACGTATTTATAATGGTATATTTATAAATTCCACCCATTGATTTTGGTAGTTGGATTTGAAAACTAGAACCTATAACTGGATTTGGATACATATTAATCGTATTGGACTCAATAGCATCATTTGAAAGTGGCGCGCCAAAAACAATTCGGAATCGATCGGCCACATTATCAGTTGCTGATGGAACAAAAGTATATTCGGTTAGAGTTCCATTCAATGCAACTGGAACAGAAGTATTGGTTAGTAAATCTTCCAAACGTGCCGTCAAATCAATAGCAGAAAAATTTTCTGTTTGTATGCTTAACTTATAATTTATTCCTGCTTCCATATCATTTACTCGTAATTGTAATGTATCCTGAACGGCTGGCAAAGCTCTGTGTTCAGCCATAAGTGAAACACCACTGTTTTGAAGTGTAATGTTGTTGTTTGAATTGAACATTTTAACAGCATCTAATTCATCAATGGTATTTGCTGCATTAGCATGGAAGAGAGTCATTACAGCGTCAAAAGGTTGCCAATTCGTTTCAATTTGCTTCAATAAATTGACACGAAGTATTTTAGGAGATACCGTTATTCTATCAAATAATCCATTATCTACGGTAGTAGATTTATGATTTTCTGATAAGATAAAATTTGAAGTTGTGTTTGGTTTTACAAAGAAAGCTTGTCCACTCTGAATTGGCTGTCCTGAAGTATAACTTCCGGAAATATTACTATATGCAGATCCCGAGTAAACAACATAGGCGCCATGAGATGCTAATTGAGGATCCCATACCCAAATATTACTGAAATTTGCATTGTCTGTTAAAATAGCACTTGGGCTAATAGGACTAGCATACGGATTCCCAATGAACGAATATTCAGTTGACGACAGACTAGAATAAGTTTGTGATCCTGTAATTAAAGTTCCGTTTGCTTTTAAAGTTGTAGCCGTTGCACCAGAAGCTATATTAGAACTTCCAAAGGGACCTGTGATATATGCCATAAATGCATTGTTGATAGTAGATGAAAATAATGTCCCACTAGCAATTGGCATTGATACTCCGCTCCAAGTATTATTGGCATTGTACGTCAATAAATTGTAATTTGGTGCCATTTGAATACCCCAATTGGTTGTAGGTCCAAATACCAACATTCCTGTAGCATCAGAAACGCCTGATTGGTTGTTGTTCATCCATGACGAGTAAATAGAAGAATTACTCCATCCTTTTAAAGGGGCAGTGATCGCTCTCCAAGCTCTTTTTGCAGGGATAAAACGTTCTACTGTTACGTTTGTTTCGCCGGTTAACGTTCCTGTTACTTGACCTAATGTAGCAGTACCCGAACTTGTGGATTTAAAGGTAACTAGCTTGCCGCCAAAATCAGCATAACCGGCAATGGTCAATATTGAAGTTGGATTAATAGTTAAGGTCCCTGTACCGGATAGCGTTAGTTTTTGACCTGCAGCTACAGTAAAGTTGGTATCTAATACCGTCCCATTTGTTGCATTAGAATCAATAACAATATTATCGGTTGAACTTGGTACTGTGCCTGTCGACCAGTTTCCTCCTGTATTCCACGAACTACTTATGGCACCTGTCCAAGTATTCACTTGATTGGCTCTCTCATTGAATGTAGTAGCCGATGTGCTATAAACGGGTCCATTGGTACAATTCCCATTGCCATAAGAAAATATCCAATAATAATAAATTGCATTTGCTGTTAATCCAGTAGATGTCCAAGATCCTGCTGAAGTATTAACATATTCAATATAACCAATAGCATTGGAACCTAGAGTATATGTAGTACCTGCTACGGGACTCGGTTGCGTATTAGAAGTGGTTCGTACCACTAAATAACCCGTAGGTGCAGTAGTTGCTGCAGCAAATTCAGCGGATATAGTTGAAGTTGTAGTTGCTGTTACTGCTGCAGAAGAAGCAATTGCGGTCGGTGTTACACATAGCAGATTTATGGGGCCAATTACATTAGAAACCAAACTGGCACAATCTTCAGCTCCAACAGCGCTGATACGATAATAATAATCTCCATAATTTAATCCCGTTACTCCTAATGAAGTTATTGTTGAAACAATAGTAGGGTATCCTGATACATAACTTGATAAATTTGAATCGGAAAAAACTTCTACCATATAACCGGTTGCATTAGCAACTGACCCCCAATTGGCAGTAAAACCGGATGAAGTTATTAAGCTTGCGGAATTTGCTGTAGGTGCAGTTACACAAGTTTGTTTTGAACCTGATAACGGTGCATTCACATTGTAATTAATAGGACAGGATCCAGTCACATTATAAGCATAAACATAAAAATCATATATTGTATTAGGTGTTAGTCCAGTTGTGGTTGCAGCAGTATTACTAGCCCCTGCATATATAACTGTTCCTTGCCCAAGAGTACTTCCTGCTGTGTATGTGGTTTCATTCACTGGAGCAGTTGGGGTTGCATTATGAGGATATCGCACCACTAGGTATCCAGAGGGAGTTGGACTCACCGGAGAAAATGTAACATTAATTCCAGTTGCAGCATTTAAATACCCATACATCTGTAAATTAGTAGGCTGTTGCGTTGGAGCACAAGGAACATAAGTAGTTGCTACAGTAATTACATTTGAATTTCCAGAAACTGCAGATGTTGCAGTAGACCTAACCCTGTAATAATAAGTAGTTGAAGGCGATAAACCGGTTACTGCTTTTGATGTTCCAGAAACGGTTAAATTATCATAACCACTTACTAGCGTTTGAGCAGAACTCCCTTTAATAATAATATCGTCTATATTGTTTTCTCCTGCACTAGTTAATGTTGATCCATTAACTGCATCGGTTGAACTTAAAACCCAACGCAAAGAAACTACCGATAAATTTTCCATGGCTGTAGGCAACACCAAATCAGTTACCGCCCCTGTTGTAAAATTATCTGCACACACTATTGCTCCTCCTGTAATATCTATCCAATTTTCAGAGCCGTTTTGTCCCAAAGAATACTGAATTTTAAAATTTTTAGGACCATTAGAAGTTGAACGTTGTTTAGACGATAATTTCATGTTGTACATCCCTTGCGAATTAAAATCAATTCTATAATATTTTGAATTAACACCATCGTCCCAACCTGTCACTTTTTTAACTTCCCCTCCATTTCCCGGTTCATTTGCATAATTCATTACTCCATTACTCGTATTAAAATAGGTGCCCGAATTATTTGAATTAGATAAACTAGGGTTAACAGTAACTTGTCTACCATTCTCAAAATCAAAAGTTACAAAACTAGATTGTGCTGCATAATTAGTAAAAACAGTTGCTGATGTAGAAACATCCAGTTTATACCCTGTTGCCAAAGCTACAGAACCCCAATTGGCAGTAAAACCAGAGGACCCAATCGAAGATGCACTTGTTGCAACAGGTGCTGCAATATTGTTTGTATAAAAATCTCCCTGACTACCATAGTAAGTTCCAGCACTTGTTGTGCAATAAGGTCTAAAATAATAATGTGTTTGAAAATTTAACCCTGTTAAATTTACAGAATAAACACCAGTTCCACTTCCAGAAGTAACAACACTATCGGCAGTAGTTGGGTTTGGCGAAGTACCATAAACAACACCTCTTGCTGTAATTGGATTCGTTCCTGCATTTGAAATATTACTTCCAATGGTAGCTGAAGTAGACGTTAAAGATCCTATACTTTCCCATGCAATAGTTGGCGCTATTACTGGTGCTGCAATTGCATTGACTTCTACATTGTCAATAGCAAATGGAGGATTATTAACAGTTACATCATCGTTTCTCCATCTAAATTTAATTGTAACAATTCCTCCAACATATGATGTTAAACTTATTGTTTTGTTTGTAAATGCATTTGTTGGATTAGAATTAATATTCGTGTATGGATCAAACGAACAAAATTCCCCATAACTTGATTCGCTAGGATTCGTATAACTAATTAATATATCACTACCACCCGTATTAATCCATACATCTCCATAATCAAAATATTGTTCGCCAATAGCACGCCAATCAAATTTTAATTCAGCATTTACAATACCCGTTAGATTGACCTGAAAACTGGCATAAGTTTGAGAATACCCATTTTGATTTGGTGAATCTGAATACGCATTTGATGTTCCATTATTATTTGAAATGTACAATCCTTTTGATCCTCCGTTTTTAGCCGCAGTTCCAACTACCCATTTGTTTGGCGAACTGGATTGCAAAGTCCACTCAGAAGTACTACCTTCAAAGTTTTGAGAATACGGGACCGATACTTGACCCCAATTTTTTAACGGAATTAATATGACGAATAATAAAATCATCATTGCCGCATTACACGAAACTATTTTTTTCATAGGTATAAAATTTTGGCAAAAATAACTCGACAGGGTTCATGTTAAGTATTTAATTATGTGATTAGGGTCCAAACTTCTTAAATATGGACTGATTTTATCCAAAAACAAGATTGTTTTGGTTAAAATTGTTTCGAATGAATAAACATTAGTTAAAAAAATTAAATATGTTTGTAAACAAAAAAAACGATGCTTAACAGTATAAATTTTATCAATTTTTTCTATTTAGGAAGTGCTTGTTTTTCATTTCTTTCTTGTATACTTTTATGGATAAGTGCCGTTAAATACAATAAATTGGCTAATAAAATATTGTCTCTATTTTTCTTTTCCATTGGTTTTAGTATTTTAGGATATCTATTAATTGTTTCAGAATGGATACTTTATTTACCAATTCTATACAAAGTTCCTCTTCCCTTTTCCTATTTAATGTATCCTCTTCTTTACTTATATGTAACAACTGTCACAACTAATAGTACTGTTTTGACAAAAAAACAATGGCTTCATTTTATCCCGTTTGGAATTGCAATCATTGATTTACTACCCTTTTATCTTTTGCCTTTGGATGAAAAAAGAACAATTGTTTCTGCATTAATTCATAATTTCTCAAACACTTATCTAGTTGATTCTGGGTTTTTACCTCCCTGGTTTCATTATCTAATAAAGCAAATTCAGTCTTTTTTTTATATTATTATTCTTTGGGTGGTTTTGTTAAAAAACAATATTTTTAAGAAATCAATTGACCCCGAATCCCCTCATTCCTCTCAAATCAATGAAGTAAAAAATTGGCTCATAGCCATGAGTAGTTGGATGTCTTTTTCCTATATTGCATTTGTAACCATAATGGTATTTACATTATTAAATCCAGAGCATCAAATTACAGGAATCTATGCAGAAATCGCTTCGTTAATTTTTGCGTTTTCAATTTTTGCATTATGTCTGCATGTTTTTTTTCATCCCAATGTTTTGTATGGATTTGTTAGTGAAGCAGAAGAGAAAACTGCAAGAAAATTCAATACCACTTTAGAAAGCATTTCAAAAAACAATAAATTATTATTGAGTACTGAAGAGTGGGCGCTTATTGAAGCTGAAATTATTACTAAAGAATATTATAAGAAGAAAGGAATGTCTATTGATCGATTAGCAATAGAATTAAATATCTCTTCACGACAATTATCTTTTTGCATAAATTTTTATAAAAAAATGAAATTTCAAGATTATATAAATGCCTTTCGATTGAAATACGTGATTAGGGAATTTGAAAATGACTCCATTAAAACCAACACCATTGAAGCCATTGGTTCAAATGCAGGATTTGGAAGCCGCTCTGCATTTTTTTCGGTTTTTAAAAAACAAATTGGCTGCACCCCTCTAGAATTTATCAAACAAAAAAATACAGAAGAAAACTAAACCCTCCCAGTTTTCTTGAGCGGTTGCATTTCAATCAAGAGCAATTTCTAATAGTCTTCATAAAGAAATAGAAAACGCTATATATCATTCTACGACTAAAATCGATGCAATAGTGTTTTGCTAATTCCTTAAATAGTTTCTCAATTCAAAGAAATACCCGATATTTGACAACTCAAACATCAAAACAATTTAGAGACAGTTAAATGTTTTTCAACTCCTTATCTTTTGCTCTTTTTTTACCCATCGTATTTGCACTGTATTGGTTCGTTTTTAATAAAAACAAAACCACACAAAATGCTGTATTGATTGTAGCGAGTTATTATTTTTATTCTTGTTGGGATTGGCGTTTCTTGTTTTTATTGGTGTTTTCCACTTTGCTCGATTACTTTAGTGCCATCATGATGGAAAATACTACGACCCAAAAAAAACGAATGTTGTGGTTGTGGTTGACTATTGGAGTTAACTTAGGGTTTTTAGGTGTTTTCAAATATTATGATTTTTTTGCGCAATCTTTTGCTGATTTGTTAAACGGTTTCGGTTTTCAAACGAATCCGGTTTTATTGAAATTGATTCTGCCGGTTGGTATATCCTTTTATACCTTTCATGGTTTGTCATATGTTATTGATATATATAATAAAAGAATCACCGCCGAACGTAATTTTGTGGACTATTCATTATTTGTAAGTTACTTTCCGCTTTTAGTGGCGGGTCCAATTGAAAGAGCTACCCATTTATTACCACAAGTAAAAATCAGTCGCATTTTTAATTTTGAAAAAGCCAAAGAAGGCAGTTATCAAATCATTTGGGGATTGGTCAAAAAAGTGGTTATTGCAGATAGTTGTGCTACGTATGCGAATGCTGTTTTTGATCATTATGAATCCATGAATTCGTTGTCATTAATTTTGGGAGCCGTTTACTTTGCATTTCAAATTTATGGCGATTTTTCAGGGTATTCTGATATTGCTTTAGGAACTTCAAAATTATTTGGAATCGATTTGTTGAAAAATTTCAATTATCCCTATTTTTCGAGAGATATTGCTGAGTTTTGGCGTCGTTGGCACATTTCCTTATCGTCTTGGTTTCGCGATTATTTGTACATCCCCTTAGGCGGAAGTCAAGGTGGTATGTGGATGAAAGTGAGAAACACATTTGTTATCTTCTTGGTCAGTGGCTTTTGGCATGGAGCCAACTGGACGTTTATTATTTGGGGATTATTGAATGCGATTTACTTCTTGCCCTTGTTATTACAAAATAAGAATCGTTCCAACATGGGCGAAATCGAAATGAATTGGAACATAAGTAGTGTAAAAACCCTTTTAAATATTTTAGGAACATTTGCATTAACCACTGTGGCTTGGATTTTCTTTAGAGCTAATTCCATTTCAGCAGCAATAGGGTATGTCCAAAAAATGGCAACCGATTGTCATTTTGATTTGCAGTATTTGAGCAATCAACGATATAACTTGGAACTACTACTTTTAGTACTGGTGTTTGTCATGGTAGAATGGTTCAATCGCTCAAAAGTAGAACCTTTGTCGGGGAAAGCAAGTTGGATAAAAGTAACATTAGCCCTTATGGCGTTAATGGCTTTAGGAGTGTATTCCGATTATAAAGAATTTATTTATTTCCAATTCTAATGAAACCATTTTTTGTCTTTATCGGAAAAATTTTGCTAATGCTTTTGCTTTCTGCTTTTGCGTTGGATTTTGTTTACACCACTGTTTTTTGTCAATCTGAAACACGAAATAAGGTAGAAAGTGTTATCCATTCAAAACCTCAAAACTATGATGTTATTATTTTAGGAACATCAAGAGCCAATAATCATTTTGTGACGGAATTGTTTGAAAAAGAAGGACTAAAAACCTTTAATTATGGAATGAGCGGTTCGCATTTGTTTGAAACGTCATTACTGTTGAAATTAATGGTAGAACGCGGCTGGAAAATAAAAAACGTTATTGTGGAAGCCGATTTAAATTTGTCGAACGAAAAACGTGATGATGGTACTTTTGGACGTTTTATGCCGTTCATGCACCAATCTAAAACGATTACAAATCATTTTAAAAAGGAAGCTGATTTTATGGAATTATATTATGTGCCCTTTTATCGTTACCTCAAATTTGATGAAAAAATCGGATTTCGAGCTTGGTATAAAACATTAGTTAACGAACCTACGAATGTGTTGCAGCATCAAGGTTATTATCCTTTAGGGCATAATCCCAATGCCAATATGAAAAATAATATTGAAAATTTAAAGCCTTTGCGTAACCGTTATTTCGAAGAAATTAAACAAATATGCAAAGCTAATTCTATTCATTTAATCGCAGTAACCACACCTATGTGTTCCAATGTAAAAGGAATGGACTACTTTAAAAAAGTCAAAGCTTTGTATCCCGAAATAAAAGAATATGAACATATCGTAGAGGGAGACCAATACTTCTCTTCTTGTGGTCATTTAAATGACAAAGGTGCGCGGATATTTACCACTAAATTACTTGATGATTTGCTAAAAAAATCATTACTACTCCATAATGAGTAACTCCGAATTTGTTATTCATTCTACTCTACACCTTTTTAAAAAAAACACTAATGTGTTGACAAATACAAAAAACGGCTAAAATTTCTTTAGAGGTCTTTCGGTTCTAGTCAGTACATATAAAAGGAAATATCTAACAACCTGCATGAAGAGTTAAATGAAATTGCATCATTATATAAATAAAAAAACCTCCCAA
>JACCDI010306455.1_pt1 | contig 12083 bp, 12 predicted proteins | sample 7442791 | NCBI WGS metagenome assembly JACCDI01 (sample SAMN15323434, study PRJNA562643) | freshwater metagenome | isolation source: river surface water | place: USA:Blue River Watershed | collected 2017-08-15
ATATTGAAAATATAAAAGGTAAGCGAAAAAATACAAAAGAAGAGGTTGTAAAAAAATATAATTATGATATTTTAGATATATGTTGTAAAAATAATTTAGTAGAAGTTGTTGAATTAATTATAAAATACTATTTTTTATTAAAAAATTATGATTATTTGTTAAAAAATAATAATTATTTATTAAAAAATCTTAGAAGTATTTTTAAAAAAATAAATAAATTAACAAAAAAGAATGAGGAAAAAATATTATATTTAATACAAAAATATATAGCTGATTTTTTACATTTACCAAATGATTTAATGATTTTAATGTTTGAATATTTATATTTTTAATTGTTTATTATAATTTTTTATTTTTATTATAAGTTTATTATTAAATATTGTTTAATAATAATAATTCTAAGTGAAAGGGTATTTTAATCAAAGATTTATTTAAAATATTTGATATAAAAGATACATCAAGTATTCTTTCACTTTTAATATATTCACTTAAAAAACAAATTAAAGAAGAATATTCAAGTTGTAAAACATTTTCAAAAAAATAAATTAAAAACTCATCTTCATAATATTTAATTATACTATGTGAATATAGAGTTAATAATTTATTAGTAAATAAATTTAAATTTTCATTATCTATTTTTATTATTTTATTTAATTCATATTTTTTACTATAATTATATATATATTGATTATTATCTTTTGGATTCAATCTATTAAAAATAATGGAAGTACAAAGTTTAATAAAATCTATTTTATGTCTTAAACATATTATATAATCTTCTTCTTCTTTTTCTTTGTTTATATAATTTTTTAAAAAAGAATTATTATGTATATTATCAAATACATAAAAAACTAATTCTATTAATCCATTCGTATCTGAATGAAGTAAAATTTTCATTAAATAAGATTCATTTGTGTTTTTCATAAAATATACACTATCAAAATGCTTTTCAAAATAAACAACTGGTCTTTCAAAAGATGGTAAAATATTAAATATTTTATATTTTATTATATTATGTACAGCTATATGATATAATATATATGAATAATCATCACTATTAAAAACATTTGGTAGTAAATTATTGATAAATACTAATTTATTTAATAAATAATCTATATAATTTTTATTTTCAATAACTGTTTTTAATATATTATTAAAAGCATTTTCCAAATCATATAATAAATATTGTATAACTTCATGATGATAAAAAATTATAGGATATTTTTCAATTAAATAATACCATTCATCTTTTTGAAATAAAAATTGTTCACCATATAAATTAGAATATTTATTTTTGTAATAAAAACTTTGATGTATACGAACTGGATTCATATAAATATTTAAATATGGAATTAGGTTATTATTTTTATTATTTTCAAGATAAAACATATCCAAAATATTCGGTTTATTCGTTTTTAATAAAAATAATATATTTAGTGAAAAATTTTCATATATATTATACTTTTCTATTTTTTCACTATAAATACAATAATAATTAGTATTAAATTTTATTTGATTATTATTCATAAATGTTAAAACATATTCAAATAATTCATAATAAAATTCATTATATTTTAATGTTATTTTATCATAAGAATCAATATAAGATTGTAGAAAAAATATGTATAAATGTTCATAGAAAAAATCAAAAAAGGTGTATTTTTCAATAAATTTTAAGATTTTATCTAAAAAATTAATATTTAAATTTACTAAATTAATTATATTGAATCCATAATTTTCATAATCGTAATAAGTATGTTTAATTCTTTCATCAAAAGAAATCTTTTTAGGTAAATATTTTAAAAAATCATTTTTATTTTGATTTTGAGTTATTTTATCAAAAGATTCTTCATCAAATAAAAATATGGATGAAATGATCTGATTTTTATTAAATTCTATATCTTTATTTAAACCTTCTTTTAATTCTATCATTCTTTTTTTAATTATTGTCTCATAATCATAATTTGTTGTTTGAGGTTCAAGTATATTTTCAACATTCATTCTATATTATTTTAATATTATACATTTATTATGGTTTTTTTAAATTGAATTTTTAATCATTTTTTATTTATTTTATTATACGTAAATAATTGAACTTAAAGAAAATAATAAAAATATGATAATAAAAAAGAAGTAACAAAAATGGAATTGATATTATTAATTAAACGTGAAAAAATGCTAGAACATTATAAAAATAAAGGATATATTAAAGAAGGAGAAAATAATGAAATATTATATGAAAAAGTGTATGATGAAGTTTTAGTTTTTTTAGGTAAAATAAAGGAAATTATTATGACTAAAAAAGAAAAATTATGGAAATATGATATAGAAAAAGATGAATACATGATTAAAATAAGTTTAGATACAACATTTAGTAATCCATTGAATGTATTAACAGATGTTAATAGAAATTATAGTCATTTTAAGGTACAATTAGAGATAAATCAAAATAAAAAAGAATAAATAAAAAGGATATAAAAAAAAAAGATATAATATAAATTAAAATAAATTAAAATAAAAATGGGAATAGAAGATTTTTTGATTGAAGAAGAAAAGATTTTAAACCAATATATTATTTTTAATGAATATAATGTGGAAAATAAAGAAATTCGTGATTTATTTATTGAAAAACTAAAAGAATATAAAAATAATTTATTAAATTATCAAAACATTATTGATAAATGGATAGAAGAATTGAAAGATGAAAAATATATAAATATTCATAATTTATTGAAAAAAGTGACATGTGAAAGAGAAAGAATGATATATTTAAATAAAATTAAAAATTATAATTATGATGATATAATGAATGAAATTAAGGTTATGATAGATAGTGGTATGGATAATAATAGTTTAAAAGAATTTATGGAAAATAGTAAAATTTTATTTGATAATGATTATTTATATGATTCAATAATTAAAGATGAAGATAAAAATTATATTGAGGTAGAAGAATATGAAGAAGATTATGATTATTAAAAAAATGAAAATTGTAATGTAAATAATATAAAAATAAATTATTATCTATAAATAAGTAAATAAAATGTTTATTATTGTATTATATGGAATATATATAAGCGTAAATAGTATATATATTGATAAAAATATATGTAATGGAGATAAAAATGTTATTGAAAACAAGGAAGATTTAATATATTTAGAAAAATACTAAAATTTTATATATTTTTTTTTATATTAGTTTATAAAATGCAAACTAATAATTTAACGTAAATAAGATAAAAAATGAAAATAAAGAATAACAATAACTTAAAATATAAAAATTATAATAAGAAACAAATAAAAGTAAATAATTGATAAAAGATGAACTCCCAAGAAAAGAATATGAAATTATTTGATTTAGTAAAAAACATAAAGAGAGTAATATCCGATTTAGAAGTATCAGATATTGATGAATTTAATAAATTATTTGAAAAGATGATAAAAAAAGAGAATACAGAAGAAGATATTGAGAAATTAGAAATATTTAAAAGTAAATATTTGGATAAAATATTTAATTCAGTAAAAGAGAATAATGAAAAAAATGAGAATATTGATAAATTATTTTTAGAAGCATGTAAAAGTGATAATATTGAACAAATAAGAAGATTATATGAGAAGAGAGAACAAATAGATTTTACATATATAGATGAAAATGGTAATAATTGTATTATGTATTTAGCTAAAAACAAACGAAACATTATTAATACAATTTTTATATTAAAAAAAGATTTGGGTTATTCTATAATAAATAAAAATAATGAATCTTTTATATTATTTTTATATAAAAATTATATAAAAAATCAAGATAATGAATTAAAAGAAAAGATAATGAATAAATTATTTAAAAAGACAAGTATAGAAGCAATAAATCATCGAGATAATGATGGATTAAATTTATTTTTTTATATGTGTAAAAATAAAGATTTTAAATATATTCATAAACTATTAGAAATAGAATGTTTAGATGTGAATTGTATTGATAAAAATACGAATGAAACAGTAATACATTATTTAATAAAATATAAAAATACTGAAGATATAATAATAAAATTATTAAAAGATTTTGAATTATTTTATGATAGTTTATTTATGGATAGTATAAAATATAAACATCAAATATTAGCAAATATTTTATTTGATACATATTATGATAAAATAAATATTAAAAAAAAAGATTATGATAGATCTGATTGTTTAATGTTAAGTATTATATGTGGTTTTAATGATTTATCTATTAAATTAATTAATAGTGGTAAAATTAATATAAATCATATAGACAATGAAGGACAATCATCATTAACATATGCTTGTCAAGACATAAATGAAATAAAAAATGATAATGTTGTATTAGAATTAATAAAAAATAAAGATTTAAATGTAAATCATCAAAATTCTGATAATAATACTGGTTTAATGTATCTAATTGAAGAAAAATGTGAAAAACTAGCCTTAGAATTATTAAAAAGAGATGATATAGATGTATCATTAAAAAATGAATATAATTTAACAGTATTATTGATAGCAGTATCAAATAATTTAGAAAAAGTCGCTTTTGAAATTTTGAAAAAGAGAGATCCAAAACCATCATCTTATGATATTAAAAATAGAACTGTTATTTATTGGAGTTTAAAAAATAATATGTATAACTTATCCTATGAATTAATAAAAAATCATGATTGTTCACCATATTTAATTGAAAATGAAGATTTAAATCAACCTATATTATATGCATGTAAAAACAATATGGAAGATATAGTATTAATTTTATTAGAAGATAAAAGAGTAGAATGGTGGAAAAGGAATGGGTTAGGAGAAAATATTTTAGATTATATATTTAAAAAGAATATGGATGATGTTATATTTAAAGTAATCGAAATTATGAGTAAAGAATATTTTTTTGAAAATATTGATAAAATTAAAAAATACATCAAAGAGTCAAATACGATGAAAAGACATAAATATATTAAGCATTTATCAAAAAAATTAAATACATTAAATGGTTTAGTTTTAAATGATGATATTTGTATTCAATTATACGAATATATTTAATTTTTTTAAATTTATTTTATAATTTTAAAAATATTATTTTAGCAATACTTATATGTTATAAATTTTATTAATATAATAATTTAAAATGCTTGCTAATATTTTCGCAAATATCCGGGATTTTTATCTTGATTTTTTATCATAATTTTTATTGTATAATTATATTTGATAATATTTATTAGCATTTATATATTAAATTTATGCATTATATATTTATCACAACATTCATTATACAAATAAAAATTAAATGATAATTTGATTTAAGATAACTATAATACGGATAACAATATGTTTTTCAGATAATATGAAAGCGCTAAATATTGTTATATAACTAAATTATGTTAATCACAATTTATTATATATTTATAAACCGCGCAGAAAAGTTCTGAAAATATTGTTTAATTATTTTATTATTTTTTTTTTTCAAAATAAGTAATAAGTGTTTATGCTGTAAACTACAACGTACTATGTTATTATGATATCTTATTTTTTAATTTAACTTTAAAATAAGTGTTATGCTGTAAACTACAACGTACTATGTTATTATGATATCTTATTTTTTAATTTAACTTTAAAATAAGTTTTATGCTGTAAACTACAACGTACTATGTTATTATGATATTATCTTCTTTTTATATATTTATAAATTTTAGATATTTTATTTTAGATAAATAAATGTTGAATTTAAAAAATAATCACTATTAAATAGATATAATTAAGAATAAAAACAAAATGGAAATAGATAATATAAATGATTATTTAGAATATTCAAATTTAGATGATATCATTATTTTTCAATATGATTTAAAAAATTTTAATTCATTAATATATTTTATGAAAAAAATATCACTAAATAATTTATGGAATAGACTTAGTATATATCCTACTAAAAATAAATCAAATACACAAAGAAGACAATTTGAAATATTTTTAATACAAAATTTAGATTTAGTTAAATTTAATCAAACAAAAAAAACATTAAATATTCAAAAAATATATGAAAGTTTAATATCAGAAAAATTTAAATTAAAAATGTTTAATATACCTAATACTTGGAAATTAATTGCATTTACAAATAAAGTACGTCATATTTGTGTATATTCTGAACCTATCAAAATGATTAATTTTAAAACTTTTGAATTTATACAAATAGAAAAAGATTATCATATATTAGCTAATAATATTCATTTTTCTAATATTTATAATATAAATATATTAGGAAATATTGAATTAAATGGTATGAATGAATTAAATAAAAGAAATGAAAAAGTAAAAGAATTTTTAACAATGTCTTTTAAACCTAAAATGATTGATTATTTATCCAAAATTATTAGAAGATATTATGAAGTTGAAGAATTTAATGAAACACTTGAAATAAATGATTATCAATATCAATTAAATTATTATAGCAGTAATTTAACAATAAAAAATATTTTATTTATGTTTTTTCATAAAAATGAATTTTCAAATATTTTTAAGGAACAAAAAATACCTGTAAAACCAGTTGACAATGATGTTAAATTTATTTGTTATACTGAACAATTTAAAAAAGTATCTGAAAAAAGAACAGAAAAAAAAAAATTAAATGATGAGATACAAAGTGAAAAAGAAAAAGAGTGTAGAAAAAGATATATTGATTATGTAAATAATCATCAAGAAAATAAAGTTATAGTTTATATACATAAAATTGAATATTTATGTAAAAATGAAGTTAGTATAAATGAAAATGAAAAATATAGTGATGTAGCTCAAAATGTATTAGACAAATTTATGAATGATGATAATAGTGAGTTTAAAAATAATTTTGATTCATGTTATTCTATTGAAGGATATAAAGAATTTTGTAAAAAATATGAATATACAACATCAAGATTTAATTTTTATGATGATGTTAATTCTTTTATAATTAGTCATAAATTAAATTTTATTTATTTATTATTAAATCCTGAATTATTAAATTAATTATAATATAAAAAAAAATAAATTAAATCAAAAAATTAAATTCATAATTAATTTTTTAATAATATAAATTTAAAAAAAAATTTATATAAATATAAAATAAAAAATATAAAATATAAAATAAAAAAAATGAAGATAGATATAAAAACAGCAGATGATCTACTTGTTCATTCAAATATAAAAGATATTAGAATTATTGATTATGATTTAAAAAAACAAAAAATAATTGATGGTATTATTTTATGTGGAAATGAATCCATATGGAAATCAATAAATAAAAAAGTAAAATTTAAAGATTTTTTTAGAGTGACACATAAATATAATATACATGATGATGAATTATTTTTAGATCTTATTTATGAAAAATATATAAATCCTTCAAAAATATATATAAAACCAAATTATGTATTTTTTATTGAATTTAGTGATTATGAAATATATTTATTAAATATAAAAAATGTAACACTTGATATAATAGTACCCGAAAACTATATAGTTAAAAATATGATAACTAATTATAATAAAATTAATGCTAATTTTAATAAAAAAGATGATTTTATTGAAAGTTTAGATAAACATGTAGAATTAATAAAAAATTATTTTAAACCTGAACATTTAAATAATGTATTAAAATTAATAAATATAATTTTTGATGATAATAACGTGTCATTAACTGAAAGAATTATAATAGATGACCATCAACAAATATTATATTGTTGGGGATATTATCAAAAAATTATAATGTTAAATTTTTTTGATATTTTCATGAATTTATTAGATTTTTTACATGTGAAAGATGAAGAAATAGCAATTATTAATAATATAAGTTTACACAGAAATATAAAAAGTACATGGAAATATATTGTAATAAATTATGAAGATAAAAAACCTGATGAAAATAAAGTTAATTTATTTTTAAATGAGGTTGAAAAAACAATACATCGAAAAATTAAAGCAGTAATTTATTGTTCTTTAAAATCTTCTCATAATAAAAATAAAATTTTTGGAGAATATCATCCAAATTATGAAAATTTATATAACCAAGAACATTTACGAGAATTTATTAATGTGAATTATAAAAATCATCAACAAAATACTACTTTTGATGAAAAATATATACAAATTTATACAAGTGATTTTACAAGACCTCGTAATTCAATTTTATTTGTATTAGCTTTATTTAAATTAAATTTATTGAAAAATAATTAAAAATAATAGTTTAAAAAAAAATTATTAATTTATAATATTATTAAATTAAAATATTATGTTAAAATATAATAATTATAATTATAGTATAAAAAATATATATTGTAATGGTTTTATAATATGTACATATATAGGTGCTACATATGGTTTTCTTTTAGGTTTTCATGAATTTAAAAATATTAAAACACCTTTTATAAATATTATACAAAGAATGTTAAATCATACATTAGATGGAATATTGATAGGTATAACATGGCCTATATCATTAATATTTTTACCTTTAATAACATTTGATTATATGAAAAAAAATATTGATAATAAATAAAAATAAAAAAGAGTTTAAAAAAAAATAAAATAATATATATAAATAATAGATTTTTCAAAACATATCCAATATGTATGTTGAATATCAAATTTATTTAGATGATGAACAAATTAAACGAAAAAAAGGAGGTAAGATAGTAAATTATATATCATTAGAGTTAAATTTTATAAACAATAATGATGATGATAGTGATAGTGATATTGAAAATAAAAATAAAAATGAAAATAATAAAAAATTTGAATCAACAATAATATTAAAGATGTATAATGATAAAATAGAGAAGTATTTAAATAGTGATAAATTATTAAAAAAAGATTATATTGAATTTTATGAAAATATGAAAAATGGAAAAAAATGTGATTTAGAGGAAGAATATATTTTACATAAATATCACTATTTATCTTATTTTAGATATCATAAAAATAAAATAATTTATACTTTATTTTCTCCAATTTTTGAATATCAAACAACACTATATATAGATGATATTAAAGATCATGTTGTTAAAATTTTTAAAGATTTTATTGAAAGTTCAGAAAAATTATTTTAATTAATTTTTAGTTTTATATTTTTTTTATAATTTATCATATAATATAGTATATTATATGAATATTTTTCATTTAATAGATTATAAAATTATTAAATATTTTACTTTTATTTTATTATTCTTAAGCTTTTGCGCATTTTATGTTATTGGTGTTTATTATTATTATGAAAAAACAAACAAAGAAAGAGTTATACAAATAAAAGAATATAAAGAAGAATTAAATAAAAAAAAACTTGAAAAAAAGATTATTGATAAAGATGATAATATATATTTTATACAAAATAATATAATTTTAAAATTATTTAATAAAATAAATATGGAAAATATGAATAAAAACTATATGAAAGAAGGATATATTTATAAAATTATATATTATGGTAAAGACAAAAAAATATTAAGTAATATTGAATTAATGGAATCATCATAAATAATTAACGTAAAAATATGAATTAAAAATATGAAAAAAAAGGTTTAAAAAGTAAATTTTTATAATATATAATAATAATAACTAAGTCTGAGTTTGACTAAATTAAACATGGAATTTTATTCAACAAGTTTTGAACCTAAAAATAGATTTTTAAGATATGATATTTTAAATGAACAATATTCTGGTTCACATACTTTTATGAAATATGAACCACACAAATCAATACCAATTCAAAAATTAAAAATGGAAATGACGAAAAAAGATGATTTTATTTTTGAATTAATCTATAAATTTGAAAAAAAGAATAAAATAATTAGAGAAGATGGTGAAGATAAAGTTATTCAATTAGGAGAAATTAACAAACAAATATCAGATTATTTACAAAATGTTTTTATTCGTGCTATTTGGATGATGAATCGAAGTATAGGTGGTTTATTCACAAGTCACATAGAATCTACAAATTATAGTATACGTGAAAGTATGATTGTATTGTTAGGGGATATTATTAATTTTGATGAAGATTGTGAAGATTATTATTTAATAATTGATAATATTATGTGTAAAACATATACCATTGATGAAAATATTATTAATCATTTGAAAATAAAGTATTCACAAAGTAGATTTAGACCATTTATTCAACACATTAATACTTATATAAAGACTCATTTGGTTGAATAATAGATAATAAATTAATTTTTATAAAATATCACACGTAAAAAAAAAGAAAAAAAATGAATATAAAGTAAATAAACTATAAAATATATGATTTATTAATTAAAAAAAAAACTGTAAAAAATATTAAAAATGAACTTAAATGAAAATTATATAAGATATCATTTTGATTATTTATATAATATGTGTTGTTGTCCTCAATTTACTCATAAATTTTTTTATTATTGGAAATTATATCAAATAAAAATAAATGAAAAAATATATGGTGATTTTTATATAAAACCTAATGAAATATCTATTATTGAAAATATAATGAATATGGATGAAATTATGGAAAATATGATTAATTTAATGTTAAAAAAAAGTATTGAATACGATAAATTTACTGATTTATTTAAAAATTTTAAAAAACTATCGACATATAACAATATATTATATTCTGATCATTATATACTTAAAATATATAAATTTAAAATAGGAAATTATCCATATTTATTTGAGAAAGATTTAATTAATTGTATAGATGTACATAATGAAGGTTTTATACAATATTTATTATTTTTAAATACACCAAAAAAAATATGTAAAAAATGCATACCATTTATATCATATGTAATATATTCTGTTGATAATAGTAAAAATGATTTATATACAGGAATTTATATGCAAAAAATAGAAGGTCTGGAATTTTCAAGAATTTTAATGCAAAATAATCCAAAAAGGATAGTAAAAATAATATTGAAGATTATAGATATTATAGAATATTATCAAAAAAAATTAAATTTTTTACATAATGATTTAAAACCAAATAATATTATTGTAGATAAAGATGATAATATTTATTTAATTGATTTTGGATTGTCATATATTTATTATATGGATAATCATATTTATCCAACATGTTTGGATGGATTATGTTTAGATAAAAATTTAAATGAAAAAAAAGATTATGAATTCAATTTTTATGAATATGTTAATTTTGAATATAGACATCAAAGTGACATAATATATTTATTAATGCATATGTTATATTATTTAAAAAATGATAATCCTTTATATGAATGGATAATAAATATATTTTTAAAATATAATAATATCAATATATATGAATACATAAAAAATTCGGGATTAAAATATTTTGAATTTGTATTATCAAAAGATAAAAAAATTTTTGAATATCATTTTCCTTCAATTAATTCAGATATATTCTATTCTAATTTTGAATTTAGTATTGTTAAACATGAATTAAATTATTTATTGAAAAAAATTGAAAGAATAGAAAATAACAATCAAAATCAACAAAATCAACAAAATCAACTAAATCAACTAAATCAACTAAATCAAAAAAATAATAACAGCGAAAATCATATTGAAAATCAAAATGAAGAAATATTAAATAATGAATCTATGTTCTTTAATAAAAAAAATATAGAATTTTTTAATACACTTTTTGGTATTATATAAGTTTTTTTTGATAAATTATTTTTTTATTATAATATAATAATATCTAAAACATGGATTTTATATATCCTGTACAAATTATAAATAAAAATAGTGGATTATGTAATCAAATTCAATCTTTATTAGGAGGACTTACTTATGCATTAAATAATAATATTCAAATATTATTCATCGAAAAATTTTTATGTGATTATAATAATGAAAATTCAAAAACTTCATTTAGTGAGATATTTGATACAAAAAAAATGAATGAAGGTCTTAATAAAGAATATGGTATTTATATTTTTGATTCGAATAAAATTAATTTAAAAGTTTTATCAATAATAATTAATGAAAAAGAAGTTTTATATAAATACAAAAATGATTTTATAAAAGATAGTTTATTTTGTATATCAAAAAATTATTTATTTAATGAATATATTAATGATACTCATGAT
>JACCDI010025530.1_pt1 | contig 12082 bp, 6 predicted proteins | sample 7442791 | NCBI WGS metagenome assembly JACCDI01 (sample SAMN15323434, study PRJNA562643) | freshwater metagenome | isolation source: river surface water | place: USA:Blue River Watershed | collected 2017-08-15
AGTATTGTTGGCTAATTGATAAATTTATTTAGAACCATTTAGAATCCAATAAATTAAATATTCAATCATAAGTCAAATTCAATTAATTTGATTGTCCAACAAACATTCATTAGACCAGTTGTAGACAGTTAGGGGATGCCCTTTTTTGCAACTCTAACATTCTAACAAATTTCACTTCAAGACACACCATCAACAAAATTCTGTAAACATATTGTGTATTAATGTCTACATATAGATTTTATATCTATGTCATTTACCTCAAAACTTTGAATACTTCCATAACATAAATACCAAACATTTTTGCTTTGTTGTTTTATATGAGCTTTGCACCTAGGCAACCTCAGTAGTCTCCTTAAAGAACTGCATATCTTTCTGTACCTCTACATCAGCCATTTACTTATTTGTGAGTGGCTTGTAAATACTTTGGTATATGATTTCTACTCAAGGCTGAAGTATTATATCTGTCATTGAGAGTTCCATATCATTGCAGAGCAAAGATACTTGTTAGAAATAATGTTTATCAGTGTAAGCTTATCATGACTGATAGCTGCCCAATGTGACATTTTTATCATAGAAAACTTACAAAAAATTCTACTTAGATTCCAAAGTTCAGGTCACCAGTGACATCAGTAACACAATAGTCCATGAACTAACATGTATTGTGTCACATGCCATTGTCATTGTGACAAGGCTAATAAATGTTTCCCTATAATTGAGTATACTACCCTCTTGCAATTAGAATGATTGCAATCCAGGGTCCCAGTTAAGGTTATAAGCAGTTAAGTGAAACTTTAGTATGGCATCACTCTGTACTCAGACAAAGTTGCAAGTTGCATATGGATGTGATTCCTTGGAATTTGATGAGGAGATGTAAGAATAACAGGATGCCATTGCTAGATGGGATATTGATATGACATTATCATTTACTATGGGGTTCTTAACCAAAAACTCAGGTATTTAATGAATCAATGCATTGTTGAGGTTGCACTGTATAGGCCATAGAAGTATATTTTTAGCAAAGGGGATCAAAGTGGCTGCATAAACAAACAGAACTGATGTATCCCCTTTCTCAAGGTGGTCATATAAAACAACAACATCAACAGTAGTGATATTGTATATAGATTTAGAAAGTATCCATAGACACCTGTACAGTGCTTGCAGTCATGTACAACCAATATATTAGAGCCTACTACACTGGTATGATCACATTGGTCAAGTTCAACACAAATATTATCTTTATACAAACTATATAATTACTTCACAGTGACACGGGGATAAAAATTTCATCTGCTGGTGATGTCATGTCCAGGCAGAGCCTGACATTGACCCATCTCTTTTTTGAATTATTTGTGAGTGCAGGTTCTTGGCATTAGTGCCAATTTTCTGATCCCTGTCCTTGTCATTGGCTGATCAGTGTCCTCACTGCTAGTTGCCTAGCTTCATGGCCATGATATTGATCATAGTTAGAAATGATGACATAATGATATTGTAATCACCAACAAACAGTGTTTATTGAATTCACCTCAACAAAATTTTTCAGTTTGTTGCTTTGAGTCATGTGGCTGAGGTTTCTCATACACCCACAGCACATGACTATTTATCTCAATTTCTTCTTTCATTTTGCAATTGTTTTGAATTTAATAATTCTAATGAAAAAAGTAACTACCACAACTCTCTTCTCTCATGGTCTCCCAAGGACTCAATAGGAGGGGAGCCACAAAAAACTGCCACAACTTTAGCAATGACAACAGACTCAGCCATCCATTGCAGAAACAATTTTTTGCAATTTTCCATACTTGCAGTCATGGCTGTACCAATGGGTGCTCCCCCCAAAGCAACAATAATGGTTGCTTGTTTGTTGCAGAGGGTGAGAAGGCAGCTATTTAGCCAGTCACACTTGACACAATGCAGCATAGACTATCATAAACTTGACATTATAATTTTTAATTAAACATTGTAGCTTAATATTTAATTATTTATCTAGTTCATTTTATATAAAACATAACAGAGTAATGTGGATAAATAAATCTTGAATGAATTGATATGGTTGTCAAAATAGTGGATGCCATGGTCAAAGGATAATTTTGTCCTTCTTGAAAAAAGACTAGGAGGGAAAAAGAAAAAGTACTTAGGTGAAAAATTATTGAATAATTAAATTATTTAGGTGAATATGCTTTATTGCAGTATTTCTATTTATTTATTTATTTATTTATTTATTTATTTATTTAATCACGTGTTTTTGTGTTGTTTATCAAGTTTAATACTGGCATATGTTGATGAATCACAATGATATTGTTGAAAAAATAGTTTAAATGAAAGCACTTTGATGTACTCTGTGGTGGGCATGTGTAACACATAAGGACTTGCAGTGACTTGATAGTAATAATATGATGTACTTTTTAAATCACTACAACAAACTGCATTTCCAGAAAGTATTACAACTTACAACTAAAGCAGCAAAGTCCTTTAACTCAATGAGTTATCATTGCAACTCTCACTATGGTATTGGCAGTCTGTGCCCCTTTCAACAACCTTGCTGGTTGTATCAACCTTTTCCAACCAACCTACAGGTCCTTGGAGAGATTGGTCTATTGCTCAGACAAAGAAAATATTGCAAGCATCTCAAGTTCATGATCTAGAATATCACATGTCTTGAGGGTATGGGGTGACAGTGACAATATTCAGGCATTGATTCACCTGGTGGTGTGACATGCAGCTTGTCCTGTATTCAAAAGTAATGTCAATTTTTGCCAGCATATTTGTCGAGGTTAGTCTTGAGGGTCAGTTTGGCCTGGGCTAACAAAAGGTTCACAAAAAAATTTATAAAATGTTAGAATCTTGTGCCATGGTCTCACACAATGTAGTTTATTTTCTTCTGGAGGGCTAGCATGGTTTTTACCTGGTCTTGTGGTGCTTGAGAAGTATGTCTCAAAGGTGAAGCCCTTTTATGGTCCATTGTACTTCATGTGCTAGATCTTGCTTTCCAGCATGACTGCAAGCATGTATTGAGATCTTTTTCTAGGGTAAGGTTATTAAATATCCTCCAGGCATCACAAAAGTTTGAGTGGATGTTTAAGTCATCCACAAACACTTTGGTCTTGGTGCCCTCACCAATGCACTTCATTTCTTTGTAGCATCTTACATTATCCAACATAGCCTCATGGGTATATATGGTCAAAGGGGGCTTGTCAGAGATGATAAACTTGTTTACAAGGTTTTTATTCCACCTAGCTTGCAGATTGTGCCCATCAATTAATCAATTTTACATATAAAGGGAGCTTAAGGCCTTGATGTCATCATGTCACTGCTCATTGATGATGGCATAGATGAGCTCTTGGCTCTTGAGTCAAGCCAAGTCAATCAACCCCATCTATTCCGTATGGACTTACATTCATTTTCCTCATTGATAATGGTTCAAAGAGGTTGTGCTTGCTCATGGTAAAAAGGCTTTCATAGTACTTCTTGGCCATCAGGGCCATGACAGTGTGGAAGACAGCCACACAGATGTAGAAAGGATTTGTGGGTTTAGCAATGCAGGCCTGAGAGAAGAGGGAATGTGGATGTTCATTGTGCTTTATTATTTTGTTTTTTGTTATTAAACACAAATTACCTAGTGCCGTAAATGTACTTAATTCCAAGGCTGGAAATGAATCCACATTTTCAGTAAACGATATAACAAGAATTCATGAGTTAGAGGTGTGAAACTAATGGGGTAGCAAAAAATAAAATAATTCCTATCCATATCTGGTAATTTGATGTTACTGGGAAATGTTGGGTAAATTATAGCAATAACCAGTAAAATACTGCAACACCACAGTAACTAACAGCATAAGGCAGTTTTTATCAAGGCAGCAACACTACTCTGGTCAAGAAGGTTGCCTCCCTCAGTCTCAGATATCACTGCTCTGGTGGAGAAGGTTGAACTCCCCCCTCCTCAGCCAATTGATGTTAAATTTTGGCTTTGAGAGACATCAAATAAAGGAAAAAGAATTATTTACAAATAAAAATATGTTTTGTATCAAATGTCTCAATATCAACCAATTATTAGTTCAACCTAATATTTAATATTTTTTTCACATCTTATGCGATATCCATTTGAGATGAATTGTTGGACACTATGCTTTACTCGATCTAAATGAATAGAGACATTGGGCATGTGTCAAGGTTGTGTTGCCTGCTCTCATCTGTTTTAGACAGAGGAGAAACAGTCCTGTCATGGAGCAAGAACATGATAGAACTCTGGTGGTGTGCAAGATCATCTCAAGCATGGTAATTAGTTGTATGATAGTAATGTAGAATTTTTGCTATGGAATAAATTAGTATTTCAGCAATTGATGAAATCTCTAGTTTTGTAGATAATCAATTAAAAATATGCAAAACCATGAGTCATGAGTCATGGGTGCATGACACATCTTTTTGTGCAACACAAATATCAAACAAGTGAAAATAAAAAATGTTGTTGATTGTCACACATTTTTGTGATATAGGGTGATGGCAGCTATCCCATTGCCGCTTCACCCCTCATTGGCACTATTCCATTAGCCAGCTCTCATGCCTTGATCTGAGGGCTGCTCCTTCAAAAACCTGTATCAATAAAATGACAGTATTGTTAGAAATAAATATAAAACTTGATATTAAATATGTTCAGTAGCTATTTAAGTTAGTATAATGTAATCATACTTTCTATGGTATATTACCCACATATTGCCAATGCAAATCATGTCCATGAGTTCTGAATCACTACCAATGTGTTGATTGTAATGTGTTTTGAAGATGTAGTTCTGAAATTTGACATAGGGATGCTTCTTACATCATCCATGCTGGTCTCCTTTGTACAAATACTAAAGACCATCTGCCTTGCACACTCCATTTCAATTTCCCTAATATGCCATATTTGATTTAACTTTTTGATGTTTTTAGTATCCAATATTGTACATAATATTTCCATGGTTGGAAATATCATATGTTATGATATCCCAAAAAATCATGCCACCAACACTGACATGTCACATGTCCCAACATATTAAAAAAAGTTTGAAAAATACCAAACTTTAGGGGAATATATGATTTTCTTTTTTTGCATGCACTGAGTTTGTCTCATTGTAATGGGCTCAAAATACACTGAAAAGTTTAGATATCAGATTTTTTGGAGTAATCCTTTGGTACACCCTCTATAGAAAGACAATATGGGAAAAATGGAAACATCAAATATGTTATTCATTTTGGAATTTAATGACATATCTTTGACCTAATGATATGTTCACATTATGACTATGCCATTTCTAACTAAGCACATGTCCAAAAATGTTTCAAATCTATTCCATTTAGAGGTATTAAAATTATGAATCACAAGAAAACATGCTTAACAACCATCAATCTATCCATCATGGTCAAAAACCCTATGGTCTTCTATCTTGACCACCTTGCTGTTATCAAGACAACCAAGGTAGCATATCAATTGTTCCCCCCCCCCACAGTCAAGAATAGACTCTAACTATCACTGTCAAAGTTGCAAGTGAAGCCTCCCACAGGCCATACTGGCAAAGTCATGTCACACCCTAGTCCATGGGGATTCGCCTGAAGAGGCAATAGACCCAACTGAGGCTGGAAAATTCAGTCAACATATTTTTATATTATGATATTTTGTGATCACATTTTATTTTGATGATTTTAAGGGTATCTATACTTAACATTTCTTGTTTATTAGCCTATTTGCACTAGAAATTGAATGATTTCAAAATTTAATACTCTATCAATATTTTTGGCAAAACATAAAATAATTATGATACTATCACTCATGCCATTAGAAATCCATAGCACATATTCTACTTGAAGTAGTGCTCCAATGGGATCATTGTAAGACCAATGTAATAACTTGAGACTGTATTATACATATGTTTTTTGTTCTCAAGTCATCAACCATCAACAAAATGAAAATCTGCTGAATTTTTGCAAAATAATTCACTGCCAAAATCGCCAATGATGTTGTTTACCTTGTAATATTATTATTACTGTTTTGCCACTTTTGTCAGATTAACAGTATTCAATAGATCATTTTAAATACAATCATTTTATAAGTTCACCAGTATTTTGCATGGTATGAATTGAAGACTTAGTGCATGAATTCAGTGCAATCCACACCTTTATATTTTGCATTTTAGTCATTTCATCAAAGCATTGAATAAGCATGCAATCATTTTTTGATATTTGAAACCATAAAAAATTTGCCCTTGATAAGAGGCTTCCAAAATGTATGATGTTAAAAAAGCTCTATCCAGAAGGGCAAATTGGGCAATGAATTCTGTTTGGGTGACATTAGCACTGTTAAATATACAATATATCTTTGATGCATATAATATTATTATATGAAAGATGTTACAGATTGATGTAGCATGATATAGTATGATATAGCATGATGTAGCATAGAACTGATGTTGCGAAGTGTCAAATATTTTAGTGTAGTGTTGCATATTGTACAATTTTTAGCATGTTATAGTGTAACATGTCTTGTGTCATAGGCAAGTATGGTGAACCTGGCATGATTGACCCATGCCTAACTAGACTGATACTTATTCCTAAAAAGCTATGATATTTCCAAAAATGGTCACATAAAAATCATTTCCCTCAATCCCAACTAGTTTTACACCACTTCACAACTTTGTTCCAAAAATCCATTTATGCATTGAATAACATTGTATAGCTCAGAATGGCCAGGAATGTACAAAATTTTGAACATTTGATGGACTTAGTTGGAAATTTTGATGTCATAATGGAAAAATGTTGAAAATGTTGGTAAATGTCATCACCAACCCAAAATTTTTTCAAACATTTCATGGGAATGGGATTGAATTTTGTAGCCAGTTTTAAACATAAAATGTACCAGAGAAGTGCCAACAAAAAGGCATTTACTTTTTAGTGCATTTTTAAGCTCTAAGACCACCACACAAACAAAATTTCATGCTCAGTAGAATTTTTTGCCCTAAAGTTGGATACTTTTCAAGCATCCTTTCAATATGTCAGTGACATGTTGGACATGTTGTTTTTTGGTATTTCCAATCAACTTGATGAATGAGAATAATTTGGGTAAGGACAGTGTATTTTAAGGCAATGATGACAATTGTTCATTTTGTTTGGAGCAATATGATCAGTTTTCCACAAGCTGTCACTTTGCATGAGCCGTGCTAAAAATACTTCCAACAAATCAAGTGGTTGTCCTTACTGAAAGACAGGGCCTTGTATTCATATCATACTTCCAGAAAATTTTGGAGAAAGTGGAAACTATCACAGTATTGTTTGTGTGCTTAAATTGTCCCAAAATATACATAATAATCCCTCTCTACCAAGAAAAAATCCGTTTCCCATCACATTTTTCATTCAAGCAACTGTTAATTGCTCTTTTGATATAAAAATTAAAGAGTATTTAAGTTTGTGTGGAACTTTGAATCAAACATTTCATATTTCACCAAAACTTACCATCATTTCAACATCAGACAACAAATATGCCAAAACACCTCAGGGATCAATAGTTGATCCAGTTTCCACTGAAGTGCATTTGCTCACCTCACCATGGAAATTAAGGGCTCAGTTGGAAGTGTTGTAGAAATGATGTAGACAATTTTTGATGCTGGCCTTCAAAAACACTAGTATCATTGAAATCAAACCAATTTTTGCATCTGAGTCATGTGCCAATCATTGTTCATCATGTATAATTTAGTTCCTTTGCAAAATGTGAAGATTCATAGAAATAAATCTGCCATAGAAAAATATTATCAATAAACAGATATACATTGCAAATGCAACAAAATGTACTGCAATATATACTTAATATCTTGTCCCTTTTGTCTCTCTTGATCTTTTCATTTTCCATTGATACTATTCAATAAAAATTTGACTTACATGTGACATTCCTGATCCCTGATTCATGCCTTAATCAAGCACAATATCACTGTTTAAAGTAATTGTTTGTCGTTCTGCTGTTTAACATACACTGTTAAAAATTTGGACTTCAAAGATTACTGTGTGCGATCCCTGAACATGGGGGTATATCAGGGGGTTGTCAGATGAATTTGAGTGGTTGATTTAGCTTTTATGTTCCTTGTCTCACAAAAGGATGCTTGTCTTAGCATTGTGCTCCACTTCCTACACAGCTATGGCTCCGTTGTAGGTTAGAAAAAGACAATAAATACTCTACTATGCTTTTCTACATTAGGACCAATTTTATTTCATTTTTTCATCACAAAAAATCTAGAATTGTCTCTTGTCTTTCTTGCACAAAGAATGGCTTCCACATGGGATTCCTGAGCAAGTGCGGTTAGCTACAAGCTGAAACCAGCAAACAAGATAGGAATTCAATGATGGTCAAATCTCAAATCTAAGTCAACAGGTGTGGAGAAGCACTGTATAAAAATGCTGGTATAGTTGCCAACTATTTTTTGTAGACCAGTAACATTTAACCTTATGTTATAGAATTAAGCAATTGATTATTGTTTTATCTATTTTACTTGTAAAATTATTTCCATTACAAAATCCATTACATATGTATATGTAGTTGTTAGTGTCACTGCCAAACTTTATATGTTGCCACATCATCATTATGAAAGCAGCAAAAAACATAAATGTAGTTTGTATGAATTTTGACATGTCTTGACATCTTGGGTGCCTGATATTTTGCGACTTGAGAGAGTTTGGGGGGAATTTTTGGATTCCTTTTCATGGACAATCATAGGGGACGAATTTGGGATTCTCATTGAATGCAAATAAGAATCCTGCTACTTGAAGTGAGTGTAGTGAATTCATATTTCTTAAATACTTCTACTGCCAATTCAAGACCTATAACATTGATTGGCCTGCATTTGAAAAATTAGGCCATTACTTGTACTGAATTTGACCACTTCCATTGTACAACCTGAAATACTGCATATGCCAACGTTTCCACAGATGACAACTTAATTTCAGTTCACAACACCAAAAACGCCATTTTTGCCAACCTTGTAACTATATATGATTAAGACAATTCGATCATATACCAAATCTCTGAAAGTAAGAAAATCATCTAATTAAATATTAACACCATAATGCAAGAACTCCAATCCATCAGCCACTAGATGAACTGTAGTGCTACACAAACACCAACAGTGTGCAATTTGAATGGACCTCCCTCAGCTAACCATACCCTCCTGGCAATACAGCCCCACCTTTCACAATCTCCACAGCCTCACCCCCAATATGTATCACAACTTTCAACAAGACAGATGTCACCCCTATCAGTCCAATCATATACAATAATTAAAATTACCAATTGAAGTCACTAGTCCCAGGCTTTGGCATGCATAATACTACACAAAGTGATTGTGGATATGTCATGGGATAATGTGGATGAAGACATATACAAAGAAAAAATACTTGCAACACTACCATTGGAATATATGGTGGGGATCTTAGCCTTAACATGTCATTATTAATAATTTTAATCCATTCAAACAATGCAACAACGGTACTAAAGTTTCATTTATTGATCTAAAATGGATTGCAAAGGACATAACCATACATGGGATATTCACAACCAAATCATGACCCTTCTATATCCAGAACCAATGCGTGCCTGATTCCTAGTGCCAGTGTTTGTGGGATACACAAAAACCGTATCTATATTCCTGAACATTCCAACCAGCACACTTCACTCAAAGGGATGGCAGCAATTATTTAAACTTTAACAATGACTTGAACTTACAACCTATACCAAACCCCACCCAAAAATAGTAACTATGCCCAAATGAGCAAAACAAACTCATTGCAATTAGATATTGATAATAACAATAACAACAAAACTATGATACACTCCAAGCTCAACTAAGATATATACAAAAGAATAATGAGCATGGACACTTAGACTCCAGCAAACCAAGTTGACTTTGGTTCAACAGGATGTTTCCTCCTCCCCAATGCAACAATGATCAACAAGCATCCTACAACAAATCAATAGTACATGGCCCTACCTGATGGTTACATAATTTCATCAACACATATTATTTGCTCCCTTAAATTTCCACAGCTATCATTAGGGGCTAGGAATGTTCATATTTTGCTCAACCTTGCACAATCATCTCCCATTTCAGTGAAACATTTCTTTATATACTGGATACTATTGACACCTATTATGCTGATTCCCCATTGTGGATGATAAATAAATCTACATTGAATTGGCTGAAAATTTCCATTTTACTCAAACAAAGATAACAAATATGGCTTTTTTGAAGAGGAGTACAACTCAAATAACATCATTGTCCACCCAGTGTCAAATGGGGTAATTATCAATCCATCTAAAATATGCTTGATAAAAGCATCAAAATAAATTGTTTGTGATCTTGTCAATGAAGCATTGAACACCATGAAAGAGTTCTTCATTCAAGAATTAATCAAGGATAAAATTTTGCAACCAAAGGACCACAGAGTGAATGAGGACAAACAAGACAGACATTCATAATTTCGTAAATCATCGTTAATTAATTGTTTTACTTCAACTGACTTCAACTTCCCTATGCAATCATGGAACAAACTGCTACATCAAGTCAAAGATTGCCTGAACATATTCCATATGGCTTGTGATTAGCAAACCAAATCAACACACAAAATCCACAATCATGGGCATTAACTGGATGCAAATCAATTGTTCATGATCACACATAATCTTGACCATCACAGTGCCCAAGTTTGACTGAAACATGATACATTGGTCAAGTAAAAAACCATGAATCGTTTCAATAAATATACATAATAGACACCAAGAAGTATCAGATATGCGAAGGTGTCACCTTCTTCCCAAAGTTTTGCTTCATTCCACAGGTACAACCATAGGACTACACTGCACATATAACAGACAAAGTCCTAATTGATAGTAGCAACTCACCACAGGGAAACATTTTGAACCATCTAAATATCCCCAAACATTGAAACAATTGAGTAAGATCTCCAATGATTCAACACATTTAATTGGAACTCCAAAGATTGATATGTTGCCATATCCAAGTTAGGATAAATCAAAAAGCAACTTTACAAATACAAACTCATCTGACAAGGACCACTCCAAGTTAATCCCTATTTTAGTTTGCAATGGCTTGGTCTGTCCTTTTGAAAATTAGATGGCACATTTGAGGACTGAGGACATGGCTGGGGCATGGCCTTAAAATGTCCCATGATATTTGCATGTGTCCTGTGTCCTTAAAGGTAGAGGACATAATTTAAAACTTTAATAACTCTGAGAATAATTAAAAATAAATAAAATATTTTAACTCTACTTGTTGAGATCTATTGAAAATGAAACCAAATCAGTGTATTGTTGTACAGAAAAGTTTTTTGTCTTGGCAAATAAACTTTCTCTGATATATATTACAATTTAAAATGAAACATTAAAATATAAAAATTCTGATTAGAGATAATTTTGAGATACCTTTGAATTTACAAAAAAATTATTTGCCAATATCAATTCAACATCAAATACATATATTTGATTTATTTAATAATACGCAAAAAATGCACAACCTTTTTGCCACATCACACCAAAATCCCAGCCTTCCTCCCCTGTTGACCACCTTCAAATCACTCGCATCATGGTGGAACCAATCAGAGTGTTCAAATCAGGGCCTCATTAAAATTTGATCCGTCCATCTTGACCTCCCTTGTCTAGTTTTGACCGATTCCTTTCCACCATCATAAGTGTTGTTGCTGCAATTGCCACCTCAACATTTCCCCTTGTCTCCCATGACAAGTTGCAGAGAGGAAATTGAGTGTACAGCACCTCTCCCCTGGACTTTATTTCTGTCTTCATTGGAGAGGACATATACCAGATGGCATGTACTGTTGCCACATTGTTTTGCTGGTTGTGGTTGGCACTCAGCTCTCAAGGGCAGAGAGCACCATTGCCCCTTCTGTGGTGCTGTGTCTGTTTGAACTGGTGTTGTGGTGGTTTGCCATAGAGGAAGCGGGGGGGGGGGCAAGGTTGACAGCAACAGGGGAACATGGGTTTGGTTGTTGAAAAGGAAGGGACATTTGGACAAATTTATTTTTTAAATTTCATTTGAGGGGA
>JACCDI011053885.1_pt1 | contig 12081 bp, 10 predicted proteins | sample 7442791 | NCBI WGS metagenome assembly JACCDI01 (sample SAMN15323434, study PRJNA562643) | freshwater metagenome | isolation source: river surface water | place: USA:Blue River Watershed | collected 2017-08-15
CACCATTAATGGTTGTAAGGATACTTTAAGAAGAAATATACTGGATGTAGATGCGCGATGGGACGAGATAGCATGTCCAGATGCGGGTCAGCGCACCCTGCCTGCCGGATTGCCCGCGGGAGGATTCTGGAAAGGGAAGGGGATATACGATCCGATAGCAGGGGTATTTGATGCCGATAGTTTTAAGGTGCCAGGGAAGTCTACCTTCGTACAGACTACCTTAACATACACCTCGCCTAATGGTTGTAAAGATGATAAAATCATGTATCTGCGCTACACCCGTTTTTACAAAGACACGATAAAGAATTGTGTCAGTGATACTGCCTATTTCATGCGCTACCAATATATTTTTAGTGACCCATGGAATGTGTTGTTTACAGGAAGCAAAGGCATAGTTGGAAGTTCTGTCTACTACCAGAAATTCAGTCCGGCGCTGGCAGGAAGAGGTAGTTACAATCAGATTGTAGGTGATGGTAATGGTTGTAAAGATACCATCATCATTCAGGTATACCCAAGAGCCAATATTCAGAAAGACACCAGCTATTGCATCGCCGATAGTCCTGTTGATTTATTCAATGCCGCAGGTGCAGGAACTTTTTCAGGCAAAGGTATCACTAACGCAACAAAAGGCACCTTTAATCCGGCGCTCGCTGGTGTTGGTACACATCTCATTTTCTTCAGTCAGCCCACTAAGTGTAAAGATACCATTCGTATTACTGTGAAGCCATTACCAGTTCCGGTATTGGCCGGATTAATTCCAAATTATTGTATTCGCGATACCAATGTGCTGGTTTTAAGAAGTCCGCTAGGTGGCGTATTAAGCGGTCCCGGCATTACCGATTCAATATTCAATCCGAAAAAAGCAGGTACAGGTTCACACACGATAACGTATAAAGTAGGAAGCGGCAAATGTGTGAATCAGACCTCATTTAGTCTCTATGTGGCAGATACATTAAAATTAAGTTTAAGCAGTGATAAAGATACGATTTGCATTGGTATACCTGTAACATTGAGTACCATAAGAAGTGGAGGGGCAGGCACCTACAATATGCAGTGGAGCAGTGGCGAATTCAATGTTCAGAATGTCTATGCGATACCTAAAAAGACAACGCTTTACAGAGTCGTTTTAAAAGATGGTTGCAGCGATTCGGTAGTAAGACAACAAGAGGTGTTTGTACACCCTCCGATGTCTGGTACAATAAGTACAAGTTTGATTCAATGTTACGGTCAGAAGGGCTTTGCGAATTTGGTGATGAATGGAAGCGGACCATATCAGTACAACTGGAACACCATTCCGAGACAAACCACAGCTTCGATAACTGCGTCTGTTGGAACAACCTACAAAGTGAATGTAAAGAACACGAACACAGGTTGTACATTCGATACCTTTGCTAATATACCGGGCTATGGAAGAATAAGGGCATATTTTGTGGTATCGCCATCAGGGCAGTGTATTTATAGCAATAACGCGACTATTCAGATAATTAATTTAAGTGAAGGTGGAACAATGGGTAACTGGGAGTTCGGAGACGGTGTGAAAGTGCCATACATTGCAGGAGATAATCCTTCGCATACTTACGAAGGTGATACCGATCAGTACACCATCAGTTTATACATTCAAAATGCAGGTGGTTGCAGAGATAGTTTTAAGCAAAGTATATGTGTTTTGGATACAGTAACATTGTTTATTCCTACAGCATTTACACCGAACGATGATGGAAGCAACGATGTGTTCAGAATAGAATCAGGAAGCATCTCACAAGCCACCATGGAGATATACAACCGTTGGGGAGAAAAAATGCTGGAAACAGACAAGCCCTCAGTTGGTTGGGACGGAAAATATGGAGGAGCCATTTGTCCAAATGATTACTACGTCTATGTCATCAAATACAAGGGCAAGAAGACCCCTTGGAGGTATCAGAGAGGCTATTTCTATTTAGTCAGGTAAATAAAATAAAATCCTTGTTTTTTCGTTTTAATCATAAAAAGTACTATTTTCGTACTTTGTTTTTTGTGTGTCCATGAAAAATACCATTAAAATCGCCATATTATCCCTAATGGCAGTGCCGTTTTTGGCATCTGCTCAGAAAAAGACCACCTCACTGGATTTCGGTCTGTACATGGGCGGATCCAACTACATGGGAGAACTTACTAAGGGCAATATGCCTCTTTGGAGTAAAACAAAATTAGCTGGTGGTTTAATATGCCGCTATAATTATGGTCCGTATCTTACCTTTAAGGGAACAGCTCTTTATGGTCAGATTGAAGGGTCAGATAAAAATTTCGCAAGCGACGATCAGTACAGAAAGCGCAGAAATTTGAGTTTTAAATCAGATATAGTTGAATTTTCTGTACAAGGTGAGTGGAATATTTTAGGATACGAAAACACCAGAACTTCATACGCCTGGACACCATATCTTTTTGGAGGTTTGTCAGTTTACCGTTTCAATCCTAAAGCTCAGTTTACTTATATAGCTGGCTTACATGATGCCACTTTGCAGGCACAAGACGGCGACTGGATTGAGCTTCAACCATTGGGAACCGAAGGTCAGGAAACTACAAAATTTAACGACAAAAGAAGATACGCTTTAACACAGGTAAGCATTCCGTTTGGTGTAGGTGCTAAATGGCAATTAAACGACCATTGGGCATTTGGTATCGATTATGGATTAAGAAAAACCTTTACCGACTATTTAGATGATGTATCATCAATCTATGTCGACAATATCATTGTAGGAGGAGCTAGCGGACCAATGGCTGTAGCCATGAAAGACAGAAGTCAGGAAGTTGGCGAAACCCCATTTGAAAACAACGATTTAAGAGGTAACTCAGGCACTAAAGACTGGTATATGATGGGTGGCTTAACGCTAACTTACAGAATTATCGGTGGTCGCCAACCTTGCTTTAACTTCTAAGCCTATAAGGTAAAGCCCTACTAAGTGTTTCAAACAATTAAAAAATTACTTTTAACCGCACTCTTGTTGCTGTCTGTCTCAGCCTTTTCTCAAAGGTTTAGAAACGGTATTAATGAAATGGGGATTTTAGTAGGAGGGGGTAATTACTTCGGTGATCTGGCCCCAGAAATTGTTTTAAAAGAAACCCATCCTGCCTTAGGTCTATTTTACAAATACCACCATTCAAGATACTATACCAGTCGCTATCAATTTGCGTATACCAAGGTGTCTGGCAATGATAAGAATTTTGCTGCTAACGCTTACAGAAGTTTAAGTTTTGAAAGTAATATTTTTGAACTGGGCTATTCTGGCGAATTTAATTTCAGAGGCTATGGGGCCAATTCCAATCAAAGAGAAGAAAGTTCTACCTCTTATGTGTTTGCCGGGTTTAATCTCTTCATGTTTAATCCAACTGCAGAGTTGCCAAGTGGCGACAGAGTTGAATTGAAAGACATCGGTACCGAAGGTCAGAAATTGAAAGGTAAAACCAAGAAAACATACAGCACGATCCAACCCAATATTAGTTTTGGATTAGGATACAAATTCAACGTTAAAAAGACCACAGTCATCGGTATTGAATTTGGCTTCAGAAAATTATTCACAGATTATTTGGACGATACAAAAGGTGCTTATCCGGATTATCAAATGATGGTCAGTAAGCAGGGAATTGGAGCAGCAGAACTGTCTCAACCTCAGACTACACAAGGAAAGCCCGTGATTGCTGCCGGTACTATGCGCGGCGATAATCATCTCAACGATTGGTATTTTATTACCGGTATCACCATCTCTTTTAGAAATATTCTTAGAGAACCTTGTCCGAGCATGTAACTATTGCCGGTTGAAATCGTTATACAATATCAAAAATTAAACCTACTTTTGCATGATTTCAGTACAATCAATGCCCGCAAACAGTTTGCTTTCTCAGATCAATAAGGATAGGATTCCTGGCCATATCGCTATCATCATGGATGGTAATGGTAGATGGGCCAAAAAAAGAGCACTGCCAAGGGTTGTAGGTCACGAATACGGCGTAAAATCTGTGCGAACAGTGGCCGAAACAGCTGCAAAACTTGGCGTTAAATATTTAACTTTATACACTTTCAGTACCGAAAACTGGAACCGACCACAACTGGAAGTAAAAGCCATCATGGCATTGTTGGTAAGAACCATCAGAAAGGAAGTAGCAACCCTCCAAAAAAATGATATTCGATTAAGAACAATTGGAAATATTGGTGCTTTACCAGCAGATGCTTACCGCGAATTGCAGGAAGCCATGGAAATGACCAAAGATAATAAACGCATGGATTTAGTGCTGGCATTGAATTACAGTGCGAGATGGGACTTAGTACAGGCCACTAAGCAGATTGCAGAACAGGTAAAGGAAGGAATTATTGAGCCAGAGCAAATTGACGAAACCTTAATTTCAAAAACATTAAATACAGGAGAATTTCCAGAGCCAGAATTACTGATACGCACCAGTGGCGAATACAGAATTAGTAATTTCATGTTATGGGAACTGGCATACGGAGAGTTTTACTTTACCGATATTTACTGGCCAGAGTTTGACCAGGAAGCCCTGTACAAAGCAATAATAGACTATCAGAAACGCGAACGTAGATTTGGAAAAACAAGTGAACAGATTCAATAACAAATATCATTTTCTTCTGGCAGCACTTTTGTGCCTGGCTGGCAATACCGCTTTAATGGCACAGGATTCTACGCGCTATTATTTGCCCCTCGACTATAACCAACCAACAGAATATACCATTGTTTCTATCGAAACTAAAGGCAATAAATTTATTGATAAAAATATCATTATCTTTAATTCAAATTTGTCGTATAATCAGAAAATTAAAGTGCCAGGCAACGAGATTTCAATGGCAATTGATAATCTGTGGAAACAAGGTTACTTCTCCTTCGTAAGTATTTACGCCAGAAAAATTGAAGATAAAAAAATCTATCTGGTAATCGAAGTTAGTGAACGTCCTCGTTTGGAAAAATTCTCTCTGAGAGGTATCGGAAAAGCCGAAGCCAAGAGTTTAAGAGAAGAGATAACGATTAAAGCAGGAATGGTTATTAACGAAGATATGCTTAATCGCGTTACCCGCGAAATCCAGGGTCATTACTACAAGAAAGGTTTTTATAGCGTCGGAATTGACATTGAACAAGTGCCAATTGATACAATACCTAACAAAAGTTTGTTGCGTATCGCCATTAATAAAGGTAAAAAAGTTAAAGTTCACGATATCGAGTTCGTGGGAAACAACGATGTTAGTGATGCTGAGTTGAGAAGGGTTTTAAAGAAAACAAAAAGAAAGCGCCATAAAATTAATCCTTTTGCATCAAGTAAATTTGTTGAATCGACTTACCAAGAAGAATTAAAAGGTATCGTATTTAAATACAATAGCAAAGGTTATAGAGATGCCGCTGTAAGTTTTGATTCAGTTGTTCGCATTGGTAAGAATAGAGTTGCTATTAAAATTGGGGTGACCGAAGGTCGCAAGTACTATTTCAGAAACATCAGTTTCACTGGAAATAATAAATATAGCAGCGAAGATTTAGGGAAAGTTCTGGCCATTAAAAAAGGGGATATTTACGATCAGTCGGTACTCGAAGAACGCGTTTACTTCAGTCAGAATGGTACAGATATATCCAGTTTATACATGGATGATGGCTATTTATTCTTTGGTGTAACACCAGTAGAAGTAAAAGTTGAGAATGATAGTATTGATATCGAAATCAGAATCATTGAGAGAACACAGGCGACGTACAACAAGATCATTATTAAAGGCAATACCAAGACCAGCGACCATGTGGTGTTGAGAGAGATTCGTACCCGTCCGGGTCAAAAATTCTCAAGAAGCGATATTCAGCGATCAATCAGAGAATTGTCTCAGTTGGGCTATTTCGATCCTCAGGCCATGGGTGTAAATCCGATTCCTAATCCAGCAGCCGGAACAGTAGACATTGAGTATACTGTGGCAGAAAAAGCCAACGACCAGATAGAGTTGTCTGGCGGATGGGGCGGTAACAGAAGTGCCAATAATATATATGGTTCATCTTATGGTTATGGTGGATTAGTTGGTACTCTCGGATTAACTTTAAATAATTTCTCTACCAGAAAATTGTTAAAGCCAAAGATGTGGAATCCATTGCCAGCTGGCGACGGTCAACGTTTAAGCATCAGAGCTCAATCTAACGGTTTATATTATCAATCTTATAACTTCTCGTTTACAGAGCCTTGGTTTGGAGGAAAGAAACCGAATTCATTCACCACCAGTTTATACAAAACAGTGCAGTCATTTGACTCTCGCCAGAAAGACGATCCGGCAAAGCAATTTATAAAGATTGCAGGTGCATCTATATCATTAGGAAAAAGACTTAAATGGCCGGATGATTTCTTCTCTGCTTTCTATTCATTGAGCATTCAACAGTACAACTTACAAAACGCCAACGGAGCCTATGGTTTGAAGTTGAACACAGGCAGAAGTAATAACGTCGAATTTAAATATGTGTTGAGCAGAAACTCGGTTAACGAACCTATTTTCCCAACGGGAGGATCTACCTATACTTTAAGTATTGCAGTAACACCGCCGATTTCTATCTTGTCTAATAAGAGTTATGCCGGCTTAAGCAATGAAGAGAAATACAAGTGGGTAGAGTACCACAAGTGGAAATTTGATGCTGAGAATTACACCAAGGTATTTGGCAAGTTTGTAGTGGCCAGCAAAATGCGTTTTGGTTACTTGGGGTATTACAATAAAGATATCGGATTATCGCCTTTTGAGCGTTTCATGGTTGGAGGTAGCGGACTGAACAGCTTTGGTCAGATCGGTACAGAGATCATTTCGTTGAGAGGTTATCCTGACAGAACCATCACTGAAAATGCAGTAGGAGGAAGTGGTTCAGGAGCTGCAATTTTCAATAAGTTTACCTGTGAGTTAAGGTATCCTGTAACGAACTCACCAAGTGCTTCTATTTATCTTCAAACATTTGTAGAGGCAGGTAATGCCTGGGTTGCTTCCAGAAACTTCAATCCATTTGATATGAAGAGAAGTGCCGGAGCAGGTATTAGGTTGTTTTTACCGATGTTCGGGTTACTCGGACTGGATTATGCGTATGGTTTAGACTGGAAGACATTGAATTCTGGCCTTACTACAAAGCCAGGTCAGTTCCATTTCTTTATCGGTCAGCAGTTTTAAAAAAGAATACCCTTTATTATTTGATAATCAAAGGGATAATTATTTTGGAAAATACTTATTATTCAATTACCTTTGCAGTCCGTTTTGAAAACCGTTCTGTAAGATGGATGCACTAAGAGAATATAATATTGAGTTTGTCAAGTTAACGCTGGGCGATCACAAGTTTGAGTATCATTTAACAGACGAATTTTTCAAGGCTTTCAGCAGTTCTTTGTTGTCAGAAGACATTCAGGTTAATTTACTGTTTCACAAGTCGAACACCATGTTTACATTGGTGTTTGAGTTGAGTGGTAAATTAGGTTTAGAGTGTGACAGATGTTTGAGTGCCATCGACTTACCGGTTAAGGGCAAGCATACAGTGTTAGTGAAGATTACGGATTATCCAATGGAAAACGAGGATGATTTAATTTATCTTGGCTCACACGAGTACAAGCTTAACATAGCTCAACATTTGTACGATTTTGTGTGTTTATCAGTTCCGATCAAGAAGACTTGTGAGGATGTTGGTAGATTATGCGATCCGGCTATGACAAGTAACATCACCAGTATCATTGATATTGACAATGGTGACAGATTACCAGACAGAGATTCTGATGAGGAAGAAGAAGAAGAAGAACAATTGTAATAAAAAAATAATAGTACCATGCCAAATCCTAAACGAAAAATATCTCGTACCAGAAGAGACAAGCGTAGAACACACCACAACCTTGACAACAAGCAGTTCATCGCAGACCCTACAACAGGAGACGTTTCTTTGTATCACCGTGTTAACCTGGAAACAGGCATGTACCGTGGTGTGAAGGTAATGAAAGGTCGTAACGACTAATTCACCTAGCCATGCGTATTGGTATTGATGCAATGGGGGGAGATTTCGCCCCTTTGGAGGCCATTAAAGGGGCCATCGAAGCCAAAGAGCAAATGCAAGACATTGTTCCTGTTCTATTCGGACAGAAGGACATGATTTTGGATTGCTTTAAGACGCTCGGTATCCCTGAGAATGCTCTGGAAATCGTACATGCTGAAGAGGTTATCGAGATGGGCGAACACGCTACCAAAGCGATTGCTCACAAGAAAAACTCCAGTATCAATGTGGCATACAGATATCTTGCCGAGCAACAGATTGACGCTTTCATTGGTGCCGGTAACACTGGTGCTATGTTGGTTGGTTCAATATTTTCTGTCAAGGCAATTGACGGCGTTCAGCGTCCTACCATCGTTTCGGTTTTACCAAAAGTCAGCGGTGGTTTTGGTGTTTTACTGGATGTTGGAGCAAATGCAGATTGCAAACCTGAGGTGCTGAATCAATTCGGTATTCTTGGTTCTCTCTATGCCCAGCATGTATATGGCATTCAAAATCCAAAAGTAGCTTTACTAAGCATAGGCGAAGAAAAAGAAAAAGGCAATCTTTTAACTCAGGCAGCATATCCTTTGTTGGAAATGAACGACAGAATAAACTTTGTCGGTAATGTTGAGGGCAGAGATTTGTTCAACGATAAAGCAGATGTCATTGTCTGCGACGGGTATACGGGCAATATCATTCTGAAATTGTGCGAAGCCTTCTACTACAACCTGGCAAAACTGGGTGTACAAAATGACTATCTAGACAGATTTAATTTCAAACAATATGGCGGTTCTGCAATTCTTGGTGTTAATCAGCCAGTCGTTGTAGGACACGGTATCTCAAAGTCAGAAACCTTTGTTAGCATGTTCCAGCTGGCGAAAGACGTTGTAAACTCGCAATTGATTGATAAAATAAAACAATCTTTTTAATAATTTTCCCAAATCTTTTTTTAATTTGCAACGCTTAAGGCGTTAAAACTTTAGATGAGTAAGATTACTGCAGCAATCACAGCAATAGGGGGCTACGTGCCTGAAAAGAAACTGACTAACTTCGACCTGGAAAAACTAGTCGATACCAACGATGAATGGATCACTTCCAGAACTGGTATCAAAGAAAGAAGAATTCTGGATATTCCAGGAAAGGCAACCTCTGATATGGCTGTTGAAGCGGTAAACGAACTCCTCAGAAAAAGAGGCATCGGTGCTGATGAAATTGATCTCTTGATCATGGCCACCATTACCGGTGATTTAATCTTCCCATCTTGCGCCAATATCGTTTGCGATAAAGTGGGTGCTAAGAATGCCTGGAGTTTTGATATAGCCGCTGCATGCAGTGGCTTTCTTTATGCACTTGACACGGGTGCTAAATTCATTGAAACAGGCAAACACAAAAAAGTAATTGTCTGTGGTTTTGATAAAATGAGTACCATTATCGACTACACCGACCGTAATACATGTATTATCTTTGGTGATGGTGGTGGAGCTGTTTTACTTGAGCCAAATACTGAAGGACTTGGAATCATTGATTCTATCCTTAAATCTGATGGTAGTGGAAGAGAATTCCTGCACCAGAAAGCTGGTGGTTCCCTTAAACCTCCAACACACGAAACCATTGATGCCAGAGAGCATTATGTTTACCAGGAAGGTAAGACTGTTTTCAAATTTGCCACTACTAACATGGCAGATGTTTCAACAGAAATTATGAAGCGCAACAACTTAACATCTGATGATGTAGAATATCTGTTAGCGCATCAGGCCAATAAACGTATCATCGATTACACTGCCGAAAAAATGCAGTTACCACAAGAAAAAGTGTTAATGAACATCGAGCGTTATGGCAATACCACCAGCGGTACTTTACCTTTGCTTTTCTGGGATTACGAAAAACAGTTCAAGAAAGGTGATGATATCATTCTTGCAACATTTGGTGGAGGTTTTACCTGGGGTAGTATCTACCTTAAATGGGCTTACGACAGCAACTAATTGCTTACAATAAATTACAACAACAATATAGAAAATCATAATTATTATGGATATTAAAGAAATAGAAAACCTGATCAAATTTGTTTCTTCACAGAAGAACGTTGGTGAAGTAGAGATTGAAAAGAAAGATTTCAAACTGGTCATCCGCAAGCCTAATCCAACTATGATTGCAGCTCCGCAATACATTCAGGCTACTGCTGCTCCAAGTCCGGCTCAATTGCCTGCTGCTCCTGCTGCACAAGCTGCTCCAGCTGCCGCTGAAACTAAAGCTCCGGCTGCTGAGGTTGCAAGTAATTTGGTAACCATTAAATCACCTATGATTGGTACTTTCTACCGTTCTGCTTCTCCAGATAAACCTGCATTTGTAAACGTAGGCGATGAAGTAAAACCTGGTAAAGCTGTTTGTATCATCGAAGCCATGAAATTGTTCAACGAGATTGAATCTGAAGTAAGTGGTAAAATCGTAAAAGTATTGGTTGATAACGCCAGTCCAGTTGAATACGATCAACCTTTATTCCTTGTAGAACCAAACTAATCCGTCTTGTTTCAATTTCTGAAAGTCTCTTTTTGAACTTTCAGGGATGTAATAACCAAAGATTTTTATGTTTAAAAAGATATTAATAGCTAACAGAGGCGAGATCGCCTTGCGTATTATACGTACCTGCAAAGAGATGGGTATCAAAACCGTTGCTGTATATAGTACCGCCGACAAAGAAAGTCTGCACGTGAGATTTGCAGATGAGGCAGTATGTATCGGTCCGGCTCCCAGCGCTCAGTCATACCTCAAAATTCCAAACATTATTGCAGCAGCTGAAATAACCAATGCTGATGCTATTCACCCAGGATATGGTTTCTTAAGTGAAAACGCCAAATTTTCTCAGGTTTGTAAAGACCACGGTATTAAATTTATTGGTGCTACGCCAGAGCAAATCAATGGCATGGGTGATAAAAGTAATGCTAAAGATAGCATGAAGAAGGCTGGTGTACCTACCATTCCAGGTAGCGATGGCTTGCTGGAAAGCTTTGAAGAAGGTCAGAAACTTGCCAAAGAAATCGGCTACCCTGTTATCATCAAGGCAACTGCCGGTGGTGGTGGTCGTGGTATGCGTATCATTTGGAAAGATGAAGAGTTTGAAAAAGCCTGGGATTCTGCTAAAACAGAAGCTGGCGCAGCTTTCGGAAACGATGGCATCTACATGGAGAAATACATCGAAGAGCCTCGTCACATCGAAATTCAGATTGCTGGCGACCAATATGGTAAAGTTTGTCACCTCAGCGAAAGAGATTGCAGTATTCAAAGAAGACACCAAAAGTTAATCGAAGAATGCCCTTCTCCGTTTATGACACCTGAACTGCGTAAGAAGATGGGTGAAGCTGCTAAAAAGGCTGCTCAGTGCATCAATTACGAAGGTGTTGGTACTGTTGAGTTCCTGGTAGACAAACACAGAAACTTCTACTTTATGGAGATGAATACCCGTATTCAGGTTGAACATCCTGTAACTGAAGAAGTAATTAACTACGACCTGGTAAAAGAGCAGATTTTAATCGCTGCTGGTCAGCCAATCTCTGGTAAAGATTACGAGCCATTCAAACATGCTATCGAATGCCGTATCAATGCCGAAGATCCATATAACAACTTCCGTCCAAGTCCGGGTAAAATCTTGAACTTTCACATTCCTGGTGGCCACGGTATTCGCGTTGACACACACGCATACGCTAACTACGTCATTCCTGCCAACTACGACAGTATGATTGCCAAGCTGATTGTGAGTGCTCAAACCCGCGAAGAATGTATCGTAAAGATGGAAAGAGCTTTGGAAGAGTTTGTCATTGAAGGTGTTCATACTTCTATTCCATTACAACGTCAGATCATGGCTGATAAGAACTTCAGAGAAGGCAATTTTACTACTGCTTTCATGAATGATTTCGAGTTTAAACCTATGTAATTTATGCGTACAGTATTGTTCATAATAGCTTTGGGTTTTGCCTTTACTGCCTCTGCTCAAAAGCCTAGTCTGAATGGCAGGTACAGATTGTCTATGAAAGGCGATTATTATACCTATATATTCAGTCAGGATAGTTTGTTGAGCATCATGCATGGC
>JACCDI011516474.1_pt1 | contig 12074 bp, 7 predicted proteins | sample 7442791 | NCBI WGS metagenome assembly JACCDI01 (sample SAMN15323434, study PRJNA562643) | freshwater metagenome | isolation source: river surface water | place: USA:Blue River Watershed | collected 2017-08-15
ATTATACAAGAGCATTAGAGCTAAGCAATCAAGCATTGCAAATTGATTCAAACAATGTTGACATCCGTCTAAAAAAAGCTAGAGCATTAAATAATTTGATGCAATACGAACAAGCATTTAAAGAAGTAAATAAAGCATTAATGCTTGATAAAAAAAATGCTAAAGCATTTGAGCTTTCAGAAATTATAAAGAGGAATTTACAGAAAAATAGAATCGGATTGTTATACGATCATGATCAGTTCAATAAATTATTCGACCCTTGGGATGCTTTGAGTTTAAGCTATACACGAAGAACAAAAGCCTTGGGTTCAGTGATAGCTAGACTTAATTATGCAAATAGATTTACAACACCAGGGTATCAATTTGAATTAGATGCCTACCCTAGTATTGGTGAAAAAATGTACATGTATTTGAATGCTGGATATTCACAAGATGCAATATTCCCAGAGTATAAATGGGGAGCTTCGTTATATAGAACACTACCTAAATCATTTGAATTAGAACTTGGTGTTAGATCATTAGTGTTCAATACAACAACGTGGGTATATACTGCATCACTTGGTAAATATTTAGGAAGTTTTTGGTTTAACATACGTCCGAATTTTATACCAGGTTCATTAGGTTCATCTGGATCTTTAAATTTTACAACTAGGTATTATTTATCAGATGCAAATCACTATTTCAGCTTAATTTTAGGGTCAGGTATATCGGCAGATGAGGTAAGAATTCAAAGAAACGATGGTTTACCAAATAGTGTATTATTAAAGTCAAATAGATTGAGATTAAACTACCAACAATCGATTAAGGGTAATTATATATTCAGTATTGGTGGTGGTATTGCAGAAGAAGAGACAAGCTTCAACGGATTTAGAACAAATTACAATTTTAATATTGGCTTAGAAAAATCATTTTAATGAAAAAGTATTTTTTATTGATTCTTCTTTTATGCATTTTTCTTATTCCTCTATGGATGTGGCTATGGTGGTACTATACACCTAAGAGAGAATTAAATTTATTAATAGTAGATAAGACAGTTGTAAGGCAACCAGCTCAAGAGCATGAGTCAATCAATTGGGTATTAAAAAATAATCAATACACTAAAGCTAACGGAGAATATTATGATATAGCATCTGATTACATGGGCTTCTACCCTTTTCAGAATAAAAAATATTATATCAATAGTTTAGAAAAAAGAGATTCCATTCAAATAAAGAATTTATCAAAAACTTTAGATGCAGCATACTTCGCAGATTGTTATGGTATATACTATAATGATTGGTATGATGGTGACGTAAGAAATCATTCTAAAATAATTTATGGTGGAATGCGTCAACAAGATATTGATCTAATGAGAGCAATTATAAAAGAAAAGAAATTATTGATTTCAGAATTCAATTGTATGGCATCTCCTACACCTAGATCAATTAGAGCACAGTTTGAAGATTTATATGCGATTCGCTGGACGGGTTGGATAGGTCGATATATTGATGAGTTAGACTCTAGTAAAAACGCAGAGTTACCTAGATGGGCAGTAAAAAATTACGATAAAGATCATGAGCCAAAATGGAATTTTTCTGGACAAGGAATTATATTGGTGAATGAATATGGGCGAGTAGAAGTTTTAGAAGACAGAAGACATTTAAATGGTGTTACTCCATTAATTATCACCAACGAAGAAGAGCAGAAAAGTTTAGAATTACCAGAAAAATTAAGGTATCCGTTTTGGTTTGAAATCAATATGTCATCTAGAAAAAACAATGTGTTATCTGTATATAAATTAAATACGAATCTATTAGGAGATTCGATATTAATTGCCAATAACATATTAAAAGTTTTCCCTGCAGTAATTGAACGAAAAGTTGATAATAATTCAATGTATTATTTTGCTGGCGATTTTGCTGACAACCCGATAGATTTCGACTTAGCGAAATTCAAAAAAGTAGAGTGGTTGAAATATGTATCTATTAACAAAGAGAATTACGGAGAACGTGAGAGTTTCTTCTATGAGTATTACTTGCCGCTATTAAGTAACATACTAAAAAATTATGAGCGCAAGATGCCTATACGTAAAAGAGAACCCATTCCAATTTACTTTGGCATAAAAGAATAAACAGAATCGGGTATAATTTTATTTAGTGTAAAAGTCTTCTCCGCTTTATTATTAAACTCTTTAAATTTAGCATCCGCCATTCTTTCAGTAATTTTATCATCAGATATTGAGAGTTTAAGTAAATCATTTACTCTAAAATACTCTCCCTTCGAACTATAAATACCTCTATCTACATAATCTACAAATTCAGTTTTATTACGTTTTAGAGGAATGAATTTTACAGAATTAAAATAGCGAGAAGTATCTAAGTTACTTCCTACCCAAGATTGAACTGAAGGCTTTTTGAAATTATAATTTATTCTTAAGTACGCTAATAATGTAGGGGTAATATCTAAGTGAGAAGAGACGCCTTTGAATGATGCAGTACGTGTTAACATTGGAGAATACACTATTAAAGGCACATAAAATCTATCTATATTAGAATTAAGTGGAATTTCTGGCATTCGATGGTCACCTGTAATAATAAAAATAGTATTATTAAAATCTGTTCTTTTTTTATACTCATTGATAAGATACCTAATTGCATCGTCAGTATATAAAATACATGAATACATATCTTTATAAGTAGCATATGCTTGACGACCTTCACCTTCGATAGCTAATGTATTTAAGTGATTTTCGAACATCTTGTAATATTTTTCTTGGTTTAAAACTTTAAACGGACTGTGAGTACTCAGAGTAAGAATAATATCAAGTCTAGGTTTTGTTGACTTAGAACTTTTTAAATAATGTTGAAAGACTTCTCTATCGCCATATCCCCAAGAAAAACCTTTATAAATTTTAGGTGGCATTTTTTTATAATTCTTAGGCATAGAATTAACATCAACAATTTGATTTACGTTTTGACTTTTCAGAAAATAAATCATGTTATCGAAAGAGGCATCACCACCATGATAGAAACTCGTTTGATAATTATTTTTGTTCATCAAATTAATCAGACTTTGGTGCTTAGGCATTGCCTCACCAAGTTCTAAAAATCCGTCTGGTGCAAAAGGTAATGAACCAAATATACTTGGTAATACAGCAAATGTACGTCCGCCGTTACTTAAGAAGTTTTCCCAATAGAGAGAATGATTACTAAGTGAATCTAAGAATGGTGTAAAGCTACCAAGCTCTGCATCTTTACCTGAATACGACCTACCTAATCCCTCTACTATTATGAATACAAAGTTCGGCGGGGTGTTTGACTGATTAAAATAAGCTCCTAAAACATTAGCTGTAGAATCTTTATGTAAGAATGGATAATTTTCTGGATCTATATATTTCTCTGAAGAATTTGAGAAATCATCATCATAATAGAATCCGTCGAATGCGATAGAATTACTTTTACCAATTTTCTCATTTAGGCTTTTTGCAAAGTACTGCAACTTATTGAGTGCAATTTGATATTGAATTACTTTAACATAACTTTTAGAGTTAGGCTCCATGTATTTTTTGAGAAATGGCGATGTAATCATTAATAAAGTGAAAGTTATTAATACATAGCTTGACCATTCTTTTGAAGTAAATCTTGTGCTCAAATAAATAAAAAACACAAATAATAAAACGAGTGCTGTGATATTAGTAAAACTTAGCACTCCAGAGGAGCCAACTGTTTGACGAATATCTTCATTCGAGTAATTTAGAAATTCTGAACCTAATGGTGCTAAAGCTTGTGAAAAATAAAATACAAGCATTAGATATATGATGCCTGCAATAGCTACACATAAATGCATGAAAAAATTAATCACTCTGAAATCAAGAAACACACCTAATAATATAAATGGTAATGCGGTATATATATGTATGTTAAAAAAGAATAAACTATCGAAACGTATAATTTGAAATGTAGATAAATTAACTTCTAGGAGTTCTGCGTTGTTAATGTAAATTAGTGCAAACTCTATAAGTCTAATCAATAAGAAAATAATAAATAGGGCGATACTAATGCCTATATAATTTTGAACACTGATTATAAGTCTATTTAAAAAATAAGGGTATTTCTCGTTTACTTTCATTATTTAGATTTTTTAGCAAAACCTTGTCTAGTCATATCACCCCATGATTTCTTACCAGTTAAAAAGTCAATATTTCCTTTTATTGACCACCATAAATTTAGGGGATGATAAAAAATAGGTTCGATTAATGCAACCCATAATAGTCGTAATATATCGCGTTTGTTTCTATACTGATGATACGATAGCTCTTCATATAAAATAGCGAATGCAGATAGTGCATAAGAAAATGCGAATACAGCTGCTAATAATGCAAAGAAATAATTCGGATTTATGTATCCTAAGAAAGCTAAAAGTGCTGCTGAAAATATTCCAGTAAATTCAATGATAGGTGCAAACCATTCAAAGAGTAACCAATATGGGTAACTCAACATTCCTAATAAACCATATTTCGGATTCATGAAAATACCTCTATGCGAAAGCATCGTCTCAATGGTTCCTCTCATCCATCTATTTCTTTGTCGACCTAATACTTTTGTGGTAGAGGGTGCCTCTGTCCAGCATAATGGATCTGGTACATAAACAACCTTATAAGGTCTATTATGTTCAGCCATATATCTTCTCATTCGAACGACCAACTCCATATCTTCCCCTACAGTATCATGGTTATAGCCACCACAAGCAATTACAATTTTTCTATCGAATAAACCCAATGCACCAGAAACTAATAACAATCCGTTTAACCTACTCCATGCCATTCTACCTACTAAGAATGCTCTAAAATATTCTAGTACTTGTACTCTAGGTAAGAACTTCTTCGGAAGATGCACTTTAATAATTCGTCCGTGTTCAACCTCACATGAATTTGCAATTCTGATAACACCACCTGCAGCAATCACTTGAGTTTTTTCTTCTAAGAATGGCTTCACCATTTTAAGTAGCGACTCACTGTGTAAAACACAATCAACATCAATACAAGCGATAATATCTTTCTGAGAAATATTAATACCTGCATTCAATGCATCGGCCTTACCTCCATTTAATTTATCGACTACTGTTAACTTAATAAAAGATTTATTTCTAGATTTATAAACAGCTTTTATTTCTTTTGAATCTAGTTTATACTCGATTGCAAAATCGACTTTCACTAAATCGAAATTATCAATCATTTTTTGTAATGAGTTATCTTTACTACCATCGTTTACCACAATCACTTCGAAGTTATTATAGTAAAGAGAAAGTAATGATCGAATATTTTCTACGATAGTATTTTCTTCATTATAAGCAGGCGCAATTATTGAAATACTTGGAGCGATAGGTGAAGATAAAATTGCATTATAATCAACAAAAGAATTCTTGTTCTTATAGTAAATCATTTCATATGCAGACAATATACCTAGCAATACATATGAAAAACATACAGCCATCGCATAATAGAATATGGCAGTGCTGATAAAATTGCTAAATAAATCTACAAATAATCCCATTATCTTAAACTTAGATATTCATCTAAACTATGTTTAATTACATTATACTCTAATGTATCGTTCGAAACATTGAGTAATCTATCATTTAATATTTCTATACCCTTTACACCAATATTTTTTATAGCGTAAGCTGATTGTAAAGCTAAATCTCGATTATCTAATTTTAACTGATTTGTTAAAAATGAAATTGATTCTTCAGAGCCTATTTTACTAATTGAATCTATAATTACTTGCCTTGTATAATAACTATCGGTCGAATTAAAAATTTCAATTAATTTCTGTTCAGAGCTAAATGACTCTAAGGTACCTAAGGTTTTTATTGCTTGGTTTAATACCTCTTCATTATTCGTATCTAATAGTTGAATAATATCTTCTTCAGCATCTAATTGATGATAATATTCTATCATTATCAATGCGAATATTTTGATACTAGGTTGCTTAGATTTTAACCATTTTTTGAATGGAGGAATAGCTAATTCTGAAGTAGTAGTAATGGCCTCTAATAGATTTATCATTTGCCATCTGGTTAATTCTTTATCAATATCTAATAAAGCGAAAGGGTTTTCCTTATCGAGTCTTAATAATGCAATACCTGCTTCAAGTCTTAATGTAGGGTTTATATGATTTAATGATAATTTGATTCTAGGAGCAGCTTCTGTAATTTCCATTTGTGCTAACTCTCTAATTTTAGCAGATCTGGCTGTCCAGTTATCTTTTTTTAATTTCCTTAATGCATTTTTTTCAAAACCTAAATCAATATATAATTGCTTTAAAAGTATTGACGAATCGCCTCTAAATTGTTTATGCAATTCTAATATTTCAGCTCTTAATAATCTTGAATAAAAGGGAGATGTTAAATTTATTTTTTCAAGCTCTGTGCGAATTTCTTTTTTGCGTGAAATAGATTCATTATCGTTATCATCCAGATAAATATATTCTGTCAATAATTCTTGTAAATCATGGTAAACTTTAGCTTTTCTCTTCTTATAAAATGCTACAACATTTCTATTTCCAAAAATAAAAAAAGCTATACCTACGAAAAACATCAGACATATGAGTACGAACCAATAACAGAATCTAATGATGGCATCACTGTTATTGAAGCCCGATTTTATATAGCTAGATATCGAATGAACTTCAGTAGTATTATCTTTTAAAAGAGGTTTAACTTTCGACTGAGTGAAACTCTCTGATGGAATAATCACTGCAGTATCGACTGTATCATTTTGCGCAATAGCTGATGAGCTAAAGAGCAAGATGCATACCATTAAAAATAATATTGAGCGTACTATTTTAATCATGCTTTGAGTAAGCGTTTAACACGAACTGATAATTCAGTCGGACTAAACGGTTTAGTTATATAATCATCGGCGCCAATAGCAAAGCCATCGAGCACTGCGCTCTCTGCACCTACTGCTGACAAAATGATTATTGGTGTGTTTAGTTTATTTTTATTCTTTACAAAATCTACTATTTCAAGTCCGTTGTTAAATGGCAACATCACATCTGTTATAATTAAATCATATTGATTTTCTTGTAACAGATCGAGGGCTTTTCTTCCATCTTCAGCAAGCGTAACATCATAACCATCTTTGTTAAGCCTAAACTTTAGTGCTTTTAACATTAATGGTTCGTCTTCTATAACTAGTATTTTCATTTGTGTTGGCAATTTGAGCTAAGTATTGTATTGTTGTTTGTTGTTATGCAATATTTTTTAATGCGTCTTGTAGTTCTCTTACTACAGTCAAAAAAGCTGGTTCCATTTTGTTGAGTAATTCTTCTACCTCAACATCTAAGTGCCCCTCTTTACATTTTTTTTCAATCAATGCTGCGTCATGTGATAATGACTCAAGACCCATAAACATAAATGTTGCTTTTGATTTATGTGCAAAACTTTGCATGCCTTCACAGTCTTTACTGAATTTTAGTTTTCTGAAATCATGTATATAATTAGGTACATTCACTAAGAATGTATGAATCATATCTTTAATAAAATCATCGTCACCATCAGATAGCTCTCGAAGGTAATCTAGATTAATGTATTTGTAATTATTGCTCATTCTTAAAATTTATACTTAAAGATAATTAATTTATTCATAACATCCTATGCTAGGTGGATTAGCACGTGGTACACCATCAGCATCATTAATAATATCTGGAGGTGCAATTAAATATTGTGCAGCTGATTTCAAAGCTGAACTAGATTTTAATCTGTAATTCTCTGTGAAATTATTGCTTAATGTTAAACTCGGATCTAAGAATTGAGGATTCAAATTTTTCAGATTAGTATTCGACCAATTCTGTTTGGTCTTTAACATATTGTATTCAGTAATTACTACAGCTGGCGTTGTATGTTTTGAATCAATAAAATATTCATCGTCACCTGTACCTGTAACAATATTATTTTTGAAGTTTACGATTAAATTATTACCAACTGGTACGTTGTTTACTTTTACGTAGTCGGTGAAAGCGACAGCCGGACTCTCTCTATTCATGTCGAAGTTTGTAAGAGCAATGGTATTATGAATAAATTCATATTGACCACCAAATTGAGTAAGCACTCCGTATTGTCCGCATGCAAAAATTAAATTATTATATGCCCTCACACTACCAGCAATACCGAAGATACCAGTGACTTGAGAATACTTAATGATAGAGTTCGTGATTTTAAGTTCAGGGGTAATGCCATATAATGGAAGAGTACCAACAATAACTCCAAATACTGAACCTTTAATACAAGCATAATTGATTAAATTATTCACACTTCCGGGTAAAAATTGAATACCACTCCACTGACCTGGTTCATTATAATATTGTGATTCTCTTCTATCTCCTTGAAAAGTTACTGAATCATTTTTTGTACCATTTACTTCTAATGTACCCTTCGCTAAAATGATTGCATCTTTATGTAAATAAATTCTACATCCTGGGTCAATGGTTAATTTACTTAAGGTGTCAATTAATATACCACCGAATATAACATAAGGCTTGTCATTGGTAAAGCGGATGTTGCCTGTTAATACAGAGTCTCTGTAAAAGTTCGCATTCTGCCCATAAGCCACCACATCAACTTTCTGTCTATTACCATTGGTTTCAAACATAATAGAATCAGAGATCAAGAAAGGTAAATCAGCTGCAGAAGGGTTTATGGTTACTTCAATAAAAGCAAAAATAGAATCATTGGCAGGTATCTCAATATCTCGCACATGATTGTTTGCAATACCGTCAACATTTAATCGGTATTTAGCAAAAGCTGTTTGTTCTACTAAATCAATTTTCGAAATGTTAACCGCATTCTTTGCTCGATTATATATTTTAATTCGTTTAGTAGTGGTACCTAATGTTGTGAAAACAGTATCAAAAAAAACGGTATCGGTAGAAAACTCAAGCTTGGCAGAAGGGTCGTCGGTAATTTGAAGTTCTTTGCGGCAAGAACTAAGCATTACAATAGTTGTAATCAATAAAATAATATATCGGTAGCTCATGTGTGGTAAAGATACAAAATCGCTAATAAAGCTGTTTTATTGTGAAGCAATTAAAAAGCCTCTCATTTTCTTTAAAAATTTTTAAAGTTTTTTTTTCTGCCAATTGCAAAATTACCTCATCTATTTTTTGCGAGCAATTAATTTACATAAAATTAACACTACAAAAACAGAAAAAGACAGATTTATCACTGATAACCAAACAATTATTTAAAAAAAGTGTAGACAAAAGTTCTTTTTTTTCTCAGTATATTCAAAGTTCAACCAATAAAAAAACTTAAAATTAAATTATGATGAAACAAATTTACAAAGGATTAAAACAGGGGCGGATGCTACTGTTTTTATTTGGCGTGATAATCATCACGATGAGTGCAACGAAAACAAATGCACAAATTGTAGTTGATTTCAACGGAGCATTTCCGCCTCCAGGTCCGCCAGTAGTTAGTAACCCTATAGGTACAGGTAGCTCTGACGCACCGGGATTAGTAAAGTGGTATAGAGGTGATACCGTAGTAGTAACTGACTTTGGTAATGCTGGCATCAATCCGGGCCGTGGTGGTACTGGCTTTGCAGCAAGTTTTAACTCTTACGATATTTTAAGTGGGGGTAAAGCAGATTTAATCATCAATGATGTTAACTTATCTACAGGTTATGCACCATCAGCGGTATTAAAATTCTGGATGATCAACACAAGTGGTACAGACGTAATAAAGGTATTTGCTAGAAATGGTGTTGACCCTTGGGTACAAGTTGGTGCTGCATCATACGGTGTATTTGCTGCATTCACTGAAGTGAGCATAAGCTTACAAGCTTTCACAGGAGGTTCAAATACAGCAGTTGATATTCGTTTTGAGGCTACATCTGACTATGGTGCAACAAATATTGGTTTAGATGATATCTCTATCAATCCGCCTTCACCAATGACTTATGTTTCTTCAACAACATCACAAAAATTAAACGACAGAGAAATCTTCAGACCATTACCTAATCAAGAAGTTATTCGTATGCAAATTGTAACTACTGGTACATTAAGTCCGGTAGTACCAAACACTTTTCATTTAAGCACTAGTGGCACTAACAATCTTGCAAACATTTCGAATGCTAAATTATGGTACACAGGTGGTGTGAATACGTTCAACTTCAAAACAGCAACGCCTGTTGGTAATGTGGTAGCTACACCAAGTGGTAGCTTTAACATCACTGGTGTAACGCAAGCATTAGCAGAAGGACAAAACTTTTTCTTCTTAACGTACGATGTTAATTCGAGTTCATCGTTAAACGATTCAGCCGATGCTACATTTGATTCAGTAAAAATTGGTACAACTAATTATGTCCCTACTATCAGCAATCCTGCTGGCAGAAGAATTATTAGAGCTGCGACTACCTTTTACAAAAACGCAGGTATTGGAACATCAACAGGAGGTAGAGCACCATCAACAGGTGTTAAATTCAATAGATCAATTAGTATCTATCCAGCTGCTGAATATCCAGATTTAAAAGCAGGTACAGAAATTACAATCGTAGGATTTGAGATTGCCTCTTTAGGTGCAGCGCAGGCTGCTGTAACAGGTAATATGAAGATCTATATGGTAAATACTACTGATGCTTCCTATTTAAAATCTGCAGTATTCGGTACTGCAATTGTTGGTATGAAAAAAGTTTACGACGGACAATTAACTATTAATCCAGAAGTAGGTACAGTAGATATTCGTTTAGATTCAACTTTATTATATACAGGTGGCAATATCTATTTTGCATATGATTGGGAAATCACAAGTGCTGTAAGTACAAATGCAACATGGTTCTGTAATAACGCAACAGTAGGTGGTGCTAGTGGTAATAGATCTAGTACTTCTTCAAGTGCTGCTCCTACTACAACTTTAGGTACCTCAGCATTTAGACCATCAGTTAAACTTGGATCTACTGCTATCGCAAATGACGCAGCAGTAACTTCATTATTTACTTATACTGAAATGGCTAACCCAGCAGCTAACCAACATCAGGTTAGAGCAATTGTAAAAAACAATGGTTTCAATCCATTGACTAATTACAACGTTGCATTATCAGTTGCAGGTGCTAACTCATTTTCAAATACTAAACAAGTAAGTTTATTATTTGGTGAATCAGCAACTGTAACATTTGATGCATATAGCAATTCAACTAACGGTGTAAATACTGTGAAAGTAAAAGTTGGTACTGATGGTAATTCATCTAACGACTCATTACAAGCATCACAAAATGTAACTGCATCTAGATTTAGTTATGCAACGAATACAGCTTCAACAGGCCAATTAGGATATAATACTGGTGGAGGTTTGTTATTAACTAAATACAAAGCAGTAGGTGCTTGGTTAGTGGATAGTGTGCGTATTTCAATTGCAAACAACCCGGCTACAGCAACTAAAAAAGTATTTGCAGTAGTTTTAAATTCAGAAGGAACTATCATTGCAAAATCAGATACAGTAACATTAGTAACAGGTGATTTAAATACATTTAAAACTTTCGCAATTACAGCTCCAAGAACTGTATCTAACGAAGATTTCTATGTAGGATTATCACAAGTTGCAAATGCAGCAGGATATTTCCCATTAGGTACACAAACAGAATCACCGGCTAGACCAGGTGCTTATTACACAGCAGCTTCATCAGGTGCTGGTATTGCAGAGGCTAATACATTTGGTAGATTCCCAATAGATGCATTTGTAAGTGCAGCCGGACCAGCGCCGACTGTAAGCTTAGGTGCTGACAGAACAATTTGTGCTGGTGACTCTGTAACATTAGATGCAGGTAACCCAGGTATGACTTATTTATGGAGTACTGGTGCAACTACACAAACTATTGTAGCAAAAACAGCAGGTGCTTATTCAGTAACTGTTCGTAATGCACAAGGTAACCCTACAAGAGATACAGTAAATGTTGCAGTTAACCAATTCGTTGCTGCAAGTGTTGACATCTCTCAATCACCTTCAGGTATTGTATGTGCTGGCTTACCAGTAACATTCACAGCAACACCAACAAATGGTGGTACTGCTCCTACTTATGTATGGTTGAAAAACGGTAC
>JACCDI010933999.1_pt1 | contig 12071 bp, 16 predicted proteins | sample 7442791 | NCBI WGS metagenome assembly JACCDI01 (sample SAMN15323434, study PRJNA562643) | freshwater metagenome | isolation source: river surface water | place: USA:Blue River Watershed | collected 2017-08-15
GAAGCTAAACTAACTTTTTGTATACAAGATATAGTAGGTTATCAAAGAAAACATGAAGAAAGTGGTATAATATATTATGAAATTATACCTTATTTTTTAAATAATACTAACAAAGTAAAAATATATGACATACTTCCAATTACAGTTCCTGATTATTACTTAGAAAAAATGAAAACACTTAAATATTTAGATATAAACAATGTATTTTTTAGAGATGATTTTTTTCATCGACATAAATCTGAAAGAAATGATATATTATATAAATTTAATTATGACAAAAGAATAACAAATAAAGAGAGATTAGATTTTATTACTACAAAATATAAAGATAACTATTTGGTTGAAGATATTGTTTAGTTAAATAAGTATTTAAATATTATATTATAAATAAATAATTATGGGAACTGGTAGTTCATCTAGTTACTTGGGTAAACATTATTTGTCTTGTTTAGAAAACAAAAAAATTACTACTATAAAACCAGTTTATTTAGTATTTTGGAAAAATAATAAATATTCTACACAAAAAGACAAAGCTGAAATTTGGTTTAATAAAAACTATAAATCTACATGTAATTATAATAATTGTTATTTTAATAGGTGTATTAAATGTCAATCTGACTTTTGTATAAAAATTAATGCTAAACTAACATTTTATATACAGGATATAATAGGTTTTAGTTTGTTTGATACAAGTGGTAATATATATTATGATATAATCCCTAAATTTTTAAATAATACTAACAAAATAAAACTATCAGATATTAAATTTATTACAGCTCCTATTGAATATTTAAATAAAATAAAACAACAATCATATTTAGATATTAGTAATGTATTTTTTAGCGATGAATTTTTTAACCACCATAAATATAACTATAAAAGAAAAGATATATTATATCAATCTAAATATAACAAAAGTATAACAAATAAAGAAAAGTTAGATTTTATTGCTACAGAATATAAAGATAATTATTTAGTTGAAGATATATAACTTGTATTATTAAAATAAAAAAGAGGGGTTATTCACCTCTTTTTTATTTTATGTATATTTTACAAACCTTTTTCTTTTTTCCACGCAGTCAATGCCGCATCTCTTGCGGCTGCTTCACCTTCTGACATTTTATTCATTTTTGCTGTCCATTTATAGCCTTTATTTTTTTTTGTATCATCTTCTTTTCTTCTTCTAATAAAGTTCGCAATAAACTCATCACGCTCTTCTTCAAATTCTGATTTTCTTACGGTGTTTGCTGCTATTTTTTTTCTTTCTTCTTCTTCTTTTGCTCTTTGTTCGGCTAATTCTTGCTGTCTTGCTGTCATCTTTTTTTCTACTTTTACATCTCTTAGCCGTTGTTCGGCTTCTAATCTAGCAATTCTTTCCGTTTCTTCTCTTTTGGCTTGCTCTTCTAAAACTTTCATTTCTTCTGATATTTTTAACATTGTTTTCTCTGTCTCAGCCAAAGACTCAGCAACATCATCCCAATCATCAAAGTCGGCCATATTTTAAGCTATATAATAGTAATAAATATTAAATAAAACTAAGCTAGTAACGTATAGATACAGACTTAGAGTCGAAACAAGGATATTATTTCTTATCATTAATCTAATTAGCAAAAAGTATTTCAATTTTTTTATTTTACGTAGTTATTTTTACTTTGTATTAAAAGTAACTAATTCATCAACTATATTCGCATCTAAATAAATATTTTTTAAATTAAATAAATATAAAAGTATTTCACTAATATTATCAATTTCTTGAACCAAAACTTGATTTAAAATTTCAGTGTGAAATTTATTATCACATATATAAAGTGGAGTAGTTATTGGTTTATATGGTTCAAAATCAATCGATACTGTTTTTTCTGTATTATTATCTAGTATAGTGCCGCAATATATTATTAAGCCATTATTAGGTATATCCGTATATAATTTAAGTATTTGTTGTGCTAATTTTATAGCACTTTGAAGATATAGTTTACTTTTTGACCGTATATTGTTGGCAATATTATATTCATCTTCTAACAATTTATATATATGTAATATTTTTTGTGTTGGTTTGATTATTAATGATATCATACTAGTTGCTTTACCACGCACAACTTTAAGAAAATCTACTGACATTTAAATAAAAATTAGTTAATTATAAAGCAAATATATAAATACAAACTTAGGGTCAAAACAATGATATTATTTCTTATCATTAATCTAATTAGTAAAATGTAATTCAATTTTTGTTTTTATTAATACTTTCATGATAGGCCTTCTCAAAGTCATCCATTACTTTACATTCTCTTTCAAATCCTACCCTATCTAATTCACACCAATCAGTTGTTTCAATAAACTTATCCAATTCATCTATTATTTGATCATATGTAAATTCATAATTATTATTTTCTTTTAGTTTTTCTGCATATTTTATAAGTATTAAATTAATAACTTTGTTTATTTCTTCATTATTATTAGCAATAAATTCAGAAATTTTAATACCATTAAAAGGTTTACAACCATCATTAATTTGGTCTTCTAATTCTTCTGTAATTATTTGTTCAATTTGCTCTCTAAGTTTGGCTTCCATTTTATGATATTATTATACTTATACTTATATTTGTTTTTATATTTGTATATATTTATACTTATAAACTTAATTTAATTCAATTTTATACTAAATGAGTAGTTAATAATCTAATTAGAAAAAAGTATTTCAATTTTCTTTATACAAAGCTTTAATTTGAGCTTTTTCATTAGACTTTTCCTTTTCTATTTTCATTCTCAATGCCATTGATGGAGAATAATTTGGCAAAGATGGATTATGGCCCTGCAATTCATGATTTGGTTTGTATAATTTTTTATAATAGTATGGGTCAATAGGTTTATTAAATATATTATTATTATAAATATTATTAGCTATTATAACTATTCCAATTATACCTGTTAATAAATTAGAAACAAATTGTATATTCATTTATATTTATATTTATATTTATATTTATATTTATATTTATATTGTTTTAATTTATATATATTTAACTTTTTTTATTCTTTTTCATTAGACTTTTCATTTTTCATTTTTATTGATGGAGAATAATTTGGCAAAAATGGATCATCTCCCTGCAATTCATGATTTGGTTTGTATAATTTTTTATAATAGTATGGGTCAATAGGCTCATCAGATTTATCACCACAATTATAATTAAGTATTATACCATATCCAATTATACCTATTAATAAATCAGTAATAGCTTGTTTATTCATTTATATATTTATATTTATATGTATTTATATTGTTTTATTTATATACTTATAAACTTAACTTAATTCAATTTTATACTAAATGAGTTGTTAATAATCTAACAAAATACACATAAATTCACATATTTGTTTATTTTGTTAGTTAGTCTCTATTTTACAACTCTAATAATGAGTAATTAAATGAAAAAAGACATAACAAGCAAGTTGTATATACTACTCTTCACATACATTACAGGAGTGGCACACAAAAAAAACACGCAAATCGCTCGCAAAGCAGCCATTTCAATTTTTTTTGATTTACGGCTAAATTAGCGTATACTAAAAAACTGCGTTATACGTGTATTTCAATTTTTTTTATTCTCAGCCATAAATGGCATATACTAAAAATAGGCTCCTATTTACCCCTTATTTCAATTTTTTTACATGTAACATGTAAAACACGTATACTAAAAAACAACTAGGCAGCGACCACTTTGCGATGCTTTTTGACCACTTTGCGGCACTTTGATGCTCATATACGGTTTTATCTGTCATCATTTGTGATCATAAATGGTGTCAAATAATATGAATATGTTGTATAAGTTGCCAATAATATGGCATAAAAACATTATGCGACTGGTTTTTGAATTGTTTGAAAGATTATAAACTGCTTAATATCTAACAAAGTTTATACAACAGATATGAGATACAAAAAATTGATGTATTTTGTTTTATATTAGATTTTGTTAGTTTTAAAAGGTATCAATTGTATAAAGTTTTAAAAGTTTCAAAATGTTTTCATATTTACAAAGTATTAAACAGATTTTTGCTAAGCCTCAAAGTTTTGAGACCGATAATTATAATGTTAAAATTGACATTATAGATGAAAATACATTTACTCAAAGTTTGAGTAGCAATATTAATACTTATGACTTTTATGATATTGAAGCAGGAAAAACCAGTGTCAAATCATTATTTACAAATGATGAATGGGAACAAATTACAAAAGTTTATGCGAAAAGTTTAAATAAAAAGCAAATAATTACTCAATTATTTGATGAAGTAAATAAAAGAAGAAAAGTTTTACAACATTTTGATATTTGAGTAGTTAAAAGTTTGAAAGAATTAAAGTTTTAAATTAATGAATTTGTAAAGTTTTATAAATATAAAAAATTGATTAGAAAAGGGAAAAGCAAAATGAAAAAAAATGAAAAACTTTCCTTTTTTTACTGTATTACAACCAAGTAATTTAACAGGCATCAATTTTCGTTTTTAAAATGGTATATAATAAGGAGTTTGAGAAGGTTCGATTTTTAATTAATAATGAAGTATTAGAAAAGGGAGAAGTAGATGAAGAGCCAGAATTTATAATAGTAAAAGGTGAAGCAAAACAAACTAACAAACCAGTTGATAAACATTCGATTTCTATTAATAAAATGATGCAACGGTTTACAAATATGTTACAAGATGCCGATTTAGAACAAAAACAATATCAATATGATGGTGTAAAGTGGTGTATTGAGAACGAAATGTCACCCGAACCTGTAGAAAATATAAGAGGCGGTTTTATTGCTGACGAGATGGGATTAGGCAAAACTATTACAGCAATAGGAATTATTACTGCTTATAGACTACCAAATACTTTGATTGTTGTTCCACCAGTATTAATAGACCAATGGGAAGCACAAATTATCAAAATTACAGGAAAAGAACCACTTGTATATTATGGCTCAGATAGACATTTAATAAGTTTAGATGATATGATTGACAGCACTATTGTTTTAACAACTTATACAATGTTAATTAGAAAGAACAATTTATTGTTAGATATGAAGTGGAGCAGAGTTATCTTTGATGAGGCACATCATTTACGAAACAAAAATAAGAGATATTATGCTTGTAAAAAGCTAAATACCTATATTCGGTGGTTAATGACAGGAACTCCAGTCCAAAATAGCAAACAAGATTATTATAATTTATGTAATGCGCTAGGATTTAGCGAAAGATTTTATATTAAAGATGAAAATAGAGCAATTATTAGCAAACAATATATTTTACGTAGAACAAAAGCACAAGTAGGTATTGAAATGCCAAATATGACAATTGAAAACAAAATAGTGCCATGGAGTTCAAAGGAAGAACAAGAAATGTCGGAAGAAATACATAGCACATTAAATTTCAGCAATGTGTCGTCAAATAAAAAAGGTGGTGAACTAGCACAAAAGTTGCGAAGAGATGGAGCATTTGCGTCATTATTACGAGCAAGACAAAGTTGTATTATGCCTTCATTACTAAAAGATAAAATTGGTAAAGATAGCAAATATAATTCAGTAATTAAATGCTCAAGCAAGCTTGATTATGTTACAAACTTTATTATTGAAAGAAAAGACAATGGCAAAGGAAAATTAATATTTTGCCATTTTCGCGAAGAAATCAATCAAGTTGTTGCGAGATTAAAAGCAGGTGGTGTTCAAAGAGTAGCAGTAATGGATGGACGTGTTACTCCAGATATGCGTAAAGTTATATTAACAGGCAAATATGATGCGCTTGTTTTACAAATACAAACTTGTTGTGAAGGAATAAATTTACAAGAGCATTATAGTGAAATTTACTTTATTAGTCCACATTGGAATCCAAGTATTGAGGACCAGGCAATTGGTCGTTGCCATCGCATAGGCCAAAAGAATGACGTTCAAGTGTTTAAATTTATAATGTCAGGTGCTGACTTTGAAACAGATTCAGAAGATGATGAGGCAATGACATTAGAGAACTATATTAATGAAAAACAAAAACACAAAAGAGAAATTGGAAAGGAAATGTTATCAGAATAAAAAATAAACATTATAACTAAAATAAGTAATTAAAATTGAAAGACTTATTTTTTTTGTTAGATTGTAACATATTAAAGATATATTACAATATACTATATTACAAATATGAACTTTATTGAAATCCCTTCTATTGACGACATTGCCTACTTTGTTGGCACAAATAGTCGTGCTGAAAATGATGCCGCAAATCGTATTAGAGAAGATATTTTAACTTGCTTATACTCTGACATACCAAATGAGTATTTTGCTAATGAGACCTACGGTAAAATTTGGAGAAATGTATGTGATGAATTTAAGACTGCTATAGAGTCTTTGGCAAAAGATATAGAATATACTTCAGTTGAACTAGAAAAGAAGGCTGGAATGTCACATAATTACGATTTTATTGTGAAATATTTAGACAGCAATAGGTATGTTGTTAAGTCAATTAAATTGGAATTTAAAAATAATAATGTTAGTATAGATAAGTTACCACAATTTCTAGAACTATATGATAAGGATATGGCAGGCAAATATGATATGATAGAGTATACATATTCAGAATTTTACTATAATAACTATTTGGATGATTATTTGGCACTAGATGATACAATTATAGTTGATAAGCCAGACTTAGCTGTATACTTAGATAAGGTAAGAGACATAAAGTATAATCATCCATTCTTTAACAATTTATATAAATCAAAATTAAATATGAAAAAAGAGAAGCAAGAACTAGTAGATGCATCAATTAGAGCTTATTTACAAGATTATGCGCCAAATTTTAATTTTACAGAAATAGAGAAAAAGATAAAAGAGTCGCAAACAAATAAGACATTTCTGTTTTGGAATGGTAGTAGTTTTATAATTGACACTATAGACGTAGATGAAATAGAAATAGTTGGTATTAAAAAGATAAATGACAAATTTGTAGACTTAAATGTAAAGGGTATTAAGTTTGATTTAAGATTACGATTTAACTGGGGAAATAATAATGGTGTAGCAAATCCAAGATGGAAGTTTACATTTATTGAGAAAAAATAAAAAAAATTGATAATATTATATTTATATAATTAATATATAAATATAATATTAACAAATACCAATTAAGAATTAAGAATTAACAATTAATTATGGCAGACAGAAGGCAAGAATTATTAACTGAGAAGCAATCATTAGCTACTAGAATGGAGCAAATAGATAGAGAGTTATATGATATGGAACCAAATACTTTTACTGTAACAGATGAACGAACTGGTCGCACTTTTACACTAAATAAAAATAGTTATGAAAATAGAATAAATTTTCCTAAGGTAAATCCAGATACAGGACGAAGATTATATGGAGAAGGGGAATATTGGATAAAAAAAGATGGAAAATATATAGTTGAACGGGCTGTTTATAATGAATTTGATACAGACTTAGAAAGTCTTATTAAATTTAATGATAAAGAATATGTATTTGATGAGATGTATAATTCTGATTATATAATATATCACGAACATATGGGATGGGCAAAAGTAGGATATTATTGGAAAGATACATATAATAATTATGGTGAATATGTTTCAACAATTGAGAGAAAAATACCTGTTAGAAAAAATAAAAATTGAATTATAATTTGTTAGATTAGTTAAATTTAAAAAAATAATAAAAAAACATAAATTAAATATTTATGGTTGATAATAATCCTAGCCTATGTATTCCTAGGCTATTTGCTACATCTGACTTTCCAGTTTTATCGCAAATAGCTATTAAAAATGTAATTGATAAAGCATGTATTGGAGATATAAAACGAATTGATATAGTAGAAAGACAAGGAGAAGGTGGTTTAAATTTTGTAAGAGTATTTATACATTTTCATAATTGGTTTGATACAGAACAAGCACAAAAAGCAAAAAAAATGATAATGGATGGAAAATCAATTAAAATAGTTTATTCAGAAATAGGATTTTGGAAATTAATGGCAAACAATTGGGTAAAAAAGTAAAATAAAAACAAATAAAAAAATTGAAATACTTTTTTATTTGTTAGATAAAAAAAGAGTTATTATATAAAAATATACTATAATAAAATGTTTAGAACATCAAAAAATAATGAGTATAAATATTTTAATAATATACATGATGCATTATCTTATTGTAAAAAAATAGATGGCGATATAGAAGGTTGTTTTACAGATAGATATATTTTATTGTGGAATAAATATATTGTTTTTGGTGTAAATGAAAATCAAACTAAAATATTTAATATACTAGAAGAAGCATTAGAATATAAAAATGAATTATTAAAAAATATAACAAATTCTATGTTGTGGGTAAATGTTGGTAAAGTTGAAAAAGAAATTCATTGGTTATCATTTAATTGTAAATCAATATATAGCAACAACTATAATTGGTTTTAAAAATAAAAAATTGAAATACTTTTTTATTTGTATATTGGTATTATTAGATTATAGATTATTGACGTATTACGTATATTAATTGCTTTACTTTACTTTTGCTTCGCCTTTGCTACACTTCTGCTTCGCCTTTGCTACGCCTTTGCTACACTTGAAAAATGTTTGTTGAATCTATGGATGATGTTGCTTTAAGAGCTTACGAGCTTCAATTTAAGCTTAGTGTTAAGGAACGTTTACACTTGGCTCGTAGTTATGAGGATGAAGAGTTTGATGACATTTTCCGTATGTCATACGGCAAGTTTAAAGGATGTGCCTTTGTTAACTATGTATCACCTAGACATATGACAGTAGTTAGGGCAGTATTTAATAATGTTAACTTTATTAATTGTGACTTTAATGATGTGATATTTGATCATTGTGAGTTTGTGAATTGTAAGTTTATTAATAGCAAACGCATTCGAAATGTGACATTTGAATATTGTGTAATATATGATTCAGAGATGCCAACTGATGTAAAATATAATGTAGTATATGATGAAGAAGAGGTGCGTTTACAAAATTATATAAATTATATGGAAAGCCAATATGAATTGGCTGTCGAATTTGGTAAGGTTTAAAATAACAAAGAAAAAATAAGTATTAGCTTTTATAGGCTAATGCTTGTTTTTTCTTGTCTTTACCACTTCGCAAGAAGTAGTTTTAATAATATATTTAATTTTTAATTTAAAGAGCTTTAAGTAGTTTTAATATAATATATAAATTAGGATTTAAAAAATTGAAATACTTTTAATAATTATAAAATAGTATTAATAATATATTTATATTACTAGTTAATAGTTAACTATCATCAATTGCTAATAATGTGTGAGACTAAATTAGTTGAAGAAATTAATGAACACACTACAAAAATTGACTTTTATAAAATAAATAATCAAATTTGTTTACCATCTTTAATTAATTTAAATAATTTAATAGAAATATCTATAGTTTATGTTAATTTAAAATATTTACCTAAATTAAATAGTAACTTAAAAAAAATAGTATGTGTTAATACTTTATTAACAAGTTTACCTGAGTTACCAAATAGTTTAGAATATTTAGATTGTAGTATTAATCAACTTATTAGTTTACCTACGTTACCAAATAGTTTAGAACATTTAAATTGTAGTTATAATCAACTTATTAGTTTACCTGAGTTACCAAATAAACTAAAATATTTATATTGTGAAAATAATAATCTTATTAATTTACCTAATTTGCCAAATAATTTATATTCTTTAAGTATTAGTGATAATAATATTAAAACTATATTTACTTTACCAAATAATTTAAAATCATTATATTATAATAATAATAAAGCAATAAATTTACCAATTTTACCTATATCATTACGAGTTTTAGAATATAATAATAATTATATTACAGAATTAATTAATAATTTTGTAATAGTAATTGATTATGATTTTGGATGGTATAATATTAATATAAAAAAAATAAATGAAATTACTAAAATACTACATAAATTTAAAAATATGTTTTATTCTTTAAAATTTAGAAAACATTTTTATAAGTTATTCGAAAAAATAATAATAAAAAAGTATCATCCATGTAATTTAATTAAATTGTTAGAAAATGTTGGTAAAGATGAAGAAAAAATAGATAACTTAATACAAAATTGGTAAAAAAAATTGAAATACTTTTGCGAAAAAAGTATTCTACATATAACCATAGTCATCTATTAATATCAATTGTCTTCTTATTAGAATAATGTCGGAACCCTTTATTGTTGCTCCTATTACTAATACTGTTATTAGTAATAATAATAATGAATGTGCTATATGTTTAGAATGTGTTAACCCAGAAAAAAATTGCTCTATTACTGATTGCGGACACAAATTTCATACTAATTGTTTATTAAAGAATTGTGAAAAAAATAACTTTAACTGCCCAATGTGTCGTCACGTTATGGTAGAATCTAACAATAACAATAATAATAATAATATTTATAATATAGATGAAACAGAATCGCTAGCTAGAATAGTAGATGATTTAAGGTTTATGTTGCTAGCTAGAAGTTTTGTAAATGCTATACGTAGTTCTGATATTGTAGAACGACAAATTAGAGCAAATATTGTTGGCAATCCTCCATCTAATACACCTTAAAAGTATAATAATCTAACAAATAAAATAAAATAAAAAAGTGCTACTTTAATAGTAGTCTTTTTTATTTTTATATGTAATCTAACAAATCAAAAAAAAATTGAAATACTTTTTTACAAATAGATAGTCTGTAAGAAACCAATCATATTGTTTTCGACTTTAAGTTTATCAATTATACTTACTGCTTGCTTTTGCTCTTTACTTTTATTTTGCTTATCTACTATGTCTGCTATTGCTGCCACCATTTACATTCCTCGCATCTTCTCTATTTTAACTGAGTTTGATGTTGCTAATATCTTTGGCAACTTTGAGATTGGTTTTGTATCTCGTGTTGACTTTACTGCTATTGGAAAAAAGCCAGGTTTTAAAGAAGAAGAAGAAAGCAATGTCAGGGCAGCATTTGTTCATGTTCAATACTTTTATGATACTAAGTTAGGAGATGAAATTCAAGAAGCATTGGAACAAGAGAAAGAATATAGACTATACATAAGTGATACAAGTTATTGGATGTTATTGAAGACCAAGACACCTGTAAAGGCGACAAACATGAATATTCATCAAGTGGTTGACAATTGTCGCTATTTAGAAGGCATTGTAGAACAGCAACAGAAGCAAATTGAAGAAATGTCTACATTAATTAAGTGTTTACAAGGTGAAGTATATCAGTTAATAGGCGGACTATATAATCAATCAACTCAAAATGATATGATTAAGTTTCATATAGCACATCTTTATAATAATAAAGAAGAGGCAAATAAATATGCTGAAACAACTAATAGTAGTAAATGGAATACTTGGCCTACTACTAGACAAGGCGACTACTTGGAGAAACAGGTTGAGAAGATAATGGCTAAGCTAAATATTAGTGATTGTGATAGCGATAGTGATAATGATAGCTACGATAGTGATGACATTGGTTGCGTATATAAAAGAAAAATGGAAGAACATGCCAATAATTTATTAGGACAAAAGAGGTCATATGAAAGTGATAGTGATAGTGATAGTGATAGTGATAGTGATAGTGATAGTGATAATAGTGCCAATGAATCAGAAAGAGTTAAGAATAGTTCTACTCTATGCGGCAATGAATAAACTAACAAAAATAAAAATAAAAATAAATAGTAAATATTAAAATATAATAAAAAAAGTGCTACCTTAATGGTAGTCTTTTTTTTATAAAAAAAAATGAAAAATATAAATTAATTACAATAAAATATAATATTATAAAATATAATAAAATAAAATAACTGTAAAAAAATGCTTGACTCTGAACTTCAACATCTTTATAAAAAACATATTAATATTATTTTTAAATTTAAAGAAGACATAACTAACAAATTATGTGAAATACTTTATGAAGACGATGAAAATGAACTATGGGGTGAGTGGGAAATAAACTTAGATAATAATTATGCATTATATTTCTTTGAATATAATAAAAATAAAAAATGTTTATTATTTCAAAATGGTGATTC
>JACCDI010228829.1_pt1 | contig 12066 bp, 14 predicted proteins | sample 7442791 | NCBI WGS metagenome assembly JACCDI01 (sample SAMN15323434, study PRJNA562643) | freshwater metagenome | isolation source: river surface water | place: USA:Blue River Watershed | collected 2017-08-15
CCCATTCCAGAAATGATTTGCTGACCTGTTTCTGCATCTGTGGTCACACGAAATGTAGGATCTTCCTGCATCAGTCTCTGCAAGGTTTGATTAAGCTTTTCTTCATCGGCTTTGGTTTTAGGTTCGATGGCCACATTGATAACGGGATCAGGAATATCAAGTCTCTCAAGGAGAATTGTGCTTTTCTCATCGCACAAGGTATCGCCCGTCACCGTAAAACGCAATCCGACAACGGCAACAATATCACCCGGACCAACAACTTCGACTTCTTGTCGTTTATTAGCGTGCATTTGCAACAATCGTCCCAAACGTTCTTTTTTATCCTTAGAAGGATTATAAACATGGGAGCCCGTCGAAATTGTTCCTGAATAAACTCGCATGTAAGTCAATTGACCAACAAACGGATCAGAGGCAATTTTAAACGCTAGCGCAGAAAATGGCAACTTAGGATCGGGCAAACGCTCCAAAGTATTGTCGTGATTTTTTGGATCAACACCTTGAATCGCTGGCAAATCAAGAGGCGACGGCAAATACTTGACAACACCCGATAACAAAGGCTGAACGCCTTTATTTTTAAAAGCAGAACCACAAAATACAGGAATACATTTGAGCGCCATACACCCTGAACGCAGCGCATTTACAATTTGATCTGCTGTTAAAGGCTCATCATTTAAAAAGGCTTCAGCCAAGGTGTCATCTAATTCTGCCACTTGTTCAATCATGGCTTGCTTGGCCAACAAAAAATCATCTTTCATGTTTTCTGGAATGGCGCAGACTTCAAATTTTTCTGCATCTTCTTGATTCCATAAATAAGCTTTTTCTTGAATCAAATCGATAACACCCATAAATGTTTCGCCACTGCCGATGGGCATTTGCACGGCAATCGGATTATGATTCAAACGCTCTTTGATTTGTGACACACAATGATCAAAATCAGCACCGACTCGATCCATCTTATTAATAAAGGCAATGCGAGGAACGTGATATTTGTCTGCTTGTCGCCAAACAGTTTCACTTTGAGGCTCCACGCCACCAACAGCACAAAACACGCCCACGGCACCATCTAGGACTCGCAAACTGCGCTCAACCTCAATGGTAAAATCAACGTGACCTGGCGTATCGATAATATTGATTTGATGCGATTCCCAAAAACAAGTTGTCGCTGCCGATGTGATGGTTATTCCTCGTTCTTGTTCTTGCACCATCCAATCCATTGTGGCTGTGCCTTCATGAACCTCTCCCATTTTATGCACAACGCCCGTATAATATAAAATCCGTTCTGTCGTTGTCGTTTTACCCGCATCAATGTGAGCCACGATGCCAATGTTACGAAGTTTATTTAAATCATTTAATTTGCGGGTCGACATACTTTTCTCATTTCTTCAATTTTGACTTTTTTACAACAGCATTTTTAAAATCTCTGTAATTTTTTTGAGTATAATGGCAAAAAAAAATCTGCGTCAACATCATTTGTAAACAAATAACATCGACGCAGATAAAAATTTTTCTGAAAATCTTACCAGCGGAAGTGAGCAAAAGCACGATTCGCTTCTGCCATTTTGTGAACTTCTTCACGCTTTTTCATGGCTGAACCACGATTGTTCAAAGCATCAAAAAATTCGCCCGCTAAACGCTCTTCAATACTCTTTTCACCACGGCTACGCGCACTACCAACAATCCATTTCATAGCCAATGACAATTTACGCTCAGGACGAACTTCAACAGGAACCTGATAATTCGCACCACCCACACGACGTGAACGGACTTCAAGAATAGGCTTAACATTTTCTAAAGCTTGTTTGAAAAGCTTTAAACCATCATCACCTGATTTATTAGCCAAAATTTCGATACTGCTATAGAATGACTTCTCGGCTACGCTTTTCTTACCATCCCACATAAGACGGTTGATGAACTTCGCCACAATTTTATCTTTGTACTTTGGATCGGGATGGATCTTTCGTACCGGAGCTTGACCTTTACGTGACATAAAAATCTCTTTTACTAGCTTTGTTATTATGACCTTTTTTGATCACTAAAAACATGCTCAACAATTAATTATTTAGGACGTTTCGTTCCGTATTTAGAACGACTCTTCTTGCGCTTTTCGACACCTTGTGTATCGTGTGAACCACGAACGATGTGATAACGAACTCCTGGTAAATCCTTAACACGACCACCACGGATCAAAACGACCGAGTGCTCTTGCAAATTATGTCCTTCACCTGGAATGTAAGATGTGACCTCGATACCATTCGTTAAACGGACACGAGCTACTTTTCTTAATGCCGAGTTTGGTTTTTTTGGTGTTGTTGTGTAAACACGTACGCAAACACCACGTCTTTGAGGACAATTTTGAAGAGCTGGTGATGCTGTACGATAAACCGTAGCTTCACGCCCTTGCTTAATTAACTGATTAATTGTTGGCATAATCCTAAGCCTTTATTTAATAAAAACACTTACTTACAAACTATTTAGCAACGTATCATCAAGGCCTTTTTTGCAACTTAAACCTTAATGAGACCTGTACTCTATCAAAATTTTGTAGTGGATGTCAAACTGAAAAGCATATCCAAAGAGGAAAATATAAATGCCAAAACAAGCGGTTATCCTCTTTTTATTTTTCTTTTGAAAGTAGCGACACGTGCATAATTAAAGCATTATAAAATCAATAACTTAGTCGGCATTGTCAGAAGTTTATTCATAACTTACCATCAATCAACAGCTATCGATTCATGGGCAGAACTCATAAATGGCAACATATCTTCTAAATCCATTTCGATGTGTTGTTCTAATGCCAAAATATTCATCCCTAATGTCACAGCCAATTTGGGATTATGAATTTTAATCTCTTTTAAAATCTTGTCCGTAATGATGGCGATCTCCGCCTCTTGAATGACTTTTAGTATCGGCTGAATATCGGCATAAGGCGTGTATCCAGCTTTTGAAAAGCTGTCACGCGGGCGATAAAGTTGGGTCCAATGTTGCCCCGAACGCCTCACAAGACAATCCCCCATCATGCCCTGCATGAGTTTAGCCCCTCGGTATCCCACCTGATCTTCTGGCTTAAATTCAGTACCCGAATTCAGTTGCAGGCGAGGCAAACTCGCCAAAAGAAGCTTTTGATCATTAACAGCAACACCATCAAATATATCGGGACGCTTTTGACTGTGGCGAGTCAAAATATCCGAAAAATCCGCCCAGAATAAATTCCTATCAAACAAAGGCTGGCCTTCATTCTTATGGACAACACTGACTTCACTTAAAAGTGGAGTGTCATGCGATAAATCCAAGATCATGCCTTGATGACGGCGATCTTCTGTGAATCCAAGTTCGTTTAAATATGTTTTGAGTGTCAGCCCCGAAACACGAATAAACTTTATATTTTGCAACTGCGCTTCTTGATACATTTCTCTAAAAAGCAACGAAAGAAGTGTTTGCCCACGCAACGCTGGATCGATTGCCATATTGATGATATCGTATACAGAATCACGAACTAAAATCTGTATACACCCATAAATGGAGCCGTTTTGCACACCATAGACAAACAGGGCATTATTATTTCCAATCGACTGCAGTCGGTACTTCGTCTGCTGTAGCAGAGGTGCTCCCTGCCCCCAACGCGCTAAAAATTGTTCACAAGACGACCGTTCTGCCTTTGTTTGGCTAATATGTGCATGAAACATGTTTTTAAATCATGCAAATCTCACACCAAAAAGCATAATTTTATATTTTATCATCCAGCATAAAAATCGAGCGCTTAATATTTCAACCTACTGATATTACTATAATTTTATGACAACCTTCCTATTGAATCTTAAAAAATTGTGTTCTTTTATGAAAAATCCACTTTCACCTGCTATCACCCTGTCATAATTTTGTCGCACGTTCTCATTTTAATGCGATATTTTAACTTGGGGTGAGAAAAAGCGAGATTTGCATTTTGCGCCTAAAGTGATTATGATCCCTCTGTGTCGCATTCACTAAAAATCGGTTCAGTCATTCTTCCTCACAAGCTTATTTTAGCGCCCATGTGTGGCATAACATTAAAGCCCTTTCGTCTTATTTGCAAAGAGGCAGGGGCAGGTCTTGTCTTCAATCAAATGGTTTCTGCAAAGGCTCTCACAATGGGAGATCAGAAAAGTTTTAAAATGCTTGAGTTTGATGAGAGTGAACGTCCCTTTGGTTTGCAACTTTTTGGAAATGACGCCGATACGTTAAGCCGAGCCGCGGAAATCATGGAAGAACGTCAGCCAGATATCATCGATCTTAATGTGGGATGCCCGGCAAAGAAAATTGTTGGCGATGGCGGAGGTTCGGCCCTGCTAACAGATGAAGCCAAACTCAGAGATATTCTCACAAAAATGCGCCGTGCTATTAAAGGCACGTTTACGATCAAAGTTCGCGCGGGTTGGGACGAAAAATCAAAAAACGCGTTTGATGTTGCAAAAATGGCCGAAGATATTGGTGTTGATGCCATTGCCATTCATGCCCGCACGCGCGCTCAAGGTTATTCAGGACATGCCGATTGGAATTTTATTGGTGAACTCAAAACGCGCGTCAAAATTCCAGTGATCGGAAACGGCGACGTGAAAATCGCTCAAGATGCACATCGCATGTTAAAAGAAACCGGTTGTGACGCAGTCATGACGGGACGAGCCGCTTTTGAATCACCTTGGATATTCAATCAATTTATTGATGAAAACTTGCCACACCCATCTATGGCTGAGCTTAAAATCATGATTTTAAAACAGTATGATTTATTCCGCGCCTATTTTGGCGAAACGGGTGGCATCAAGATGATGCGCAAATTTTTATGTGCCTATACCAAAGGAAAAAGAGACGGGTCGCGTTTTCGGAATAAACTTGTTCGCCTCGACGATTGGAATATGATTCAAGACGAGATCCACACCTTTTTTGTCCCTGAAAATGAAATTTTTGATTATGAAGACTCATCTGATACAATTCAAGACGCCTCAGATTTATGCGATAGTTGATGATCAACTTCATCATCACTATGGTTTAAAAAAACTCCTGCAAAATCTTGTCGAAAATAGCTCTATTTATTTTATTCAAATTCGCAGTAAAAAATTGACAGATGAAGAATTAATCGATCTTATAAAGTATTCACATGATTTAAAACAAATTCGCCCCTACTGCCTCATTTTAAATGACCGCTGTGATCTTTGGTTTTCTCAGCGTCTTAAAACAGCTTGGATTGATGGATTCCATCTCGGTCAAAGTGATCTTATAAAATTATCCATGTCCCAATGGCAAGAGTTACATCATCACTTTATTGTTGGGATTACGGCCAAAACAGATGACCACATTCAAGACGCTCTCTCACGTGGGGCTCATTATATTGGAACAGGTGCTTTGTTTCCAACAACGAGCAAAGAGGGCATTCCGGTTCTTGGATCTGAACGCCTTGCGACACTTGCCAAACAATACTCAATTCCCCTTGTCGCTATTGGTGGCATCAATCAAAGCAATCTTCATATTCCAAAAAATCTTGGTTTACACAGTGCCATCATGTCGGGCCTTTTGGATAACAATCAATTTATCGGAAACGTGTTATGTCAAAACTATCTCGCTTAGTGCCATCACAACAAAGCAAAAGCCGGCCAAAAACCACGCCCTCCCCAATCCTTTTAATTGGAGGAATTGACCCGACAGGGCATGCTGGTCTCATCAGTGATGCGGGGGTTTGTCAAGATTTTCACGTTCCTTATACCATCCTACCAACAGCCATCGCTTGGCAAAATGATTCTCAATACTTTGGTACATCCCCTTTGCCTTTGGCCGATTTTAAAAAAGCTCTCAAACAATGTGTGGGTGCTCATATGAAAACGTCCTCGTCTCTCATCATTAAAATTGGCATGCTGACGTCTTTAAAGTACGTCAAAGCCCTCACAACTCTCATTAAAAAAATTAAAGCCGATAAATCAAAAAATCTCGTGGTGATTTGGGATCCCGTTTTTTGCTCAAGTTCTGGGGGAACGCTTTTTCCCAAAAATGACATTAGCAAGGCCATCACACTCCTACTCCCTTTTACAACACTCATCACACCTAATTCCATCGAATACGAGTTTTTTAAAAAGCATCCTCAAGGAAAATCAGCCCACGCTTATCTCATCAAGGGAGGACACACGCCACAGCCTCACTGCGACGTCCTTTTATCGCCCAACAAATATTTAATAGCCAAACCGATTATCCTAAAAGAAAAACAACTCAAAACCTCTGGCCGACGCGGAACAGGCTGTCGCTTTGCCACAGCCATCGCTTGCGGAATTTATCACGACAATTCTAACATGACACGTGAGAGATTTATAAAAATTTGCAGACAAGCAAAAAAATACGTTTGGAATTATTTAAAAGAATCGACAATTCCTCACAAAGGTCGATAAAGCAAGAGATAGACGAAGACACCTGACAGAGATACAAAGAACCAAACTGGCCAAACCCAACGCATCGTCTTGACATGCCCTTTCCAATCCTTGCGTAGCGCTTTATAAACGCCGACGCCAATAAAAGGTGTCATGATCATAGCTAAAATCACATGGGGAATAAGAATCCCAAAATAAAGCCAGCGCGTCCAATCCTGATAAGGATAGGCGACAGATCCCACTTGATAATGATAAATCAAATAACTCGCTAAAAACAATCCCGACGTTAAAAGTGCAATGGCCATGGTGATTTTATGAACACTTTGCTTTTTATTTTTTATGGCAATGTACCCCCACAACAAAAAAAACGTGCTAATAGCATTTAGAATCGCATTCAGTGTGGCATGTCCCGTTGGATGTAACATAAATTTTCATTCCTCTATTATAATATTCAGCCCAAATTACTCAGACAAAACTTTTTTAAGATCCTGCTCTAACTTTTTATAATCATCGTATTCCGTTCCTTTGTAGTAACCGCGAATTTGTCCTTGCTTGTCGACTAAAACAATCCGATCGCTGTGGAACAAAATACTTTCTGCGTAACCCAATTTGAATTGGTCAAACATAAGCTCTGACATGATTTTTTCACTTCCAGTTAAAAAATACCAATTGCTCCAATTGATTTGGCGATCGTTGGCATACTTCTTAAAAACGTCGGGAGTGTCCGTTGTCGGATCGACACTGAAGGACGCAAGTTTGACGCGACTATCATCTTTATAATCTTTTAATAATTTGGCTAAACTGCCGACCATGATTGGACACGATCCCGCACAGCTTGTAAAAATAAAATTCGCCACCCAAACCGATCCTTTAAAATCATTGAGCGTCATGATTTTCTTATCTTCATTGACAAGTTCAAAACCACGCAATGGCGTTTTTAATGTCACATTGACATTATCGCCTTGAGCTTGACCAATGACATTATGATCATGCCCTGCATGCGTTTGCGCAAAAGAAATATTTTGCATGGTAAAAAAACACAGTGTAAATAATCCAAACCATTTTATCTTCATAGTAAAATTCCTAAATCAATAACCAAACACAATAAAAGCGCTGGTAAATAAATGAGCGACATTCTAAACAACCGCTTGGCGGCAACTTTATTTTCTGAATGTCCCATCGGAAAAGCCAAGATAAGCATGAGCATTCCCAAGAAAACTGCTCCAGATAAATAAAAAGCACCCGCCATATTTAAATATCCCGGCATCAATGAAAGTATTAAAAGAGCCACCGTGTAAAACATGATTTGTTTGGCGGTACGATCATTTGTAGGATCAAGAACAGGAAGCATTTTAAACCCGCCTCTTGCATAGTCATCACGGTGCATCACAGCAATGGCAAAGAAATGCGGAAACTGCCATGTAAAAAGAATTCCAAATAAAACAATTCCCCCCCAACCAAATTCATTGGTGGCTGCAAGCCAGCCCGCTAAAGGAGGAAGAGCTCCTGGGAAAGCACCGACGAATGTATTCCACCACGTCACACGTTTGAGAGGCGTATAAACGGCAACATAAAGAAATGATGCCAACAGCATAATGCCTGCCGTTTTAAGATTTGAGGACCAACCCAAACCTAAAACTCCAAAGAGGACAAATAAAATCCCCATAATGAGAATTGACTTTGCCGGAACACGTTCTGCTGGCAAAACTCGGTTTTGTGTCCGTGTCATCAAAATATCGCGATCACGATCAAAATAATTATTTAATGGTGCTGATCCAAGCGAAACAGGTGTCATAAAAAATAATGTCCACATTAATAAAGCATCAAAACCGCGTGTTTGAGCTAATATATAACCAAATGCAGCCGTGATCCAAACCATCGGCACCATTCTAAACTTTGTCACTTCAATAAAATCTTTTAACGTCATAAATAAAAACTTCCTCTTAAGATTTTTGACACAAAATCTTTTTAAAGTGTGAATAACTTGCAGGTGAAATTCGCAACAGCAATAAAAATGTCAACGCTAAGTAAGTCGCTCCAAAAGCAACATGCAGACTCGCGATCCAAAATAATTTTAGTGACAGTACCGTCAAAATACCCAATAAAATTTGCATAAATACGATAAATAATAAAAGCAATAAGTGGCGTTTATGCGAAATGGATAAATATTCATCGTGCCACAAAATCTTAAACGCTCTCAATTGCAAAACAAGAACCACCAAAGCACCCAAGCGATGAGCGAGATGAAAAAACATTTGCCACTTGGTCACAGGATCCATCAAGTGATCAAAGCGAAAGGCATTCACAAAGGATAACGTTTTATCGGTTATCATCGGAAGCCACGATCCAGAAAAAGTCGGAAAATCAGGCATTGCAAGTCCTGATCCTGTGTGTCTCATTATCGCGCCCAACAGCAATTGTCCAAAAATAGCACCCACGAGCCACACCTGAACTTGTAAACTTTTTTTACTTATAAGGGATGACATTGTAATTCTATTTTTATCTTCTGATTTATTAAAATACTCGCGTGATTGAATATAAGCACATAAAACAGTCACACATAAAAATGTTTGCGCCAAAAAAGCATGCGACACGGAGATGGCATCGGGTAAATAAAAAAGAACCGTGAGTCCACCCAACAAGCCTTGCAGGCACACCAAAAAAACGGCAATCCCTGCCAATTTTTTAACCCAAACTCGTTTATCCTTTATGAGGGCGATAACCAATAATCCCACAGTCATTGCACCAATACAAGACGCCAACATGCGGTGACCATGCTCATAAAAAATTCCCCCTACCATTTGTGATAGCGGAAAACTAAACATGAAATGACCGTATGTTGTTGGCCAATCGGGAACGGAAAGCCCTGTCCCTGTACTTGTCACAAGACTTCCAACAAAAATTAAAAAAATAACACTGATAACCAAGAGGCTCGTATAAATTCTTAAAAGGTAATTTTTAAATGTTTGGGTTTTCATTTTATATTCCCATTTTCCTATCCCTCATGCTCAGAATGACGACGCTGATTTTTTATCCAACGTATGACAAGTACAATCGCCGTTAATGGGAGCACAGATAAAAGAAAGGTGATAAAAAGATAAGCTTTTCGTTCCGGTGCATTGGGATCAAAGCACACACCACAGGCGTACGACATTTGACTCATAAAAAGTGATACAATTAACAATACGAAAAACGTTGATTTATGTTTTATGAGATTTTCTTTCATCATGATGCCTCCGCTTCATAAATTCTTATTCTCATGAGTATCTTTAACATAACGCGATTGATTGTTGGGGTCAAATGATAAGCAAAAAAAAAGAGTGCCTCACTGAGACAATGAGGCTTCGATTTGGGATTGACTATTTGCCCAAAGAGTCTATGATAAACAGGGTGAAAACAACCGGCCGACAACTTTTCTACTGTATACTTATCAGCTTGTTTTTACTTCATTTTCCTTTGTTTATTAGTCTTTACTATTTTGATAAATTTGCCAATCCTTCATTTGTACCACCCTCTCGTAAATCAACAGAAGTTGTTTTTGTCACGCCTCCCGAGCCAGAAATCCCACTATCGACACTCCCACTCGTCGATATGGCCAAACCTGCAGTCGAAAATGCCCCGACGACACCTTCGGCGCGAGGTTTATATGATATTTCAACTCCACAAGAAATGGTCGCACCCACAGCGTCTCCAGCGGTAATAAAAGCCTCTCCATCCCCCAATTCAACAAAGCAAGCCGGAAAATCTTCAGATAAGCCTGCGTCAAGCGCACCATCCCATTCTGCGACAGAAAAAAAGCCTCCCTCCCCCCAAGCCCCAAAACCCGAGCCCCCCATCCTTGCGACTCCTCAAAACCAAAAGCCGAGTTTTTCATCACTTGCGCAATCTTTAGTTGCAGAACATCAGCAAAATGAAGAAAAAAATTATACTCAAAAATTTGGCCAAGCCCCTTTGCCAATTCCACAAAATGAAGATGAAGAACCGATTTATCAAGGCAAAAGTTTTAAAAGTTTTGGCGGTGATTTTTTACCCAATTTTTCTATTGGACCTGTCACACTTTTAAATACAGTAGCCGATCCGCATGCGCCTTATTTTATTGAGCTCAAGCATAAGTTTCGCATCGCCTTCAATCCGCGCAAGGCTCTTAGTAAAATTAATTTTCAACAAGATAATATCAGAACAACTCTCAAAATCACTCTGAATGATAAAGGACGCTTATTAAATGTCATTGTCATTCAATCTTCGGGTTCAATTATTTATGACGAAGAGTGTATTCGCACTGTAAGGGTCTCTGCACCCTTTACGGATCCTCCTCCACATTTACGCAATGATAAAAATCTATTTGAAACCGCGTGGAGTTTTATTGTTTATCATTAAAAAAATTATTTAAATCTGTTTTGATTCTCTCACATAATTCGGACGTCTTTGATGAAAGTCGTTCTGCCGATTCTTCTTGCGGGTATTCAAAAACAGGAACTTTTGAAAACAAGAAACGGGGCGATGTCGGCCAAGAATCATCTGCAAAATCTGTCTGAGAGCCCAAAACAATCAGACAATCTAGTGTGATTTGTTCGACAACAAAACCGTTGGGATGAATTTTAAGAAAAGGTATCACTCCGTACTCAGGATGAGAGAGAAGATAATCTGTCGAGATCGCCGATAAAAACATTTTATGATTAACCTCTGACACGAAAACCAAGTCATCCGCACACCAGAGAGCACCCTGCCTTGACAATTCAAGAGACAAAGTTGTTTTTCCTTTTTGAGGTTGACCAACAATAAGCATCCCGTGACCTTGCCAACTCAAAGCGTTCCCATGAACACAACGACCATTTTGTTTTTTTATTTTAATATTAGAGTTTGGAATCTTCACCGACAATTGTCTCGTAAAGTTCAGTTGAAGGACATGAAATTAACTTTTGACGGACAGCATCTTCTTTTAATAATCGCGACAAACGAGCTAACGTTTGCAAATGATTGCCGACGGCGTTTTCTGGAGCCAATAACACAAAAAACAAATGTGTCGGATTGTTGTCGTGGGCATTAAAATCAACACCTTCTTGCGAACGACCAAAGAGGACGAGAATTTCTGGAATACCTGCAAGCTTGCCATGGGGAATGGCTATACCATGTCCGACAGCCGTAGAACCTAAATTCTCACGTTCTGACAGAACCTCGAAAACAGTTTCTGCAGAGATGCCTGCGGTTAGAGAAGATGCAAGTTCTGCAAACTGCTCTAAAATCTTTTTCTTGCTGTCTGCTGTCAGTTCAGCAATCACAGCTTGTGGTCTGAGGACGTCGCTTAGTTTCATGCCCCCAAAATCTATGCTTTTATATTTATTTTTGCAATTTTTTTTTATAATATTTTTTACATTTTCCTGCTTGTGATCAAATCTTGGAAATCAGTCAAAAAAAATCCCACAACCTTAACAGAATGTGGGATTTTATTCATTTTTTTGTCAATCAACTAAAATATTCTTCAGCATGCAAGGCCAACTCTCCCATAGGAACATGCCTTTTTTGATGTTCTTGAATCTTCTCTTTGTGCTTTTTGACTTGAGTCACAATACGATCCAACGCCACATCCAGCGATTTGTACATGTCATCACTCACTTCATCGGCCGTGGCTCTAAAATTTTGCTCGTGGAGAACGACTTCTGCTCTGTGGCGGTGCTTCTCTACC
>JACCDI011811067.1_pt1 | contig 12064 bp, 16 predicted proteins | sample 7442791 | NCBI WGS metagenome assembly JACCDI01 (sample SAMN15323434, study PRJNA562643) | freshwater metagenome | isolation source: river surface water | place: USA:Blue River Watershed | collected 2017-08-15
GACTTTAGCTGTTGAGACAGGGGAAGCGTGTCGAGGAAGCCGGGATGATCTCGTAAACCATGAAACCTGTGCACACATAACTGCAGACAACAGTCGCAGTGATTTCGCACTAGCTGCATAAGCTAGTTCCAAATCCGTCAGCCCAGGGGCGCTCTCGCTCTGGAATCTGGCGTCGCTAGAGAGCTCTTCATCTGCGTGGCGTTGCGAACGCGTAGGGAGAACAGTTTCGCAAATGAGTTCGTTGAATACTTGTGTTTAAGAGATTCAGGACTGAGAAAACGCAAATAACACTACACACGTAGAAGCCCTGTTTGAGCTCTGAAGGACCCGGGTTCGATTCCCGGCACCTCCACGAAGTTCCGAATGGCATAGCGCGCTTGCGCGCAATATGCCTGAGGAACGAGTGAGGTTGACGCAATCTCTGATTGCGGAAAACCTCCACGAAAAACCATCTCTGCCAACATCGCGGAGGTGGATTTTTCATTTATCGAGACTTTGAAAAATCAATCTCTCTCTTGAGCGCATAGATATTTCCCGCGATTGCAATCAGCGAGAAGAGCTTTGGTCCAAGCGGGGTTGTCTCGTACATAAAGTTAATTGCGATAAATATTCCAACAACTCCAACACCGAGCATGAAGATCCGGCGGAAAGCTGTGAGGCCACGTCGCGTGGTGCAGGCATCTTGGATTCGGCGGTTTGTTAAGCCGATATTAATAGGGCCAGAAAGCATCAATATTGTGAACATTACGAGAATGAGCGTTGCCAGCGATTCCATTACTTCTCCTTATTGCTAACAATAGAGAACAGGACCATATCAATCTGATCACCGTTTGGCTTGGTGACGCGATTGCGAAGCAAAGCATCACGAACCATTCCTGAGCGTTCCATTACTCGCTGTGATGCTTGATTGTTGTAATCAGCCATTCCCTCTATGCGCCTAAAGCCCATGATGTTCAATGAAAAATCTAAGAGTGAAATTAGCGCTGATGTACAAAGCCCTTTACCTCGGTGAGAATGCTCAACCCAATATCCAACCTCGGCACAGTGATCTCCTAGTTGGATACCGTGAAGCCCAATAGTTCCGGCAAATCTGCCATCTACCTCGATTGCAAAGACGATTCCCTGATGGTTGCGATAACTGATGTCACAGCCCCGCACAAATTCCTCAGCCATTTCTCGGTCATATGGATATGGAACGCGTGTAAAAGAAGAGATTGTCGGATCCTGGCAAGCTTGATAGATGGCCTCAATATCATCCTCACGTAATGGACGTAGAGAAATATCTCCAAGCGCAGAGCGTGAAGTGAGAGTTGGTTGTTCTACCGGCCAGCTAATCAAAGGAGTTCCTTAGCCAACAAATTCGCGGTCACGGCGCTTGCGATTGACCGTGTGATTGCAGGTCAAATTGCTTGGTAATTCAGCGCAAGTGTCGCAGAGAAGAATCAATTGATGACAGCTCTCGGAGTTGCAATTACGGAAATGCTTCGTTGGCGCCTCGCACTTCACACATTCGCCAATTACCTTCGCATTATCCGAGAAGTCATGAATCATGCGGTCATCAAAAATATAGAGTGAACCTTCCCAAAGAGAGTCATCGCCAAATTTCTCACCATACTTAACGATGCCACCATCAATCTGATAAACCTCTTTAAATCCGTTATCAACCATGATTGCAGAGAGAATCTCACAGCGAATTCCTCCAGTGCAATAGGTGACGATTGGCTTATCTTTAATGTCGTCATACTTTCCGCTTTGAATTTCAGAGATGAAGTCATGTGATGTCTGAACATCAGGGACTACAGCATTCTTAAACTTACCGATCTTTGCCTCATATGCATTGCGACCATCAAAGAAGATCACATCATCGCCACGCTCTTTCACGAGAGCATCAACTTGTGCAGGACGTAGGTGCTTGCCACCATTTACTACGCCAGTCTCATCAACCTTGATGACATCGGGGTTGCCAAAACCAACGAGCTCTTTACGTACTCGAACTTGAAGGCGAGGAAAATCTGAGCCTGTTCCATCTGACCACTTGAAGACGATTTTCTTAAAGCCAGGATATTGACGTGTCATCTTGACGTACTTTTTAACCGCAGCCATATCGCCACCAACAGTTCCATTGATGCCGTGCTTGGAGATGATGATGCGCCCCTTCAGGCCAAGGCTCTCGCAGAGCTGCTTCTGCCAGAGCTGAATAGCGGCAGGATCCTCCAGCGGGGTAAATCCGTAATAGAGGATTACCTTTGGGATAGATGGCGCATGCTTGTTCACGAGAGCATTCTAAACCCGCATGGAGATGGAATAAACCCGCTCATTTCTGAGTTGTAGGTAGTTGAAAGTTCAACTAAACTAGGGCTATTCAAAGGAGCTCACAATGCCTGCAGTAACCGTCAGCGATATCACCGTTCTTCCGCGCATCACATCGGGAACAAATCTTCGAGCGCGCACAATCAAGAGCATCACAACGGCGCCACAAGGTTACGAAGGTGAAGGCTTCCCAGTTCGTCGCGCATTTGCTGGAGTCGATCTTCAAGAGCTCGACCCATTTATCCATCTCGATGAGATGGGTGAAGTTGAATACGCACCGGGTGAGCCAAAGGGAACTCCATGGCATCCACACCGCGGATTCGAAACAGTCACATACATTATTGATGGCATCTTTGATCACCAGGACTCCAATGGTGGTGGCGGAACAATCACAAACGGTGACACACAATGGATGACAGCCGGTGGTGGAATTCTTCATATTGAAACTCCACCTGAGTCACTTGTGATGTCAGGTGGTTTATTCCACGGCTTCCAACTTTGGGTAAACCTTCCTGCTGCAAAGAAGTGGTCACCACCTGCCTATCAAGATGTTCGTGCAAATGATGTTGCACTGCTTTCTACACCAGATGGCGGATCGCTCTTGCGAGTCATCGCAGGTGAGGTTGATGGACATTTTGGTCCTGGAAATACCCAGACCCCAATTACATTGCTCCATGCAACTGTTGCACCAGGAGCCGAACTTCGCCTCCCATGGCGCAAGGATTACAACGCACTTGTCTACACAATGTCAGGTCATGGTTTTGTCGGCGATGAACAGCGCCCAGTTTCAATGGGCCAACTCACTGTCTTCGGTGATGGCGATGCAATTGTTGTCCGTGCTGCACAACAGCAAGAGTCACGTTCGCCTAACCTCGAACTCTTCATTCTCGGTGGCCAGCCAATCAAGGAGCCTGTTGCCTGGATGGGCCCATTTGTAATGAATACCAAGCGTGAAGTACTCCAGGCATTTGAGGATTTCCAGAAGGGTTTGCTGGGATCAATTCCAGCAATCTATAAGGAAGATGCAAAACGTCCACTCAATCGCACTGACAAGCTTGGTGGAGATGTGAAGAGCCAAGATGTACTCGATGTCCATGGAGCTCCTACCGAGCTACAAGAAGGTTAAATAAAGCTTAAGCGCCCTTAATCTCTCCACGAGTTAAGTGATAGAGCAAAGCTTGAATCGTTGTACGACGGTGATAAGCCTCGCGCCAAATCACTGACTTCGGACCATCAATGACAGATGCTGCAACTTCCTCGCCGCGGTGCGCAGGCAAGCAGTGCATGAAGATGGAATCCGATGCAGTCAAAGACATCAATCGATCATCGATTGCAAATGGTGAAAGAGCCGCAAACTTCTCTGCCCTTTCTGCCTCTGGGTCTCCCATTGACATCCAAACGTCGGTATAGAGAACGCTGGCATCTTTCACGGCAGCTTCGGGGTCATTCGTTACTTCAACTATTGCGCCAGACTTTGCCGCAATTTCTTTCGCTTTTGCGACGACAGATGCATCTGGAGCAAACTTTCCTGAAGGAGTTGCTGCCACCACGTGAGCTCCCATAATCGCTCCCATAATTAACCAGGCATGAGTCATATTGTTTCCATCGCCAAGGTAGACAAATTTGCGGCCAGAGATATCACTACCAAAGTTTTCACGGATGGTTACCCAGTCAGCGAGCAATTGAGTTGGGTGATCATCATCGGTAAGGCCATTGATGATTGGAATCGACGAGTGAGCACCCAGTTCATCAACATCGCTCTGCGCGAAAGTTCTAATAATCATTGCATCACAGAACCCACTGATAATTCGAGCAGTGTCGGCGATGGTCTCTCCGCGTCCGAGCTGGAGTTCATCCCCCCGGATAAATATTGGAGTACCTCCAAGGTGAGCAACTGCTGTCTCGGAAGCTAATCGCGTACGAGTGGAAGGCTTTGTCATATAAATGGCAACACTCTTGTTGCTGAGAGCAGTGTTGGCGCGCAATGGAGCAGCTGCGAAATCACTTGCAGTTGCCAGGATGAGTTCTACATCTTCGCGCGAGAGGTGCTCTGTCTTCAATAAATCCTTCATTACAGAATTCTACCCGGGCTCGACTGGCCGAATGCGCCCTATTAAATTCTTAGAACCTTCACAGGCCCTAAAAAAGAGTTATTGAGCTCGCCCCGACTATCCTTTCGCCATGGGTATTTTCACGCGCGAAGATAAGGGAATAGGTATCAGCACAGATACCGACACCTTGACCCGCACTGAAACCACCCCGGATTTTCAGGAAGATGATGGCGGCCATGATCGATTTGCCCATTACATCAAGAAAGAGAAGATTGTTGAATCTGCAGTAACCGGTAAAGCTGTGCGTGCACTCTGCGGAAAGAAGTGGGTCCCATCGAGAGATCCCTCAAAATACCCGGTCTGCCCGATGTGCAAAGAGATCTTTGAAGGCCTCCGTCCCGGCCCTGAAGATAATGAATAATTATCGAGCTCTTCTATGAAACTCACACGCGGGCGCAACTTTGCTGCCTTTATCACTTTGCTCTCTATGTGCGCGATCTTGATTCCATCAATATCTGCTCCAGCAAGCGCCGATAACCCGCCACGAAAAATTCTCTCTGGTTGGATTCCTTATTACTCCATCAAGACTTCGCTTCCAGCTGCGATTAATAATTCAGATCTCATTAGAGAAGTGATGCCTTTTTGGTACACATTAAAATTTAATGGGAAGACCCAAAGCACGGTCGTGACAGATCTTTACTCACCGGCCAATCCCAGCGTTCCAATGGCTCAAACAGTTGGGGCGCTACGTAACGCAGGATTAACGTTGATCCCAACAATTACCGACGGAACTGCGAAGGACGTTTTGGCGGGCTTATTAGCTAAGCCCGCTGCACGAACACAAATTGTGCAGGCAATTACCAATATGGTCGTCTCAAATAATTTTGATGGCGTGGATTTGGATTTTGAGGGCTTTGCATTTGTTGATAGCAATAAGACTTGGCCAAAGACCGCTCCGTTATGGACAGCGCTTGTTAAAGAATTGAGCGCTGCTCTCCACGCGCAGAAAAAAATTCTCTCTGTCTCAACGCCCTATGTGCTCGATCCAAAGGGAACGCAGAGAGGCTATTACGTATATGCCTGGGCTGCGATTGCGCCTTATATTGATCGTTTACGCATCATGACATATGACTATTCGGTATCGAAAGTAGGTCCGATTGGCCCGATATCTTGGGCTGAGAGAACAGTGCAATACGCGGTCACCGTTATGCCAGCTTCAAAAGTTTATATAGGTATTGCGGGTTATGGGCGCGATTGGGTAACAGCTGTAAACGGAGTATGTCCGGCTAACGTTGCCTCTGTTATCAAGGCTGGCGCCAAAGCTGCAACATTTGTGATGCGTGATGCCCAGAATCTTGCTGCATCATATGGAGTCACTCCCACCTATGATGAAAAGTTTGGCGAGATGACCTTTAGCTACCAAAAGGTTTACAACGGAACAACCGCGGGAGGGCTCTCAACCTCTTGCACTGCATCTCGCACGGCCTGGTACCAAGATGCAAAGAGCTATGCGTTGCGAGCCGAATTGGTAAACAAATATCGCCTTGGTGGTTTAGCTGCGTGGACTATTGGAATGGAAGAGCCGCTTGCGCTTGAAGGCGTGCGCAATGTGGCAAAGGCAATCGCCCCCGACCAAGTTACAGCAACTATTTCAATTGATAAGACCGCGATCGAGTACGGAGATCCAATTTCCGTCAGCGGCACTTTCAGCATTAAAGATAAGACTCCGCTGGCAAATGTTTCAATCCGCATTGAAGGTAAATCTCTGGGGGATAGCACTTGGAGATTGCTAACAACAGTAAACACCGATGCTGCTGGAAAATTCACCAAGCCGCTTCTGATTGGAAAGTCCACCACAATTCGCGCCTATAGCGAGGGATCGTGGGAGCGCGGCGAAGGTATTTCAAATGAAATCGCTGTAGCTATGTCACGTTTGATTTTTGTATCTGCACCTGCCTCTGCAAGAAAGAGCGAAACTTTTACCGTGACTGGATCTATTCGCCCTCGTAGCGCAGGTACATTTATTCAGGTAGAGAAACTCACAGCAGGCAAGTGGCAACCGTTTGGAACAATTGTTACTACTGATGCTCAGGGAGCATTTACCTTCTCGGCGTCTGCAGCGCAGAAGGGCGTTCTGACACTAAGAGTCAGCGCAGCCGCGCAGGCGCAGTGGCCAATCGCAACAACACCGTCATTCTCCATTCTTATCCGTAGCGTCGGCAGCTCCGAATTGGTTAAATAAATCCATGAGGAGCAACCTTTGATGGCCAAATTAGCTGATGCGCTGGAAGAGCAGATTCAAGCGATCTTCTCGAGTGATACCCCTTGGGTGACGATTGTCTGGGACGATCCAGTAAACCTACAAAGCTACGTGACCTATGTCTTTATGGAGCTTTTTGGTTACTCAAAAGCGAAAGCAACAGAGTTGATGTTGCAGGTTCATAATGATGGAAAGGCAATCGTCTCTACTGGAAGTCGCGAAGAGATGGAGCATGATGTTGCTCGTCTCCATGAATATGGCTTGTGGGCAACTTTGCAACGCGGGGATCAAATTTAATGACTGCGACCGAAGGCTTTAAGCGCCACGGCGCACATTCGTATGTTGCGCATTTTGATGAGACCGAGAGAGAAGTAATTCTTAATCTAGTAGAACAAATTATCGAGCTATTGGCCGAGCGCGTAGATCATGGACATGAAGATCCACTTGCAGCAATGGTCGGTATCACCTCACATGATTCTCCACCTGAAGATGAGGTCTTGCACCGGTTACTTCCAAATGCATATGCAGATGATGTTGATGCGGCAGAGTTTCGCCGTTACACCGAATCCACTTTGCGTGGAAAGAAACAAGCGCATGCGATGGCGATTCGAATCGGAATTAAGAGTTCACCAGAAGGCGATATCGAACTCGATCACAATGGTGCAAATGATTGGCTAGGCGGTCTCAATGACATCCGTCTCGCCCTTGGTGTTCGCCTTAAGATAGAGAATAACAATTACGAACATCTCGAATTACTCTCTCCAGATGATCCGCTCCGAGGTGTTTATGCGGTCTATACCTGGCTAGGTTGGTTGCAAGAGACTTTGTTGACAGCTCTTATGGATGAGATTCCTGAGTAGGGATTTTGGTTTAGAATAAAGCTATGTCACTCACAATCTCACGCGCAATTGTTGATGCAATTCTCGAACAATCACGCGCCGAGTATCCCGATGAATGTTGCGGTGTAATCCTTGGACCTGCTGGGGCAGATACACCAATCCGCCATCTTCCGATGATCAATGCGGCACACTCACCAACCTTCTATGAATTCGATCCGAAGGACTTATTGGCCCTCTATCGCGAGGTCGATGACAAGGATGAAGAGATAGTTGTTATTTACCATTCGCACACTGAGACCGAGGCATATCCATCACGTACCGATATCGCCTATGCCGGCGAGCCTGGGGCGCACTACGTACTGGTCTCTACTCGCGAAGAGATTGCACCTGCAACAGAGTTTCGTTCATATCGCATCATCGATGGGGTAGTGACCGAGGAAGAAGTTTCAATTACCGCCTAAGGCCCTTTTTCGCCATAATACGGGCATGTCTATTGAAGTTCGTATCCCCACAATCCTTCGTCCATATACCAAGGAGCAGAAGTCTGTAGAAGCTGCCGGAGCAACTCTCTCAGCTCTCATTACAGATCTCGATGCGCAATACGCAGGCCTCGGCGAGCGACTTCTCGAGAATGGGGCGCTCCGTCGCTTCATCAACATCTATATCAATGATGAAGATGTTCGCTTCCTCGGTGGCCTTGAGGCACCTCTTAAGGATGGCGACTCCGTAACAATTCTTCCCGCTGTTGCCGGCGGATCAGTCGATTCTCTCTAATCGACTTTATTAAATCACTATGGCGCGTTACGACTCTCTCGCAGCATCTGTTGGCAATACACCGCTGATTGGTCTTCCGCGACTTTCACCTGCACCCAATGTTCGCCTATGGGCGAAGATGGAAGATCGCAATCCAACCGGATCAATTAAAGATCGCACAGCGATCTCAATGGTTGACGAGGCAGAGAAGAGCGGACTACTCAAACCCGGCGCAACAATTCTTGAGCCAACATCAGGAAATACTGGAATCTCACTTGCAATGGCGGCGAAGGTTCGCGGATACAAACTCATCTGCGTCATGCCAGAGAACACCAGCCCAGAGCGACGCCAACTCCTTGAGATGTGGGGCGCTCAGATTATTTCTTCACCAGCTGCTGGTGGTTCTAATGAGGCAGTGCGAGTTGCAAAGGAAATTGCAGCCGCCAATCCCGATTATGTTTTTCTCTATCAATATGGAAATCCAGCTAATTCGCTTGCGCATTACAACGGTACTGGTCCAGAGATTTTGGCAGACCTTCCCACCGTTACCCACTTTGTTGCCGGTCTCGGTACAACTGGCACGCTGATGGGCGCTGGGCGCTATCTTCGTGAACATAAACCAGATGTACAGATCATCGCTGCAGAGCCTCGATACGGTGAACTTGTCTACGGCCTCCGCAACATTGATGAGGGATTCGTTCCAGAGCTCTATGACGCATCTGTTTTGACTCGACGTTTCTCTGTTGGTGCCGAAGATTCCGTTAAGCGTGTGCGCGAACTCCTCCACGTAGAGGGCATCTTCGCAGGTATCTCAACCGGTGCAATCTTGCATGCAGCAATTGCGATGGGGCAAGAAGCGCTCCGAGAAGGTCGCGATGCTGATATCGCATTTATTGTCTGCGATGGAGGATGGAAATATCTCTCAACAGGCGTCTATGGCAGCGATGTAGATGAAGCAACAGAGGGCCTCGACGGCACTCTCTGGGCATAACTCGAACGTCAATTCTCGTTTTCATCTCAACACCTCGTACGATTAGGGCATGAGCAACGCACCCATTGGAATCTTTGATTCTGGCGTTGGAGGATTAACAGTTGCTCGCGCAATTTTGGATCAACTCCCGCACGAATCGATTCTCTATATTGGTGACACTGCCCGCGGCCCGTATGGCCCTCGACCACTCGCCGAAGTACGCGACTTTTCACTAGAAACCCTCGACTTCTTAGTTGAGCAAGGCGTAAAGGCACTTGTCATTGCCTGTAACACTGCAAGCGCAGCTATGTTGCGTGATGCTCGCGAACGTTATTCCGTGCCGGTTATCGAAGTAATTCAACCTGCAGTACGTAGAGCAGTTGCGGCAACCAGAACCGGCAAGGTTGGCGTTATCGGAACCCGTGCAACTATTGACTCGCAGGCTTATCTCGATGCCTTTGCTGCCGCACCACAATTACAGATCACCTCAACTGCCTGCCCTAAGTTTGTTGAATTTGTGGAACGCGGAGAAACATCCGGCGAGGCCATCACCCAGGTTGCTCGCGAATACCTTCAACCGATGATTGATGCCGATGTCGATACATTGGTTCTCGGTTGCACTCACTACCCATTGCTTACAGGTGTTATCTCATATGTGATGGGTAATGGCGTCTCACTCGTTTCAAGCGCTGAAGAGACAGCGAAGGATCTCTATCGCGTCTTGGTCGAAGGTTCTCTGCTTCGCGACTCTGGTGCACCTGCCCCAACTCATCGCTTCTTGGCGACAGGAGATGCAAAGGCATTTGAAGGACTTGCTCGCCGCTTCTTGGGGCCAGAAGTTGGTTCTGTTCAGCACCAAGAGCTCTAAATAATTACTGCTTTACCCAACACACGGAGGAAACATGGCACGCAATGACGGACGTTCAGTAGATCAACTTCGCGATATCAAGATTACTCGCGGCTGGCTCGACCATGCAGAAGGATCAGTCCTTGTAGAGTTTGGAAAGACACGAGTTCTCTGTGTTGCATCATTTACACCAGGTGTTCCACGTTGGTTGAAAGATAGCGGTACCGGCTGGGTGACATCAGAGTATTCAATGCTCCCACGTGCAACACATACTCGCTCTGATCGCGAGAGCGTCAAGGGCAAACTTGGCGGTCGTACCCAAGAAATCTCTCGTCTTATTGGCCGCTCACTCCGTGGCATCGTAGATATGAAGGAGCTCGGAGAAAATACGATTGTTATTGACTGCGATGTATTGCAAGCCGATGGCGGAACTCGCACTGCGGCGATCACTGGGGCATATGTTGCACTCGCTGATGCAATCACATGGGCGCAGAAGCAGGGTCATATCAAATCCGGCGCAAAGCCACTCGCTGATTCAGTCGCTGCTATCAGCGTGGGAATCATTGATGGAGTTCCGATGCTTGATCTCTGCTATGAAGAAGATGTCCGTGCTGAAACTGATATGAACGTTGTCTGCTCCGGTGATGGGCGTTTTATCGAGGTGCAAGGAACAGCTGAGGGTGCACCATTTGATCGCGCTCTCTTAGATTCTCTACTTGATCTCGCAGTTGCAGGAACACAAACTCTGACAGAATTGCAGAAGAAGGCGCTTAACGCGTGACCCAGAAGCTTTTATTAGCAACGCGTAATCAAGGCAAGATAGTTGAATTTCGCCGAATCCTTGATGCACTCGCTCCTGGAAAGATTGAGTTAGTTGGTCTAGATCAATTTCCTGATCTTCATGATGTCGATGAGACTGGAACAACTTTTCAGGAGAACGCCCTACTTAAAGCGCGCGAAATGTCAGAAGCGACAGGGCTTCCTGCAATAGCAGATGACAGTGGCCTCTGTGTTGATGCACTTAATGGAGATCCTGGAATCTTCTCTGCTCGATGGGCTGGGGTTCACGGCAACGACAGAGCCAACCTAGAGAAAGTTCTTCAGCAGTTAATTGATGTTCCAGAGGAAGAGCGCACCGCCTACTTCATCTGTGTTGCAGCGCTCTACCTTCCTAATGGCGAGAGCCATTGTGAAGAAGGTCGCTTCTACGGAAGTATCCTCGCATCACCTGTGGGTGAGAACGGATTTGGTTACGATCCGATTTTTCAGCCTGAGGGGTTATCGATTTCAAGCGCTCAAATGAGCTCTGATGAGAAGGATCAGGTCAGCCATCGAGGTAAGGCTCTTCGCGCTATCGCCCCTCATGTGATGAAAGCCCTTAACTCCCTAGGCTAAACTTTGAGCATACGTCGACCAGTCAACAGGTAAGGCGCAACCCGAGGAGATAAACGTGGCAGTAAAGAAGAAGGCAGTTGCTAAGAAGGCAGCACCTAAGAAGACAACCGCTAAGAAGGTTGCAAAGAAGTCTGTTGCTAAGAAGACAACAGTAAAGAAGACCGTTGCCAAGAAGACAACCGCCAAGAAGGTTGCGAAGAAGGCAGCACCTAAGAAGGTTGCAAAGAAGGCCGTCGCAAAGAAGGCTGTAGCGAAAAAGACCACTGTGAAGAAGGCCGCTGCGAAGAAGACAGTAAAGAAGTCTCCAGCACGCAAGAGCTCGACATCTTCAGTAGTTGTTCCGCCAGTTCCAACAAGCTCTTCACGCGATCGCGTTAATGTCTCTACAACTCCAGCTGCTCCAAAGCCAGCAACACCAGCTGTTAAGCCATCAGCTGCACCACGTCAGGGATCTTCAAAGAGCGTTCTCGTCGCGGTACTTCTCGGAGTCGCTATCTTGACAGCTATCGTTGCTTCACAGCAGTCAAATAATGATTCAACAAAGAATGAGACACCTGTTGCAACAGAGTCAGCATCTCCAGAAGCTACTCCAACAGAGTCAGCTTCTTCTGAGGCATCAACAGACACATCAAATGCAGC
>JACCDI010806641.1_pt1 | contig 12058 bp, 10 predicted proteins | sample 7442791 | NCBI WGS metagenome assembly JACCDI01 (sample SAMN15323434, study PRJNA562643) | freshwater metagenome | isolation source: river surface water | place: USA:Blue River Watershed | collected 2017-08-15
CCGTTTCGATTTCTTTGTGTCACACGACGAACAAGTGATTTTATGAAACCTGATGCCATTGCGCGCCGGGCGGAGGATACAGAATGAAAGACCTGTTAGGGTTGCTTAAGTCCCAGTCTCAATCAGACGAATTTGATTCCATTCGCATTGGCCTGGCATCGCCGGAAATGATCCGTGCATGGTCATTCGGCGAGGTCAAGAAGCCTGAAACCATCAATTACCGTACCTTCAAGCCCGAGCGTGACGGCTTGTTCTGCGCCAAGATCTTCGGGCCGGTGAAGGACTACGAGTGCCTGTGTGGCAAGTACAAGCGCCTCAAGCATCGCGGTGTGATCTGCGAGAAGTGCGGTGTGGAGGTGGCACTGTCCAAAGTGCGCCGAGATCGCATGGGCCACATCGAGCTGGCGAGCCCGGTGGCACACATCTGGTTCCTCAAGTCACTGCCGTCCCGTATCGGCCTGCTGCTGGACATGACCTTGCGTGATATCGAGCGCATTCTCTATTTCGAATCTTTCGTGGTGACCGATCCAGGCATGACCACGCTCGAGAAAGGTCAGTTGCTGACCGACGAGCAGTACTATGAGGCCATGGAGGAATTCAGCGACGAGTTCGATGCCAAGATGGGCGCCGAGGCCGTGCAACAGCTGATGAAGGACATGAACGTGGATGCGGAAGTGGCGCGTCTGCGTGAAGAGATTCCGCAGACCAACTCCGAGACCAAGCTGAAGAAGCTCTCCAAGCGTCTGAAGCTGCTTGAGGCGTTCTCCGAATCCGGCAACAAGCCCGAGTGGATGGTGTTGACCGTGCTGCCGGTACTGCCGCCGGATCTGCGTCCCCTGGTGCCGCTGGATGGTGGCCGTTTCGCGACTTCTGACCTGAATGATCTGTACCGTCGCGTGATCAACCGCAACAACCGCCTTAAGCGGCTGCTCGATCTGAATGCGCCGGACATCATCGTGCGCAACGAGAAGCGTATGCTGCAGGAGGCCGTGGACGCGCTGCTGGACAACGGCCGTCGAGGCCGTGCCATCACCGGTTCCAACAAGCGCCCGTTGAAGTCCCTGGCCGACATGATCAAGGGCAAGCAGGGCCGCTTCCGTCAGAACCTGCTCGGCAAGCGAGTGGACTACTCCGGTCGTTCGGTGATCGTGGTGGGCCCGACGCTCAAGCTGCATCAGTGCGGTCTGCCCAAGAAAATGGCGCTGGAGCTGTTCAAGCCCTTCATTTTCGGCAAGCTGGAGCGTCGTGGTCTCGCCACCACGATCAAGGCTGCCAAGAAGATGGTGGAACGCGAAACAGCCGAAGTGTGGGATATCCTCGCCGAGGTCATCCGCGAACACCCGGTGCTTCTCAACCGAGCCCCGACGCTCCACCGATTGGGCATCCAGGCCTTCGAGCCTGTGCTGATTGAGGGCAAGGCAATTCAGCTGCACCCGCTGGTCTGTGCTGCCTACAACGCGGACTTCGACGGCGACCAGATGGCGGTGCACGTCCCGTTGACGCTTGAAGCGCAACTGGAAGCACGCACGCTGATGATGTCCACCAACAACATCCTCGCCCCCGCGAGCGGTGAGCCGATCATCGTGCCGTCTCAGGACGTGGTTCTGGGCTTGTACTACATGACTCGCGCCCGCGTGAATGCCAAGGGCGAAGGCATGGTGTTCGCTGACGCAGCCGAAGTGCAGCGTGCCTACGACACGGGTCACGTGCATCTGCAGGCGCGCATCAAGGCGCGTATCACCAGTACCTCGACAAACGCCGAAGGCGAGAAGGTCACCTCCACGAGCATGGTGGAAACAACGGTCGGGCGAGTGTTGCTGTTCAACATCGTGCCCGCCGGTTTGCCGTTCTCCATGGTCAACCAGAAGATGACCAAGAAGCAGATCTCCGGGATCCTCAACGCCTGCTATCGCTATGTGGGCCTGAAAGAGACGGTGATCTTCGCCGACCAGCTGATGTACACCGGCTATCGCTATTCCACACGCTCCGGCTCGTCCATCGGCGTGAACGACTTCGTGATCCCGGCCGAGAAGGCGGCGATCATTGCTCAGGCGGACGCCGAAGTGGAAGAGATCGAGAACCAGTACGCCTCCGGCCTGGTGACCCAGGGCGAGAAGTACAACAAGGTGATCGACATCTGGTCCCGTGCCAACGACCTGGTGGCGAAGTCAATGATGGACGGCTTGTCCACCGAACCCGTCATCAACAAGGCAGGCAAGGAAGAGCGTCAGGAGTCCTTCAACTCCGTGTACATCTACGCGGACTCCGGTGCCCGAGGCTCGCCCGCCCAGATTCGTCAGCTGGCGGGCATGCGCGGGCTGATGGCGCGTCCTGACGGCTCCATCATCGAGACGCCGATCACCGCGAACTTCCGTGAAGGCTTGAGTGTGGTGCAGTACTTCACCTCCACTCACGGTGCGCGCAAGGGTCTGGCGGATACGGCCTTGAAGACGGCGAACTCCGGTTATCTGACGCGTCGTCTGGTTGATATCTCGCAGGATCTGGTCATCACCGAGCATGACTGCGGCACTACCGATGGGCTGGTCATGCGTCCCGTCATCGAAGGCGGCGACATCATCGCGCCGCTGGGCGATCGAGTCCTCGGTCGTGTCCTGACACGCGAAGTCGTCAACGAGCAGACCGGCGAAGTGATTGTCGAAGCCGGTGTCATGGTGGATGAACGTCTCGTCGAGAAACTGGATGCCCTCGGTGTCGATGAAGTGCATGTGCGCTCTCCCATCACCTGCGAGACGCGCTTCGGTATCTGCCGCCTTTGCTACGGTCGCGATCTGGCGCGCGGCCACATTGCCAACGTTGGTGAGGCCATCGGCGTCATTGCTGCGCAATCGATCGGTGAGCCCGGAACGCAGCTCACGATGCGTACGTTCCACATCGGTGGTGCGGCATCGCGTGCGACGGCTGCTGACAACGTGCAGGTCAAGACCAAGGGTACGGTCCAGCTGCACAACATGAAGACGGTAGAGAACATCCTGGGCAACCTGGTGGTGGTATCCCGTTCCGGCGAAATGCTGGTGAGCGATGAAGGCGGTCGTGAGCGAGAGAAGTACAAGCTGCCCTACGGTGCTGTCATCACGCTGGACAAGAGCCTGAAAGTGGAAGCCGGACAAGTCGTTGCGACCTGGGATCCGCACACTCACCCGATCATTTCGGAAGTGGCGGGTATCGTTGCCTTTGCCAACATGGAAGAAGGCATCACGGTCCGCAGGCAGACTGACGAGATCACCGGCCTGTCCAGTCTCTCGGTGATCGATCCCGCAGAGCGTTCCTCTGCCGCGAAGGAGCTGCGCCCTGCCGTGACGCTGCGCGGTCCGGATGGCAAAGAGCTGTGCATTCCCGGCACGACAGTGCCTGCGCACTACTTCCTGCCGGCCAATGCGATCATCGCGATCCAGGACGGCGCCCCACTGAATATCGGTGACGTTATCGCCCGTATTCCACAGGAAGGTTCCAAGACTCGCGACATCACGGGCGGTCTGCCGCGCGTGGCCGACCTCTTCGAAGCGCGCAAGCCGAAAGAGCCCGCCATTCTGGCGGAAATTTCCGGCACAGTGTCCTTCGGCAAGGAAACCAAGGGCAAGCGTCGTCTCATCATCACGCCAAAGGACGGAGTGAATCCGCTCGACGGCAGCAGCTTCTATGAGACGCTGATTCCGAAGTGGAGAACGATGACAGTCTTCGAGGGCGAGTACATCGAGAAAGGTGAAATCGTCTCCGATGGTCCGCCCTCACCGCACGACATTCTGCGACTCAAGGGTGTCGAGGCGCTGTCTCAGTACATCATCAATGAGGTTCAGGAGGTCTATCGACTCCAGGGCGTGCGCATCAACGACAAGCACATCGAAGTCATCGTGCGTCAGATGCTCCGCAAGGTCGAGATCACCGAAACGGGCGATTCCTCCTTCATCAAGGGCGAGCAGGTCACGTTGACCCAAGTGGCGGAAGAGAACGACAAACTCCGCGCGCAAGGCAAGGTGGAAGCTCGTTTCGATCGCATGCTGCTGGGTATCACCAAGGCATCGTTGGCGACAGAGTCCTTCATCTCTGCTGCGTCGTTCCAGGAGACCACTCGCGTACTCACGGAAGCAGCCGTCACTGGCAAGCGTGATTATCTGCGTGGTCTGAAGGAAAACGTTGTGGTGGGTCGACTCATCCCGGCAGGGACGGGGCTTGCCTATCACGAATCCCGCAAGCGCCTCGCGGCTGAAGCGGCAGCAAGCGAGACCACCACGGTCAGTGCTAGCGACGTGGAGGCTGCCTTGACTGAAGCCTTGAAAGGCGAAGGCTGAGGCCTGGCAGTTACAGGTTGACTAAGGGATGCGGGCTCTTTAAACTCTCGCATCCTTTATTCCGGGTATGCTGAGACGTGTGGCGCCTTCAAGGTTTGTACCGAAAGGCGCCAGCGTCAAGTCCCGCTCCGCGGATATGAACCTGTTCATATCAATCGAGAAAATCGTCAGTAAAACAGTTGATATCCGGTGCGACAAGGCGCTGGTGCATTTAAACAAAAGTATGCGTACGCAGGAGTTATGAATGGCCACTATCAACCAGCTGGTTCGCAAGCCCAGACAGAGCAAGGTCGCCAAGAGCGACGTGCCGGCGCTGCAGGGTTGTCCGCAGAGAAGAGGTGTGTGCACCCGCGTGTACACCACAACGCCCAAGAAACCGAACTCAGCACTTCGAAAAGTGTGTCGTGTGCGTCTTACCAATGGCTATGAAGTGACTTCATACATCGGCGGTGAAGGCCACAATCTGCAGGAGCACTCAGTGGTGCTGATTCGCGGCGGTCGAGTCAAGGACCTTCCGGGTGTGCGTTATCACACCATCCGCGGCAGCTTGGATACATCAGGTGTGTCTGATCGTAAGCAGGGTCGTTCGAAGTACGGCGCGAAGCGTCCCAAGAAGTAAGGCGGGGCCAGCGTTCGTTCGCGCATCCATAGAATTTAAACAAGTAAGGCTGGGTGTCGGTCGCGAATCCGCGTGACCGGGTATCCCGGAATTCCTGAAATCAGTAGAGGTTGTCATGCCAAGAAGACGTGTAGTAGCCAAGCGTGAAGTGCTCCCCGATGCCAAGTACGGCAGCAAGATTCTCGCCAAGTTCATGAACCATGTGATGGAAGATGGGAAGAAGTCCGTTGCTGAGAAGATCGTCTACGGCGCTCTCGAGACCGTGAAAAAGCACGCCAATGGCGATGTGCTTGAAGTGTTCGAGAAGGCGCTTGATGCGATTGCTCCGATGGTCGAGGTGAAGTCCCGCCGTGTGGGCGGTGCGACTTACCAGGTTCCCGTTGAAGTGCGTGCGGAGCGCCGTGCGGCGCTGGCGATGCGCTGGTTGGTGGAACATGCACGCAAGCGTGGCGAGAAATCCATGGCACTGCGTCTTGCTGGTGAGATTTCCGATGCGGCCAATGGTCGTGGCAGTGCGGTGAAGAAGCGTGAAGATGTGCATCGCATGGCGGAAGCCAACCGCGCGTTCTCTCACTACCGTTTCTGATTTTTTTGAATTCAACTTACTTAATTTACTGAAGGTACGATTGTGGCCAGAAAAACTCCCTTGAGCCGATATAGAAATATTGGCATTTGCGCGCACGTCGATGCAGGCAAGACAACCACCAGTGAGCGAGTTCTCTACTACACGGGTGTGTCTCACAAGATGGGTGAGGTCCACGATGGTGCCGCCACCATGGACTGGATGGAGCAGGAGCAGGAGCGTGGTATTACCATCACTTCTGCTGCTGTGACTTGCTATTGGTCAGGCATGGCCAAGCAGTTTCAAGAGCATCGCTTCAATCTTATCGATACCCCCGGACACGTGGACTTCACCATTGAGGTGGAGCGCTCCCTGCGTGTTCTGGACGGCGCGGTCGTGGTGCTCTGCGCCTCCTCCGGTGTGCAGCCGCAAACGGAAACGGTATGGCGTCAGGCCAACCGCTACGGCGTTCCGCGTCTCATCTTTGTCAACAAGATGGACCGTACTGGTGCGGATTTCCTGCGGGTTGTGAAGCAAGTGCGCGAGCGCCTTGGTGCGATTCCCGTTCCTATGCAACTGCCTATCGGTGCCGAGGACAATTTCAAGGGCGTGGTCGATCTGGTGAAGATGCAAGCCATCATCTGGAGCGAGCATGACCAGGGCATGACCTTCGAATACAAGGAAATCCCGCAGGATATGGCCGTTGCGTGCGGCAAGTGGCGTGAGCACATGGTCGAGGCGGCTGCCGAGGCCAATGAAGAGTTCATGGACAAGTATCTTGGTGGTGAAGAGCTGACAACCGAAGAGATCATCGCAGGTCTGCGTCAGCGCACGCTCGCCAATGAGATCGTTCCGACGTTCTGTGGTTCTGCATTCAAGAACAAGGGTGTCCAGGCGGTGCTTGACGGCGTTATCCAGTACCTGCCGGCACCAACCGAAGTGAAGGCGATTGAAGGGGTCAAGGACGACGGCAGCGTCGGCACTTGTGAAGCTGATGACGCAGCGCCGTTTGCAGCGCTGGCCTTCAAGATTGCGACGGATCCCTACGTGGGCACCCTTACTTTCTTCCGTGTCTATTCCGGAACGCTGAATTCTGGCGATGCTGTATACAACCCCGTCAAGTCCAAGCGTGAACGTATTGGTCGAATGGTGCAGATGCGCGCCAACAACCGCGACGAGATCAAGGAAGTGTTTGCGGGGGACATCGCTGCAGCAATCGGTTTGAAGGATGTGACCACCGGTGAGACTCTGTGCCACCCGGATCACATCATCACTCTGGAGAAGATGGACTTCCCCGAGCCTGTGATTTCTGTGGCGGTGGAGCCGAAGACCAAGGCTGACCAGGAGAAAATGGGTATCGCCCTGAGCAAGCTGGCTCAAGAGGATCCCTCCTTCCGTGTGGAGACTGACGAAGAATCAGGTCAGACCATCATCGCCGGCATGGGTGAGTTGCACCTCGACGTGCTTGTGGATCGCATGCGTCGTGAATTCGGTGTGGAAGCGAATATCGGCAAGCCGCAGGTGGCCTACCGTGAAACCATCAAGAAGAAGGTCGAGGTGGAAGGCAAGCACGTCAAGCAGTCCGGCGGACGTGGTCAGTTCGGTCATTGCTGGTTGCGCCTCGAGCCGCTGCCTGCGGACGAAGAATACCAGTTCGTCAACGAGATCGTCGGCGGCGTGATTCCGAAGGAATTCATTCCTGCGATCGACAAGGGCGTCCAAGAGCAGATGAAGAACGGCGTGCTGGCAGGCTATCCCCTTCTGGCGATGAAGGTCACCGTGTTCGACGGTTCATACCACGACGTGGACTCCAGTGAGATGGCATTCAAGATCGCCGGCTCCATGGCGCTGAAGAAGGGAGCATTGATGGCTGACGCCGCTCTGCTCGAGCCCATCATGAAAGTGGAAGTTGTCACGCCCGAGGAGAACATGGGTGATGTGATGGGCGATCTCAATCGTCGTCGCGGCACGGTTCAGGGAATGGATGACAGTCCGAGCGGTCGAATCATCAATGCCGAGGTGCCGCTTTCTGAGATGTTCGGGTACGCGACTGATCTGCGTTCAGCAACTCAGGGCCGCGCGACCTATACCATGGAGTTTCTGAAATACTCAGAAGTCCCGAACAACATCAAGGAAAGCATCATCAGCAGCCGTAACGCGTAACGGCTACGGTTCTGCGCACGGGTTGTCAGAGTCCTTTTATCAAAGATTTGAAGAGGTGTAATTGTGGCGAAGAGCAAGTTTGAAAGAAACAAGACGCACGTGAACGTGGGCACCATTGGTCACGTGGACCATGGCAAGACCACACTGACTGCGGCGCTGACCAAGGTTTGCGCTGAGACCTGGGGTGGTGAAGCGCGCAACTTCGATCAGATCGACAATGCGCCGGAAGAAAGAGAGCGTGGTATCACGATCAACACTTCCCACGTGGAGTACGACTCTTCCATTCGTCACTACGCGCACGTTGACTGCCCTGGCCACGCTGACTATGTGAAGAACATGATCACGGGTGCTGCGCAAATGGACGGTGCGATTCTGGTGGTATCTGCCGCTGATGGTCCGATGCCGCAGACGCGCGAGCACATTCTGCTGTCCCGTCAGGTGGGCGTTCCCTACATCGTTGTGTTCATGAACAAGGCCGACATGGTGGACGACGCGGAGCTTCTGGAGCTGGTGGAGATGGAAGTGCGCGAGCTTCTGGAGACTTACGAGTTCCCGGGCGACGACACGCCGATCGTGATTGGTTCTGCGCTCAAGGCGCTGGAGGGCGACACGTCTGAGCTTGGCGCGCCGTCTGTGCGCAAGCTGGTGGAGACGCTGGACGCGTACATTCCTGACCCGGTTCGAGACGTTGAAAGGCCGTTCCTGCTGCCGATCGAGGACGTGTTCTCGATCTCCGGTCGTGGCACGGTGGTGACAGGTCGAATCGAGCGCGGCATTGTGAAGGTCGGTGACGAGATCGAGATCGTGGGTCTGAAGGCGACAGCCAAGACCACGTGCACCGGTGTTGAGATGTTCCGCAAGCTGTTGGACGAGGGTCGTGCTGGTGAGAACGTGGGTGTGCTGCTGCGCGGTACCAAGCGTGAAGAAGTGGAGCGTGGTCAGGTGTTGGCCAAGCCTGGTTCAATCACTCCGCACACCAAGTTTGAGGCAGAGGTTTACATTCTGAGCAAGGAGGAAGGTGGTCGTCATACGCCGTTCTTCAAGGGTTACCGTCCGCAGTTCTACTTCCGCACCACGGATGTGACTGGTGCTTGCGAGCTGCCAGAGGGCGTGGAGATGGTGATGCCGGGTGACAACATCAAGATGGTTGTCACGCTGATCAACCCGATTGCGATGGATGATGGTCTGCGTTTTGCGATCCGTGAAGGCGGTCGTACTGTGGGCGCAGGCGTTGTAGCAAAGATTTTGGAATAACGAAAAGGACAGGGCGGAGCCTCCAGGCTCCGCCATTCTTTTTCAGCTTGGACAGTTGTCGTCGGCGCAGGATTTGATTTTCTTTTCTTGACTTGCCTCAGCCTCAACCTTAGAATCTCGCTTCCATTTTTTCGGTATTCTTCCGAAATTCTGGCACAGCGAGTTGCTGTTTCATTTGAAAAGATTTTGGAGAAATAAGTAGATGCAAAATCAGCGCATCAGAATTCGGCTGAAGGCCTTTGATCATCGGCTGATTGATCAGTCTACTCAGGAGATAGTCGATACTGCGAAGCGTACCGGAGCCCAGGTTCGAGGTCCGATTCCGCTTCCGACTAACACTGAGAGATACACCATCCTTATTTCGCCGCACGTGAACAAGGATGCCCGTGATCAGTATGAGATCCGCACGCACAAGCGTCTGCTGGATATCGTAGAGCCCACGGAAAAGACAGTAGATGCATTGATGAAGTTGGATCTGGCGGCTGGTGTAGAGGTGCAGATCAGCCTGGGTTGATGTCGTTGACACATCAGTCTGAGATGGGCCTAGTTTGCAGCAGCGCAGTAGAAGATCAGGGTGACTGATCATTAACATGCTTGCGGGCGCGTTGAAGTGCTCTGCGGCAAACATGGTGTAATGCGTAAGCAGCCATAGCGGGTTTCAGCCCCGTACACGATGAGGTTTATAAAATGTCGATTGGATTGGTCGGTCGAAAGAGCGGCATGACCCGCGTTTTCACTGAAGCTGGATTGTCCGTACCTGTTACGGTGGTAGAAGTCGCTCCTAATCGAGTGACTCAGATCAAGACTCCAGAAACTGACGGCTACAGTGCTGTTCAGGTCACTACTGGCGAGCGCAAGGCGTCTCGCGTCTCCAAGTCCCTTGCGGGGCACTTTGCCAAGGCTGGTACTGAGGCCGGCGAAGGTCTTTGGGAGTTCCGTGCCGATGCGGCTGATGTCGCTGAGCTTGCGGCGGGTGCGCAGTTGACGGTCGAGCTTTTTGCTCCCGGTCAGCTGGTTGATGTCACCGGGACCTCCAAGGGCAAGGGCTTCCAGGGCACCATCAAGCGCCACAATTTCCACATGCAGGATGCCACGCACGGTAACTCGCGTTCTCATCGAGTTCCTGGCTCCATCGGTCAATGTCAGACGCCGGGTCGCGTCTGGAAAGGCAAGAAGATGTCTGGTCACATGGGCGATGCTCGTGTAACGACTCAGAGTCTCGAGATTGTTCAGGTAGATGTTGCGAATAACCTGTTGTTGGTCAAAGGTGCTCTCCCGGGTGCGACAGGCTCCAGTGTCATCATTCGTCCTTCTGTCAAACATCCAGTATCCAGGGGGTAAGCAATGGAATTGAATATTGCAAAGCCCGGCAATGAAGCGGGTAAGGAAAAAGTCACTGTTTCGGATGCGGCGTTCGCGCGTGAGTTCAATGAAACTCTGGTGCATCAGACGGTTGTCACTTATCTGGCCGGGGCAAGACAGGGCACTGTGCAGCAGAAAACGCGCTCAGATGTCAGTGGTGGTGGTCGCAAGCCTTGGCGTCAGAAGGGTACAGGTCGTGCCCGTGCCGGCACCATTCGCAGCCCGCTGTGGCGTACCGGTGGTGTGACGTTCGCAGCGCGTCCGCAGGATCACAGCAAGAAGCTGAACAAGAAGATGTACCGCGGTGCAATGGCGTGCATCCTGTCCGAGCTGATTCGTCAGGGGCGCCTGCTGGTTGTTGAGGATTTTTCCGTGTCTTCTCACAAGACCAAGGACCTCGTTGCCAAGCTGGGCGAGTTTTCGCTCGACAACGTGTTGATCGTTGCGGAAGACATTGCAGAGAATCTGTTCCTTGCTGCCCGTAACCTTCACAAGGTGGATGTGCTTGATGCGGCAGGTCTTGATCCGGTGAGTCTCATCGGCTTCGAGAAGGTGCTGATGACAGTTCCTGCGTTGAAGAAAGTTGAGGAGATGCTGTCATGAACCAGGCCAGACTTTATTCGATTATTCTCGGTCCGCACATTTCTGAAAAAGCCACCATCATGGCGGAGACCAGAAATCAGGTGGCCTTCAAGGTCATCAACGATGCGAGCAAGACTGAAGTGAAGGAAGCTGTTGAGAAGATCTTCAAGGTTTCTGTCACCGGTCTGCAGATTCTGAATGTGAAGGGTAAAACCAAGCGCACCGCGCGTGGCAGCATCCGAAAGAAATCCAATTGGAAGAAAGCTTACGTGCAGCTGGCGCAGGGTCAGGAAATTGACTTTGCGGAGCTGGGCTGAGAAGGGGTATAGGTCATGCCAGTCGTAAAATGTAAACCAACCTCTCCAGGTCGCCGCTTTGTCATCAAGGTTGTGAACCCTGATCTGCACAAGGGCGAGCCCTACAGCCCGCTGTTGGCCACCAAGGCCAAGACGGGTGGTCGCAACAATGTCGGTCGCATCACGCGTCGTCATGCTGGTGGCGGTCACAAGCAGAAGTATCGCGTGATCGATTTCCGTCGCGACAAGGACGGTATCAGCGCGAAGGTTGAAAGGCTCGAGTACGATCCTAACCGCACTGCGACCATCGCACTGCTGCTCTACGCGGACGGCGAGCGTCGTTACATCATCGCGCCTGCGAAAGTGGCTGCAGGTGATGTGATTGTTTCTGGCGATGATGCGCCGATCAAGACTGGCAACTGCCTCCCGCTGCGCAATATTCCGCTGGGTAGCACTGTACATTGCATCGAGATGAAGCCGGGCAAGGGCGCTCAGATCGCACGCAGTGCCGGTGGTTCAGCTCAGTTGGTAGCGCGTGAAGGCAACTACGCGACTCTGCGTCTGCGTTCCGGTGAAATGCGCAAGATTCTGTCCGACTGCCGTGCAACCCTGGGCGAAGTCTCCAATGCGGAGCACAGCCTGCGTTCACTCGGCAAGGCCGGTGCGGTGCGTTGGCGTGGCATTCGACCCACGGTGCGTGGTGTTGCGATGAACCCGGTAGATCACCCGCACGGCGGTGGTGAAGGTCGTACATCTGGCGGGCGTCACCCGGTTTCTCCGTGGGGCGTTCCAACCAAGGGATACAAGACCAGAACCAACAAGCGTACCAGCAAGATGATCGTACGCCGCAGAAATGCCAGCCGATAAGGCCTAAATACAGAGGAAATAAAAGTGCCACGTTCACTGAAAAAAG
>JACCDI010027553.1_pt1 | contig 12055 bp, 15 predicted proteins | sample 7442791 | NCBI WGS metagenome assembly JACCDI01 (sample SAMN15323434, study PRJNA562643) | freshwater metagenome | isolation source: river surface water | place: USA:Blue River Watershed | collected 2017-08-15
CATCCGGCCGGGCAGGGTATCGGGATCTTCATCCTCATAACCCGCAGTATCGACAATGGTGAATTCAAGATCGAACAAGCGACCTTGGCCCTCACGCCGGTCGCGGGTGACGCCAGGCGTATCGTCGACAAGCGCCAGTTTCTTGCCAACCAGACGGTTGAACAAAGTTGACTTGCCGACATTGGGCCGACCGATAATGGCTACCGTCGGCAACATGCCGGCATTACTCCTTTAATGACTTAACCCCGGAACGCGGAAATGCGGCCGGAGTCGTCCAAGATATATAATATGTTGTTCGCCACAATCGGGGCGAGCGACACGTCATTCTTTACGTCGAATACTTCAGTGGCCGCGCCTTCGTCGGGGGAAATCGACCAGATCGCGCCATGCGAATTGGCAACGATCAAGCGGCCACCGGCGAGGACGGGGCCATACCAGCTGATCGGGCCCTTTTTCTTCTTTTCATTTTTGAAACGCTGAAGCTTTGAAATCCACCGGACCTTGCCGCTCGAACGCGCAACGCACAGAAGCTTTGCCTCGTCCGTCATCACAAATACCCAGTCGCCCACGGCGACAGGTGTTGAAATGCCGGCAATGTTGATTTCCCAAATGCGCTGGCCGCTGACCAGTTCATAAGATGCCATACGGCCACCCTTACCAAGCGCAAAGACGCGGCCACGGTCAATGACGGGATCGGCGTCAATATCGGTCAATGTCGATACTGATGTCGACATGGCCGTGCGCGACAATGTGTCGCTCCACAGGCTGCGGCCATTTTCATAACGATAGGCCGCAAGCTCACCACTGGAATAGCCAGCGATGACCGTGCCTTGTGCCGCCGCAGGTGCGCCAACGCCAAAGATGCCCGATGCGGCAACAGGGCCAGCTTCGTTCCATTGGGGTTCACCGTCGCTTTGACGCAGGGCGTAAATCTGGTTGTCCTGGGTCATGACATATAGATTGCCATTGGACAGTGTCGGCGCACCGCGCAGGGGCCCGGCAGGACGTTTTTTCCACACCAGCGCGCCTGTGTCGGCAGCAAGCGATGCAACATCGCCAACGCCGTTGGTCGCAAATATGTTGGTGGCGGTTGCGCTTACGCCGCCGCCATAGCGTGATGACTTGCCATCATTTTTGACTTCAAGCGCATTGCTCCAGATTTGCGCGCCGGTGTTGGCGTCAAAGGCCGTGACCCGCGCAGTGGTGTCGACAACATATAGACGCCCGTCGCTCATCGCCGGACTTGCGGCGAGGCGCGCACGCGGGTTGGCACCCTTTACGCGTGCGGTCCAGATACGCGTCAGACTTTGGCCCAGTTCAACATGGCCGGGTGATTTGGATGCGTTGCCGCCGGGCTGCGCCCATGCTTCGTTGATAGTTGCAGGTGGCAAGGTCACCGGAACATTGGCCAGCGCGGGATCAACGTCCGTGTCGCGCTCGGCACCCAATATGGCGACGCGACTGCCGATGGTCGGGGTGTTGTTTTTCTTTCCGGCATCGCCGCGCACGCTATCCAGAACGGCACAGCCGCCAAGGGTGGTGGATGCAGCGAGGACCAATAAAAGCTTCGTGACAGTCTTCAATTTCACTCTCCCTTGGAGGCGGTTTCATCCGCCTTCGATGCCGCATTGCGCTTTGCGTCAACCTGAACAGTATCTACGCCAAGCGCGCCAGCCATTTGTTGCGAACGGCTGCGCAGCGACTCCGGCAGGTCCTCCTGCTTGGAAATCTGGGCAAAAATCGGGCCAGCCAAATTGTCCTTACCCATTTTTATATAGGCCAAAGCCGTCAGTTCACCCGCGCTGCCGAACCATGCATGGCCGGGGGTCGCAAGTGGCTTTAACCGGTCAATAACCTGTTGCGGCGGGATCGAATCAAATTCAGCGCTGACCTGACGAATGAGGGCGAGATCGCGGAATGTCTGCGGCAGGCTGCTGTCTGCGGCGACCTTTGCATATATTGCGACCGCTTTCTTGGTCTCGCCGTCTTCGCCGAGCAAATTGGCTTCGACCAGTTGCGCCATCGCGCGATATCCCGGCTGGTCCGCCTTGGCGAGTGTCGCGAGCTGCGCGCGTGCTTCTTTTTCCTGACCGGCGCGCAATTTGTCCATCGCGTCGACGAACAGTTCGCTTTGCAAATCCGCCGCCGCCTGCTTTTGGTTGTGATAGACAATCCAGCCACCAAAAGCGAGCAAGCCTGCGACAATTGCGGCCAATAACCAGCGGCCGTAACGTGTCCAGAAATGGGTGAGATCGCTTGCGCGGACGGCATCATCCACTTCGCGCAAAAACGCTTCGTCGCTTCCGCTCCGGTCTTTTTCAGGGCGCTGTTCTGTCGGTGTCAAAGCCAAGAGGGCCTCCGATTATAAATAGTCATAATGTGTTGGAGCCGTCCTTAGCCCGACTTGGCTGGATAGGCCAGCCTGCTTTACGCAGGTTGGTACAGCTGTTCGGGCCCGGGGAAGCTGCGGTCACGCACGCCAGCGGCATATTCGCGCACAGCATCTTCAACGCTGACGCCCATATTGCCGAATTTTTTGACGAACTTGGGCACGCGGTCGAACAGGCCAAGCATGTCTTCGGCGACCAAAACTTGCCCGTCGCATTGCGCAGATGCACCAATGCCAATCGTCGGGCAGGCAACTTTCTGCGTGATTTCAATCGCGATAGGTTCCAGCACGCCTTCGATCACCATCGCAAAGGCACCGGCATCGGACATGGCGATGGCGTCTTCGACAATCGATTTGGCTTCTTCAGGGCTCTTGCCGCGCACGCCATAGCCGCCAAGGATGTTCACCGCTTGCGGCGTCAGGCCGACATGCGCCATCACCGGAATGCCGCGTGATGTCAGAAATTCGACCGTAGGGGCCAAAACCTTGCCGCCTTCCAACTTGACTGCAGCGGCGCCGGTTTCCTTCAACAGCCGCGATGCGTTCACAAATGCCTGCTCGGCGGAGGCTTCGTAAGACCCAAAGGGCATGTCGACGATGACGGCGGCGTGGTAGCTGCCGCGCACGACCGCTGCGCCATGCGCGGCGATCATTTCCATCGTCACCGCGACGGTATGCGGCAGACCGTAAATCACCTGACCCAGCGAATCGCCGACGAGCAGCATGTCGCAATGCGGATCCATCAATTGCGCCATACGCACGGTATAGGCGGTCAGCATGACGAGCGGTTCCTGGCCCTTTTGCTGACGGATGCGCGGCACGGTCAGCCGCTTCATCGGCGACGGCGTCGGGTTCGCACGGCTGGTGGATGTGTCGAACGTGAGCGTTTTTGAATTGGTAGACATGGCGGAGGACTTAGCCGCTAAACGCTCCGCACGAAAGGAAGAACGGGCGGTATGTATGTTATATTTGACTCTATGTTAAAAATAGCTAACATTAAGTGCGAATCATGTAACATTGGAGATTGTCGATGTCCTTCCGAGAGAAAATTCACTGGATTGCGTTGGTCGGGTTGCTGTCCGCTTTCGGCTGGTATTTTCTGAACTACCCTTGGGAAATCGCGAATTCGCCCAAGGGAATGTACACGGCGGTGTGGATGTTACTGCCGGTGACGATCATCTTTTTGGTACCAATGGTCGCGGGGGCCGCCTTTTTTGCGATCCGTTCACCGAAGGACGCTGATCTGAAAGAAGACGAGCGCGAAAAGGGTATCCATCTGAGGGGAACCCATCTGGCCTATTACCCCTTGGCCATCGGGCTTCAGCTGAATATCTTCGTGCTTATCAACGGATTCAATTATGGGTACGCCGTGACCATCCTGATCGCCACATTGGTTATAGCCGAACTCATTCGCGTGGGGTCGCAGCTATATTATTATCGCCGTGGCTACTAACCCGATGGCGCAAACACCCTTCACCAACGACATAAGGACGCTGCGCTTCCTCGCCGGGGAGATGACGCAGGGCGATTTGGGCGACAAGGTGGGCGTGACGCGCCAGACCATCGCCGCCATTGAGCAAGGCAAATATTCACCCTCGCTTGAGGTCGCGTTTCGCATCGCCCATGTCTTTGGAAAGCCGCTTGAAGAGGTTTTTCAGTGGACTGCAAAAGCCGGATAAAGTGTGCCGGCTCGTTCGTTACCGTTTCTTCGAAAATGCCGCGCATTGCGCAACCAGCGACGGCATTTCATCCACCGGAATGATGTGCTTCGGGCCAAAATTGAAACAGGATTTGCCCTGCATGCGCTTGCGCAAGGCGTCTGAAATTTCGTCCAATAATGCGGGTTCGAGATACACCGGAAACAGGTGAAACGAGACGTAGCTTTTCTTGATTTGAACCGCTGCAAACATCTCCGGCGTGCCATCTGCCTTCACGGTTTCGAGATAATAATTGTCCGCCGCATCCCGCTTTACGTGAAAGTCGGGCTCATAGGGTTTCAGCATATTCTTCAGCGTCGAAAATATGTCGTCCACCTCATTCTCCCATTATGTTCGCCCGTGCTGAAACGGCCTCTGCAACATTATCGCTGAAAATGCCGTCAATGCCCGTGGCCAAAAACGCCTTCATCTCGGCCTGAACATCGCCAATGCCGCGCGGGTCGATGCCTGATTTTTGCGCCAGCGGCAGGAAGTAATTTTCGCGGCGGAATGTCCAGGGGTGCACGGCAAGACCGACCTTATGCGCATCGGCCACAAGCGTCGTGGGCGTGCCCAGATTGCCGATCATCGTGCGCGGGATGACCATGGCCTTGTTCGGGCCAACGCCATCGGCATAGGTCGCGACAATTTTCAGGCCCTCGGCAGTCGCCATTTGCGTGTAGGTCAGATCGCTGCGGTCGGCGGGGCTGCCGGTGTCATCCATCAGCTGAATGAGCCGCAATTTCGTCTTGGGCCGCAATGCTTTTAGATTTTCGACCTCGAACGATTGGATGAAAATCGGCGCGTCTTTTGTGACATGGCCAAAACGGGTCAGCAGCGCCAGCAACGGCGCCTCATGCGGCAAGCCAATCGACGCGAAATAGCTTGGGTGCTTGGTTTCGGGATAGACACCGACATTGTGCGCCTTGGCGAGCGTCAGTATCTCTTCAAAGGTCGGGATTTCAAACTGCCGGTCAAACGCCATATTGTCCTTGCGCAATTGCGGCAGGCGTTCCTTCGCACGCAGGGTCTTGAGCTCGTCCAGCGTGAAATCCTCGGTGAACCAGCCGGTCATTTTCTTACCATCGATGGTCTTGCTGGTCTTGCGGTCGGCAAATTCGGGCTTTTCGGCCACGTCGGTGGTTTCCGAAATCTCATTCTCATGCCGCGCGACCAGCACGCCGTCTTTCGTCAGCACAAGGTCAGGCTCGATATAATCCGCACCCTGTTCAATTGCGCGGGTGTAGCTCGCGATGGTATGCTCGGGCCGCTCACCCGATGCGCCGCGGTGCGCGATGATGATGGCTTGGCCGTTTAAGGGTTTTTCCATGGCGTGGCTTTCCAGTGTCGCGCAGGCGGGTAACAAGAATAAGGCGATCAAGAGGGCGTGCAGATTTTTCATACCGCCTTCATGGCCGCGCAGCATGTCATTATTGCGACAAGACCGCTTCCCATTCGGATTCCTTGAACCCCACCAGCAAAGTCGTACCGCCTTCGACGACGGGCCGTTTGATCATCGACGGGTTGGCGACCATCAAGGCGATGGCTTTGCCCTCATCAATGTCGGCCTTGTCGACATCGGGCAATTTCTTGAACGTGGTGCCCGCCTTGTTCAGCAGCTTTTCCCAGCCAACTTGGCCCACCCAGCGCGCCAGATGCGCTTCGGTCACGCCTGCCTTTTTATAATCATGAAAGACAAAGCCGACGCCGCGCGCATCAAGATAATTCCGCGCCTTTTTGACGGTGTCGCAATTGGGAATGCCGTAGAGGGTGATGTGTGACATGGGTTTCCTTCTCGTGCGCCTTCGTTGGCGTGGAGAAGTTTCGTTACATGTTTCTTAAACATTTTGAATGACAAGATTTCGCATGATCATCAAAAACCCCGACGTTTTGGCTGTTGATGCGCCCACTATATCAGTATCCTGTTACGGAAATGGCGCATTACGACTTGCATCATGGCCTCATTGCAAATTCAAAAACTTGGAATCATTTTAATGTATAGATGAGGAGATAAACATGAGCCGTTTTTCTGCCATTTGGGTATCAGCCGCATTTTTTCTGCCCGTAACTATGGTATCTGCGGAGAAACCCGCGGATAAAGAAATTGTCGTCACCGGGGCGTCGCTGGCGGATACAGAACGAACGCTAAAAAATTGCTTGGCGGGTAATTGTTCACCTGATGCAGATGTCCGCGCGGCAATTGCACATGCAGAAAACCAGTTTGTTGCCGGTGAATATCGGGACGCCAAAACGACGTTGAAAAAGGCAATCGGCCGCAATGGGAAATATCGAAATCAATTCCCGGTAGAGCTTTCCTATCTATATCGAGCGTCCGGTCGCATTGCCGAGCATCTCGGCGAGACTGACGAGTACCGGCTGCGCTTGCTGGATATGCGTGACACGCTTCGGTCAAACTTCCCCGCTGACGATGCCAGGGTCCTCTCTGCCCAACTAGAGATCGCGGACAGTCGCGTTAAGCTTGGTTATCCAGATAATGCACTGGACATTTATGCAGATGTTGAAAAGGCCGCACGAGCAGCCGGGCAAAATCAGATTGCGACCCTCGCCAAGCTTCGCGCGAATTTGTTGATTTATGCCATTGGCGAAAACGAACGGTATCAGCCCGATATGAAGCGCGCGCGTGCCGCGCTTGCCGAAATGGTCAAGCGGCCGCTGCCCGGGTCTGATGACTTTTCACTCATCGCCGAAGTAGCATTGGCGCGTATTGATCGGCGGGAGGGCCGCGGTGACTCAACCGATGCCATTATGCGCCGGGTGTTATCGCGCGGTGTTGATCGGCCAATTTTATTGTCTGCAGACCCCATTGATGTGCCGAAGAGCGCTTATGGTGAAAGAACGAATAGCGGGCAGTCCTTATTGTTGAATGTTGGCCCAAGAAGAATTGAAGGGGAATCGATGCCAGCTCCTCAAAATGTGCTGACGCAAATTCCTCGAAATTTTGAAGACCGTTGGATGGATGTCGGATTCTGGGTTGCCGCAGATGGTCGCGTAGATGATGTCGAAGTACTTCGCACTGAAGGCTCCGGTGACTGGATGAAGCTCGTCATCAACGCGATTCAATCACGCCAATATGCGCCAATTCGCGGCAAAGACGGGGCGACGCATCCGGGATTTTATATGATCGAGCGCTACACCTATACAGCACGATACATGGAAGACATTACGGGATCACGAATACCGCGCCGGTCAACTCAGGCGAGAATCGAACGGCTTGATCTAACGCCCGAAAATTTTGATCAGCCATTTGCCAACAGGCCAAAGACGAACCATCAAACAGCCAGCTAACTGCGATCGCCGAAAAAGCGGACTGGCAGGTTGCGGTCCAATGGCAGACCTTGCCTACGCGTAGCACCATCCTAAAACCTGCTGGTCCGTTACACAGAGAATTGATGCGGTTAGTGGGTAGGAGGGTAGGATGATGAGAACTTTCATTATGTTGATGTGTGCTGCGGCACTTGCGGTTCCGGTCGGCGCAGAGCCTCGATCAGCGGGCGTTCCGATTGAAGCGTCAGGGCCAAAGGGTCCGTTAGCCGGCACGTTGCTTCGTCCCCCGGGTACGCTGGGGCCGGTTGCCCTGATCATTCCGGGGTCTGGTCCGACCGACCGGGACGGTAATAATCCGTTTGGCGTACGCGCAGCTAGCTACCGCTTGCTCGCAGAAGGGCTCTTTGATCAAGGCATCACCACGGTGCGGATCGACAAACGTGGTATGTTCGGCAGCGCATCTGCGGTTTCCGACGCAAATGCGGTGACCATTGCCGATTATGTCGCTGATACCGAAGCTTGGGTGAGCGCAATACGCGCAACGACCGATGCGCCATGTGTCTGGTTGATTGGCCACAGCGAAGGGGGATTAGTGGGGCTCGCCGCCGTACATGAGGTTAAGAACCTGTGCGGCCTAGTACTGGTCGCTACCGCTGGCAGACCGCTGGGCGATGTGATCAAATCACAGCTACGCGCCAACCCTTCGAATGCGCCACTGATCGAGGCAGCCGATGCTGCAATAGATCGACTTGCCTCGGGCCAGAAAGTCGATGTGTCAGCCTTGCCACCCCCTTTGCTGCCGCTGTTTAACCCGGCGGTCCAAGATTTTCTGATCAGCACATTTGCTCTTGATCCGGCAAAGTTGGTGGCTGGTGCCCGCTTGCCGATCCTCATTGTTCAGGGCGGCAGTGACCTACAGGTATCGGTCGCAGATGCCGAAAAGCTCAAGGCTGGGAACCCCTCGGCGGTCCTCAAGATACTGCCAAATGTGAACCATGTGTTGAAAGACGTGGCGAGCGGTAGTCCCGCCGATAATCTCGCCGCCTATACAAACGCTGACCTTCCACTTGCGACAGGGTTGGCCGCGACGATTGCAGCCTTCGTCAGTAATTGAAAGCTGACCTACCCCGATCCCCAGCTAGATAGGAAAGACCCACGGCAATCGCCCACACACACCGTCACCCTGAACTCGTTTCAGGGTCTTACTTTTTCATGCACCGTCCAGAATTAAGACCCTGAAACAAGTTCAGGGTGACGAGGAAGGGTGCAACATGGTCCACCGCGCCACTTCCTGACGCGCCCGGATTACCGGCTAGATAGGAAAGTAGCCACGGCAATCGCCCTGACTGCATAGGCGTCACTTATAATGCTCGCGCCGGTCGCCGAAATCGCGCACGCGTTTGCGCCATGCGCGATAGCTGCCGGGTTTCAGCTGCGTGCGCATGATTGCCTTTATCTGGTCCGGGGTAACGCCATGCTGCGCCGAAATCTGTGTGAAACTGATATGGTCGGACAGCGCCATTTCGACGATTTCGCTGAGCGCGGCGGGGGATAATTCTGATGCCATGCGTTCAGAGCCCGAACAGATTCTGCCAGCGCGGCTCCGACTTTGCGACCTTCACCAGAAACGGACAGGTCGGCCGCGCTTTGATGCCCATGGCTTCGATTTGTTCGAACACGCCCGTGGCCAGCCGCGCCCCCGCGCCCGTCCCGCGCAAGGCGGATGGCACTTCGGCGTGCGGCAATATCATGACATCTCCGTCCCAGCGGATGGTGACATAAGCATCGCCCGCGTCCGTCGGCATGTTAAATCGGTTGCGTTCGGGTTCGTAGGTGATGGTCATGGCTGTGTAAGCCTTATTCCCACTCAATGGTTCCCGGTGGCTTTGATGTATAATCATAAACCACGCGGTTGATGCCTTTGACTTCGTTGATGATGCGCGTCGACACGCGGCTGAGGAAGGCGCTGTCGAACGGGTAGATGTCGGCGGTCATGCCGTCGGTTGATGTCACCGCGCGCAAGGCGCAGACATTGTCATAGGTGCGGCCATCGCCCATCACGCCGACGGTGCGGACGGGCAAGAGCACGGCAAAGGCCTGCCAAATCGCGTCATACAGCCCTGCGTTACGGATTTCTTCGAGATAGACCGCGTCCGCCTTGCGCAATATGTCGCACCGTTCCTTTGTCACTTCGCCCGGAATGCGAATGGCGAGGCCGGGGCCGGGGAAGGGGTGGCGGCCGACAAATTGGTCATTCAGGCCCAATTCGCGGCCCAAGGCGCGCACTTCATCCTTGAACAGTTCGCGCAAGGGTTCGACCAATTGCATGTTCATCCGTGCGGGCAGGCCGCCGACATTATGGTGGCTTTTGATCGTGACCGAAGGCCCGCCGGTGAAGCTGACGCTTTCGATCACGTCGGGGTAGAGCGTGCCTTGCGCCAAGAAATCAGCGCCGCCGATTTTTTTGGCTTCTTCTTCAAACACGTTGATGAATTCGCCGCCGATGAATTTGCGTTTCGTTTCGGGGTCGGTGACGCCCGCGAGGCCCGCCATGAAGCGTTCTTCGGCGTCCACCACGACGAGCGGGATATTATAATGGTCGCGGAACAAGGTTTCGACCTGTTCGCGTTCATTCATGCGCAGCAGGCCGTGGTCGACAAAGACGCAGGTCAGCTGCGCGCCGATCGCTTCGTGAATGAGGATGGCCGCAACCGAGCTGTCGACGCCGCCCGAAAGGCCGCAAATGACGCGGCCTGACCCTACTTGCGCGCGGATTTCGGCAATCTTCGTCGCGCGGAATTCCGCCATCGTCCAATCGCCGGCAAGGCCGCAGATTTTATGTACGAAGTTGGAGATTAATTTCGCGCCATCGGGGGTGTGCACGACCTCTGGGTGGAATTGGATGCCATAATATTGCCGCGCTTCGTCGGCGATAAAGGCAAAGGGCGCGCCGTCGCTGGTGGCGACGACTTCAAAGCCGGGGGCAAGGCTGGTGACCTTGTCGCCATGGCTCATCCACACCTGATGCTTGTCGCCGGTCGCCCATGTTCCGTCAAACAGTGCGCAGGGTTTTTCGACCTCAATAAAGGCACGGCCAAATTCGCCGCCGTCGCCTTCGCTCACATGGCCGCCCAGCTGCATCATCATGGTTTGTTGGCCATAGCAGATGCCCAATATGGGCAGGCCGCTGTCGAAAACACATTGCGGCGCGCGCGGCGAATCGGCTTTGGTCGTCGATGCGGGGCCGCCCGACAAGATGATGCCCTTTGGCTTCATACGTGCGAATGCAGCTTCTGCGGAATTGAATGGCGCGATTTCCGAATAGACCCCGGCCTCGCGCACGCGGCGCGCAATCAATTGAGTCACTTGTGACCCGAAATCGATGATCAGGATGGAATCGGAAGGGTGGGCGTGTGTTTTGGATTCAGGCATGGCCAGCCGATAGTGATTGCCGCCGCCGCTGTCCAGTTACCGCGGTGACTTTGCCCTTTGGACTTTGCCCTTTGCCCTGACCTGTTTCGGTGCGCTATAGCGTCGCGGTGACTAAACCCGACACCAAACGCGCTGATATCATCGAGCGATTGACCGCCTATGTCCTTGCGCAAGGGCTTTCGGCGTCGAGCCTGCGTCCCTTGGCGAAGGCGGCGGGCACCAGCGACCGGATGCTGCTTTATTATTTCAAGGACAAATCCGAGATTATCACCGCGGTGTTGGAACAGATTTCGGCGCAGCTGGTGGAGATGATCAGCGCGCACACCGCCGCCGAGCCGCTGCCGGTGGATGCGCTGCGCCGCAAATTGGCGGGCATCGTTTTTGAAGACGCATTGTGGCCCTATATGCGGATCTGGCTTGATGTCGCGGCACGCGCGGCGATGGGCGACCCGTTTTACCGCGCGGTGGGTGAACAGATTGGCCGCGGATTTCTCGAATGGGGCAAGGCGCAGCTGCAGTCCGACAACGAAGCGCAGCGCGACATTGATGCCGCGCGGCTTCTGGTCAGCATCGAAGGGATGCTGTTCCTGAAAAGCATCGGCCTTGACGATATAAACGCCAAGGCACTTTAGCGCGCGCGTGCTGCCCGCTTTGGTCCGAGCAACATGGCGGCAATATCGCCATTGGTGCGATAGCTGTGCACGAGCAGATATGCGGCCAAAAATGGCGCGCCAAGGTTAAAGGCCGCAAATCCGAGAACGAGCCCGGCCACGGTAAATTCATGACGCCATGCGACCCAGAATCCGGAAAAGATCAGAAAGAATAAAAAGTCGAGATTGAACTGCCCGGGCCACGCCATCTCCGCAATGTCACCGAAAAATATTGGATAGAGCCCCATGCCATGATTGGCGATGGTAACGCTGGTATAGGCGCCGACAATGGCAATGACGGCAACGAGGAAAAGGCGAAACAAGGTCATGACACACTCCCCATAAATATTGGGAACCTAATACCAAAATGTAGCGACTGCTACAATATCTATTTTAGTCGGTCAGTTCGACCCAAGTCGGCGCGTGGTCGCTGGCCTTTTCACGGCCGCGATGGTCCTTGTCCACGCCGCAGGATGACAGGCGGTCGGCGACAACGGGGCTCAGCAACAGATGGTCGATGCGAAAGCCATGGTCGCGTTGCCATGCGCCGGCCTGAAAATCCCAAAATGTCCAAATGCCGCCTTGCGGATAATGCGTCGCCA
>JACCDI010033366.1_pt1 | contig 12055 bp, 11 predicted proteins | sample 7442791 | NCBI WGS metagenome assembly JACCDI01 (sample SAMN15323434, study PRJNA562643) | freshwater metagenome | isolation source: river surface water | place: USA:Blue River Watershed | collected 2017-08-15
GAGGCCATTGCAGCCAAGCGAACCAACTTTGCAGCACCAGGCGGAGTTCTGCATGTTGTTCTTCTTACCTTTGCGATGACCGACTGGATTATGTCACTTGATCCGATGTGGTTCTCTACCCTGTACGGTGCATGGCATATGGCTACAAGCCTGTTGTTTGCGATCGCAGTCGGAACCTTTATCCTTACATCGTTGCGTACGAAGTCGCCGTACAACGGAATCATTCAGCCGTTGTTGACCAAGGACCTTGGAAACCTGATGTTTGGCTTCACGATGGTCTACGGATACTTCACGCTGTCGCAGTTCCTGATCATCTGGTCGGGTAACTTGCCAGAAGAAAACATTTTCTTTGTGCAGCGCTTCGAAGGGCCGATGGTTTATCTCGGTGCTGGGTTGGTTGTCTGTCAGTTCTTCATTCCCTTCCTGCTGTTGCTTTCTGGAAAAACCAAGCGGACGCCTACGATTCTTCGCTTTGTGGCTGGATGGATTGCGATCGTGAGAATGGTCGACCTCTTTTGGCAGATTGTCCCGTTCATGGTCAATTTCAGCGGGGGGATCGCACTTCCTGTGATTCTTGGTGTCGTTGGGGCACTACTTGGACTTGGCGGTGTGTGGGTGTATGTCTTCAGCGGAAATGCTCGTAAAGTTGCCCTCGTACCTAGCCATGATCAACGTTTGATTGAAGCAAAGCAGCAATGGGAGGCATCGAGTCATGCATAAGTCAGACTCTAAGAACCCTGGATACGTCGTTGGTTATGAACACACAGATGTAAAGATGGGACCGCTGGTACTTGCCTTTGGCGGACTGGTTGGACTGTTTGTTACATCGAGTGCCGCGATGATGTGGTTCTTCAACTTTACAAAGCCAAAGTACGCCAGTGATGCCAACGTTCCTGGATGGTCTGTGGAACGAAAACTTCCTGCGCATCCGCAGCTGCAGGCAAATCCGAAAGAGGAGATGAACCTCTTCAAGGAAGCTGAGAAGCCATACGGTGAGCGTATAGAGTCCGCTATCAATGTTGTGTCTAAACAAGGTATTTCTGGAGTCGCGGGTAATGAGCCAGTGAGCAGTTTCAAAACGGAATATCCAGGAAGCCGTTCTGGGAACGCTGGTGTTTCTGGCCATGGGTCTGAAGAGCATTCAGATGCCGGTCACAGTGAAGGACAACAAGGGCACTAAGTGACAGATATGCGTCGCTGGTCTGTGGTTTTGCTTTTCTGGGGCTTGTGCTCAGGAATGGTTTTGTCCCAGGGAGTCAGCATGGGACCGCAGGCTGGTGGACGTCCTACGTTTTCGTCTGGCATAAATGCTGCGCGTGATGTGACAGTCAAACAGAGACTTGAGAATCAGGTTCCATTAGACGCTCAGTTTACGGATGAGAATGGGGCAAAGGTCAGTCTCGGTAAGTATTTTGGGAAGAAGCCAGTTTGGCTGGTGATGCCTTTTTACTCCTGCAAGAACACATGCGCAAATATGCTTCATGGGCAGGTAGAGAGTCTCCACGACCCTGCGCTGAAATGGCAAGTGGGGCGTGACTTTGAGATTGTCATCGTCAGCATCAATCCGAAAGAAACCGCTGAAGTTGCGCTAGCCTCCAAAAAACGCTACATGAGTGAGCTTGGAATTGCAGGAGCATCCGATGGATGGCATTTTCTAACTGGTAGCGAAAGTGAAATACGACGGCTGGCTGATGCGCTTGGTTATGTTTATGTGTATGACCAACGAACTGATCAGTATGCTCATCCTAGCGTGACGATGATTTTGACTCCAATGGGTAAAGTTTCCCGATATTTGTTCGGTGTTGTTTACCCTGGTAAGGATGTCTATCTTGCACTGACAGAGGCATCTGAGGGTAGGATTGGGACGATTGCTGATCAGTTTCTGTTGATGTGTTATCACTACGATCCGGCTCGCAATGTATATGGGTTACGGGTGGTCACTTTGTTAAAGGTTTTGGGTTCGGGGACCGCATTGTTGCTGGGAGCGTTTATGTTCCAGTCGCTGCGTAAGGAGAGGAAGTCCCGCTTGACTGTTGTGTCTGGCACGGGGAATAACGAATGAACGAGTTGCAGTTAGCACCTATTGCTGCGTCAGAGTATGCAGGTGAAGTTGATAAGCTGTTCTGGGTGATGAATGCCCTGACGGTGGTGTTTACCATCATTGTCATCGCATTAATTGCCTTTCTTGCAGCCAGGTACCGTAAGGGCTCGAATGTCGATCGGTCAAATCCCACAACACACAATACGTTGTTGGAGATGACTTGGACGTTGCCTGCATTGGTACTTGGACTTGGAGTTTTCACCTGGTCCTCTCGTCTATTTGCTGATGTTTATCAGCCACCGAAGAACGCTCGTGAAGTCTTCGTGATTGGTAAGCAGTGGATGTGGCATGCGCAGCATTCTGATGGCACCAGAGAGAATAACGAGATTCACGTTCCCGTGAATAGCCCGGTTAAACTCTCGATGATTTCGCAGGATGTTATTCACGCATTTTATGTTCCTGAATTCCGAATACAGCGTCACGTAGAGCCAGGTCGCTATACCAACATGTGGTTTACGCCAACGCGTGTTGGCAAATACCGTGTGTACTGCAACATTTACTGCGGTACCCAGCACTCCGAAATGGGTGGATGGGTTGTCGTTCAGAGTCGTGAAGACTTTGAAAAGTGGCAAGCTGGAGGCGGTGGTCGCCCGTTCTACCCTGGTGGTATTTCGGCGACGACAGGTGATATTTCGTTGGCGCAACAAGGCGCAACCCTGTTCAAGAAGTATCAATGTGCTTCATGTCATGCGGATGGTCCGAAAGCAAGCGCTAAGGGTGCAAGTTTAGTTGGCTTGTACAAGTCGATGCGTCAGCTGGCGGATGGTTCAAAGGTTTTGGCGGATGAAGGATATATTCGATCTGCTATTTTGAACCCAAACGATGTGCGCTTGGCCAACTCGACCGGGTCCATGCCTGCATACCGCGGTTCATTGTCGGAGTCTGAAGTGATTGCCTTGATTGCTTACATCAAGGAAATCGGTACTGGAAAGCCACTTGAGGGTGGGCGTCCAGATAGCGTAGCTCCTGCGGCCAATACTAACTCGCAGCAGTGGCGCTACATGTATGGAGGAGAGCAATACCAATGAGTACGGCAACTTTGAAGGACATGGGGAAGTCCCATGACAAGGTCAAGGAGCCATTGAATTACCTGAACGCCACGAATACGATTAAGTCGTGGCTGTTCACGGTCGACCACAAGCGCATTGCAATCATGTATCTTGTGGCCGTGTCGGTTGCTTTTCTACTTGGTGGCCTTGCAGCGGGCATGATACGTGTCGAGTTAACCGTACCTAAGGGACAGTTCCTCACGAATGATGCCTATAACAAAGTGTTTACTGCCCATGGCGTAATCATGATCTTCTTCTTCCTGATTCCAGCCGTGCCGGCGGTATTGGGGAACTTTATATTGCCTTTGATGCTAGGTGCGAGAGATCTCGCTTTCCCAAGGCTTAACCTGTTGTCGTTCTACGTCTACAGCGCGGCGCTGGTGATGGGACTCGCAGCGATCATTGGTGGTGGAGTTGACACTGGCTGGACGTTCTATACCCCGTACTCCAGTGTGTATTCAAACTCTAACGTTGCTCTGACAATTATGGCGGCGTTTGTAGCTGGGTTCTCGTCGATCTTTACGGGGCTGAACTTCATCGTAACGATTCACAAGATGCGGGCACCGGGCATGACTTGGTTCAAAATGCCGTTGTTTGCCTGGGCGATGTATGCCACCAGTGTGATTATCATGCTTGGCACACCTGTCGTTGCAATCACGCTTGCACTTGTTGTTGTGGAACGTACCCTTGGCTTTGGAATCTTCTCCCCTGAGATTGGTGGAGACCCGGTTCTATTCCAGCACTTGTTCTGGTTCTATTCGCACCCTGCGGTTTACATCATGGTTCTCCCAGCAATGGGCGTTATCAACGAAGTAATCGCTGCTAATAGTAAGAAGCGCATTTTTGGCTACGAGTTCGTTGCATTCTCCACAATGGCGATTGCTGTCTTTGGATTCATCGTGTGGGGACACCACATGTTTGCATCCTCCCAGTCGATGTACCTCGGTCTGGTGTTCTCAGTGTTGAGCTTCCTTGTAGCGGTTCCGTCTGCTGTAAAGATATTCAACTGGGCGACAACGATGTACAAGGGCTCTGTAGAGCTCACAAGTCACATGCTTTATGCCTTTGGCTTCTTGGGATTGTTTACCATTGGTGGGTTGACCGGTCTCTACTTGTCATCGCTGGCCACTGATATTCACTTGACGGCGACGTACTTCGTTGTGGCTCACTTCCACTATGTAATGGTTGGCGGAACTGCGATGGGCTTCCTGGCCGGCTTGCACTTCTGGTGGCCAAAGATGACCGGCCGGATGTACAACGAAATCTGGGGCAAGGTCAGCGCTGTTTTGGTCTTCCTTGGCTTCAACCTTACGTTCCTTCCACAGTTCGTTGTTGGCTACCTTGGTATGCCACGTCGTTATCACTTCTATCCACCTGAGTTTCAGCTTTGGCACGTGATGTCAACCGGTGGAGCATTTGTTCTTGGAGTTGGTTTCTTGCTTCCTGTTTTCTATCTTCTTCATTCGTTGAAGCATGGCGAAAAGGCTGGAAACAACCCATGGCGTGCTGTTGGTCTGGAATGGACCACGATGTCGCCACCGGATACGCACAACTTCCATGAGCTGCCTGTTGTGACATGGGAAGCATACGAGTACTTCCAGGAAAGCCATCATGGCGGAGATGTAGGTCCAAGCCGGTTCCCATTTGATGATGAGGTCGTTCATACATCGTCCGATGAGGAGGTTCACGTATGAGCCTAAAGAGCATGGAAAATGCTGCTGTTGTTGGTTCGGGTCATCACATGATTGAACAGAAGCTATCCGTTCAGTTTGAAGATCTTGATCAGCAGAACGAGTCGTATATCGTTGGAATGTGGGCCTTCCTCGTCACTGAGGTAATGTTCTTCGGCGCCCTATTCCTTGCGTATACCCTCTACCGGACGATGTACTTCAACACCTACCTAGAGGCTCATCACTTTCTTGATGTAAAGCTTGGAACGCTTAATACACTGGTTTTGCTGTCGAGTTCACTTTCGGCTGCACTTTCGGTCTACTACGCGCAGCATGGTCAAAGGATTAAGGTCGCCCTTCTCCTAGCGTTCACGTGTATTTGTGCATTCGGATTCATGGGAATCAAGTACGTTGAGTATACGAGCAAGATCAATGAAGGCCTGCTGCCAGACCAGAACTTCAACTATGCCAAGGCACTTACTGTGTTCCACGAACACCACAAGCCTGCAGCTGGAGCTGAAGAAAATCCGCGGGCCAATGTCGCTTGGGAACAGCTTCAGCTGGCTAGAAAGACCAACCAGGTTTCGTTTGTCGCCCCTAAGGATAATCCTGAGACGGCATTTGTTGAGTCTGGCTTCGATAACCGGGTAACGTCTGCGGCAGACGCGACAGCGCGTGTCGTAGTAAAGTCTGCTGCTCGTGAGCGTTTTGATATTGAAGCAGGAAAGGCGAAGATCTTCTTCTCCATCTACTTCTGTATGACCGGGCTGCATGGTATTCACGTCATCATCGGAATTATCTGTATGACGACGTTGATTCTTATGTACCTCACGAAGCATCCTGCAGTGGACGACTACTTGCCGACTGAGATGGTTGGTTTGTACTGGCACTTCGTTGACATTGTGTGGATCTTCCTGTTCCCACTGATGTATCTGATTTCTTAAGGGGTAAGACATGGCATCTGGACATGGACACGGTGCAGGGTTCGCACCGGAAGGTGCACCAATCGAGAGAATTTCGCACCCAAAGCTGAGTCTCTACTTTGGAACCTACTTCGCACTGCTTGGTTTGTTGGTTGTTACCGTAGTGCTGTACTTCATTGATCTCAGCAAAATGTGGAATTGGGTTGGTTGGAACATCGTCATCGCCTTGATTGTTGCAACCGTTAAAGCCGTTTTGGTTGTTTTGAACTTTATGAATGTAAAGGGTGGAACAAGATTAGTCTGGCTATGGGCAGCGCTTGGATTCATATGGGTGCTGTTGATGGGAATCATCTTCCTTGACTATCAGTTCCGTCCTGATTCCACGGCCTGGGAATGGCAAAGCCTTACAGACCGAAAGTAGTTCTTTGCCCGTGCTAAGCACGGGCATTTCTTTTTTATGCAGGTATAAACATGGCAATTCGAGTCACCGTCTGGAGCGAGTTCAGACACGAGAAGGAATCAGATGCCGTCCGATCTGTCTATCCGGATGGTATGCACACGGTCATTGCAGCTGGAATTAGAGAGCGTCTCGGGGATGATTGTGTTGTTACTACCGCCACACTGGATGAGCCTGAGCATGGATTGACGGATGATGTTTTGGCTAACACAGATGTACTCACGTGGTGGGGGCATATGGCTCATGGTGATGTATCGGATGAAATCGTTGAGAGGGTTTATCAGCGTGTTCTGTCTGGGATGGGGTTGATCGTTCTACATTCCGGGCACTTTGCCAAAGTCTTTAAGAAGTTGATGGGTACTTCTTGCGCTCTACGTTGGCGCGATGATGACAGCGAAACAGTTTGGACTGTGCGACCTGGACATCCGATCACTAAGGATGTTCCTGAAGTATTTCAAGTTCCGCAACAAGAGATGTACGGAGAATATTTCGACATTCCACAGCCTGATGAGCTGATATTCATTTCGTCCTTCACTGGTGGTGAAGTGTTTCGGAGTGGATGCTGCTGGACGCGTGGGCAGGGTCGGATTTTCTATTTCTCGCCTGGACATGAGACATATCCTGTTTATTATCAGCCAGAGATTAGAACGGTTATCGGAAATGCTGTCCGCTGGGCTGCACCGGTAGCGCAGTCAGTCTATTCTACGCATTCGTGTCCCAATTCACCGATTGGTTGGTTTCGTAAGGTAGATGCATAAAGCCCTTTTGGTTGGAGCCGGTGGAATGGGTCGGGCTTGGGCTCGAGCCATTCTTGATGCCTATCCTCGGGTATTGCTGGTTGGTTGGGTTGACATTGTTCCTGGATTAGCAGAATCCGCAATCGCTGACCTTGCCGATCGCTCGCACGGAGCGGTCATGCCATTTACAGCGCTCGAGGAAGCAATCTACGCGACTAAGCCAGACATCGTTGTAGATGTAACTGTTCCGGAAGCTCACGAAGCAGTTACTGTCATGGCACTTAGTCACGGAGTTCCTGTGCTCGGTGAGAAGCCGATGTCAGTGACCCTTGACAGTGCAAAGCGAATGCTTGATGCTGCCATCGCTGCCGATAGGCTCTACATGGTGAGTCAATCGCGCAGATATGATTCGGGTCTAATGGCCTTCCGCAATGCGATTACTGCCTTAGGTGGTCTTGGTATCCTCTCTGCTGATTTCTTTGTTGGGGCGCACTTTGGTGGGTTTCGGGATGTTATGCCGGATGTTCTTCTCAAGGACATGGCAATCCACACTTTTGATGCAGCTAGATTTCTAATCGGCTCAAAACCATTATCCGTGTACTGTGACAGCTTTCGCGTCCCATGGACTTGGTACGAAGGTAATGAATCTGCACTGGCAACTTTTCAGTTCGAGAGCGGAGTTCGTTTTTCATACAGGGGGTCCTGGGCTGCTGAAGGGCACCAAACTGAATGGGAAGCCAGCTGGAGAGCCGTTTGCAAGGATGGGACTGTAACGTGGAATGGTGCCGACCAAGTTGTGATTGAAAGGGTTAGCAGTCATGATGGTTTTATCCGGTCTACATCGGCTCAACGAGCCTTAGTCGAGCACTTGGAACACGCTGGAATCGCCGGGAGTCTACGTGATTTTCTGTCTGCTCTGGAAAATGACACGGAGCCTATGGGTATCTGCTCCGATAACATCTGGTCACTCGCGATGGTACTCTATGCCGTCGAGTCATCCCGTTTGGGTCAAAAGGTTGATATTGCAATATGAGTTCATTCCGTAAAGCGATTGTGTTTGGAGCCAGTACGGGCATCGGCGCTGAGTTGGTCCGGCAACTTGCAAAGTCTGGCGTTCAGGTAATCGCAATAGCGCGACGGCAAGCCCTTCTTGATCAACTGGCAAGCGATTTTCCAGGTGTCGTGATCCCGGTTTCTATTGACCTGTCAGCCGATTGTGATGCATCTCAGGTGATGGCTGAATTGTGTGATCGAAACGGTGGCTGTGATCTCTACATTTACTGTGCTGGAATTATGCCACGTGTTGGTAAGGATGAATTCCCAACGGATATGGATGTTGAATCCATAAATGTGAACCTCACATCCGCTGTTCGTTGGCTCAATGCAGCTGCTCTACGCTGTCAAGCCTTAAAGTCGGGGACAATTGTTGGTATCTCATCGGTCGCTGGTGATCGTGGACGACGTGGTGGTCCTGTTTATGCCGCGACTAAGGCTGGGTTCACCGTTTACCTCGAAGCGCTTAGAAACCGTCTTACGATAAAGGGTGTGCGTGTGGTCACCATCAAGCCGGGTCCCGTTAGTACACCGATGACCGATGGATTGTCCAAGCTCCCATTGATGATTACTGCTGAGAAGGCTGCAACACTTATTCTTGAGCATGCTCGTAAGGGAACTGCCGTAGCGTATGTTCCTGGCATCTGGAAATTGCTTATGGCAATCATCCGATCGATCCCTCAGGCTGTTTTTCAACGGCTGGACATATAGATGGATGTTCGTCGTTACGCCACAGCGCACCTCGAGACCATCGAAGCTTGGGGTAGAAACAAGTCGGCCGCAGGATATGTATTCCGGCCATCAACCGTTGGTGGAATTCTGGATGTCGTAAAGTATGCACGTGAGTCCCATTCACGAATAGTTCTTCGTGGGGCAGGACGTTCTTATGGCGATGCCAGTCTTGGAGCTGAACAGCTCATTCTGGATATATCGCGTCTTAGTCGAATCCTTGAATGGAACCCTGATTCAGGCCGGATTGTCTGTGAGGCTGGCGTTACCATTGAGCAGCTCTGGAAATACTGCATCGGAGATGGCTGGTGGCCTCCTGTGGTTTCAGGCACGATGGCGCCGACACTTGCCGGAGCCCTTGGTATGAACATCCACGGGAAGAATAACTTCAGGGTCGGTACGATTGGTCAGCATGTATCGGAAATAGACGTAGTACTTGCCGATGGCCGGCTCGTAACATGCTCGCCGACGCTGTACTCCGACCTCTTTCATGCTGTTATTGGTGGTTTTGGATCACTTGGTGTCATCACTCGCGTGGTCCTACAAATGAAGCATGTCGATTCTGGCAAGCTCGTTGTCGACCCCATCTACGCAAAAAACCTCGACCACATGTTCGCAATATTCGAGGAACGGATACCATCGGCAGATTATCTTGTCGGCTGGATTGATGCCTTTTCGACTGGAGATAATCTTGGCCGGGGACAGGTGCATCAGGCAAACTACAGCAACAGTGATGACGGAACGCAATCCCTGCGTGTTGAGTCTCAGGATCTACCCGATAACATCTTTGGTCTAATTCCAAAGTCAATTCTTTGGCGATTTATGAAGCCATTCGTCAATGACACGGGCATGAAGCTGATCAACTGGGCAAAGGCCACCGCATCACGCTTAAAGGATGGCGTGGTCCATGAAGAGTCTCATGCGGGTTTTGCATTTCTCTTAGATTATGTGCCTAACTGGAAGCTCGCCTATGGGAGCCATGGACTGATTCAATACCAGGCGTTCGTACCGGCAGCCAGTGCGAAGCAGTGCTTTAAAACGATCCTGGAACGTTGTCAGAATGCAGGTTTGGTTCCTTACTTGGCTGTATTCAAGCAACATCGTATGGATCCATTTCTGATGACGCATGCCGTGGATGGATTTTCTCTTGCCCTTGACTTCCGATTGACAGCGAATAATCGAAAGCGTGTGTGGGCACTCGCAGCAGAGCTGGATGCATTACTACTGTCCAATGGTGGGCGTTTTTACTTTGCCAAAGATGCAACTCTGAGTGCTGACCGAATCCAAGAGTATCTCAATGAACCCCGGGTCCAAAGGTTCTTATCCATCAAACAGGAAGTTGATCCTGATGGCATTTTCCGGTCAGACCTCTTTGAACGCATTTTTGGAGATGTCTGGAGCGGACTAAGCAGGCCGTAGACCGGCGTCGGTCAAGGCGTCCCGGCAAATTTGACGCAGTCTGGGCGTCAGCGTTGCGGGTCGCTGTCCTGGATTGGTTTTCAGGATAATCCGTAGAGCAACCCGTGTTGCGTCTGTTGATTGGATACCATCGACGCGTACCATTTCAGGTAAGCCCGTCGTAACCGACCATTCAAGCAGTGCTGGTTCTAATGCGGAAATCGCTTCATGGATATTGGTGTCAGGTGCCACGCCGATATCAATCGTGGCAGAGAGTGGACCACGCGAGTGGTTACAGACTTGAATAACATCGCCATTACTGAGTGTGTGAAGGCGCCCATCGTCATCGCGTATACGGGTTATTCGAAGCGCCAAATCCTCGACGGTTCCGGTTACGGTCCCTACGGTCACGTAGTCGCCGACAGCGTACTGGTCTTCGATGAGCAGAAAAAAGCCGGTGATGACATCCTTAATCAGCTTTTGAGCGCCAAAACCGAACGCAAGGCCAGCGACGCTTGCGGTTCCAAGGATGCCTGCCACGTTGATTCCAACCAGAGAGAGCAGTGCCACAAGCATTACGAAGAACAAAACCATGTCCGATGCACTTGCCATCGTGCCCATGAGGGTTTGGATACGCGCCTGATTTCTTGACTCGCTGGTCGTGTGCCGTGACAGCAATGTCGAAATGGTCTTTTCAATCAGGCGGCGTAGCATGACCCGTGCAGTAAAGTAGATGAGCAATACAAGAACAGCTTCAACACAGCGTTCGATCACGCGAATATTTGGGTGGGATGAGAGCCCCAGCGCGGTCATAAGGTCATCTACCAATGAGTTCGTCGGAAGGGGAGCAGGTTGTTGCTTAGGAGGCATCGTTCGGGGTCCCGTTTGCGTTTTCATCGCCGGCGCGAGTCGTGGATACGCGTACCCTGCGTACTCTACGTCCGGTAACTTCAATGACTGTGAACGTATACCCGCCAAAGGGGACCGTCGTTCCCGGTTTGATGATGGCTTGGGATGCATTTGCAAGTATCCATCCACCAACAGTTTCGATATCCTCATCGTTCTCAGGCATCGAAATCTCAAAGTGCCTAACGAGCTTCACCAATGTCATCCTGGCGTCAACGATGACCGCTTGATTGTCGGTGACTAGCTCAGGTAGGTCGGTTTCAAACTCATCCTGGATATCGCCAACGATTTCTTCAACGATATCCTCTATGGTTACGATGCCGGCAGTTCCACCGTATTCATCTACGACTACGGACATGTGCGTACGCATCCGTTGCATTGTCCGTAGGAGTGCCTCAGTTGATTTGGTTTCTGGAACCCGGAATACCGTTCGCAGCGCTGGTGAGATGTCGGTTCCAGTTAGCTTGACAAGTTCTTTGACGTGCACAATTCCAATAACTTCATCCGGATTGCCATTTCGAATCACGGGGAAGCGTGTGTGCCCGGATGCTGAGACAAGACGGACAATTTCAGTGAGCGGTAGGGACGCATCAACGAATGTCACATCCGGGCGTGGGATCATCACATCCTTTGCCTGTGAGTGTGAGAAGTCGAGCACACGGGTTGCCAGGTTCCATTCGGATTCCTGAATGGTGCCGCTGTTGCGGCTGGCTGTAAGCATGAGGCGAAGCTCATCGGCTGACAGGGAATCCTCGTGCCCATGGTCATCGGATGGCTTTATTCCAAACGGCCGGAGGACCAATCCAGCAATGCCATTCATGAGGAGAATAAGCGGTCGGAAGATCTTGGTGAATATAGACAGCGGAAAGATAAGTGCGAGAGTAATCTTTTCCGCTTGCTTAATAGCAAGGGTCTTTGGAGCCATTTCGCCGATGATGACTTCGAGCATCATCACCAATGTCAATGCGACACCACTGGTTAGTGTGTGACGGATACTTGCCGGAACTCTCCCGAATATCGGGTGGAGTAAGC
>JACCDI010762530.1_pt1 | contig 12055 bp, 13 predicted proteins | sample 7442791 | NCBI WGS metagenome assembly JACCDI01 (sample SAMN15323434, study PRJNA562643) | freshwater metagenome | isolation source: river surface water | place: USA:Blue River Watershed | collected 2017-08-15
CACCGGCATCAGGCGATCCGCCACATCGCCCACCAGCACCGCCACCGAAATCGCCATGCAGCGCTCGCCGGCCGAGCCGTAGGCGCTGCCGATCAGCGCATCGACCGCCTGGTCGATGTCGGCGTCGGGCATCACCACCATGTGGTTCTTGGCGCCGCCCAGGGCCTGCACGCGCTTGCCGTGGTGGGCGCCGGTTTCGTAGATGTAGTTCGCAATCGGCGTGGAGCCGACGAAGCTGATCGCTTTCACATCGGGGTGGACCAGCAGTGCATCGACCGCTTCCTTGTCGCCCTGCACCACGTTGAACACGCCATCGGGCAGGCCAGCTTGCTTGAGCAGGTCGGCGATGAAGAGGGACGGCGACGGGTCGAGCGGGCTGGGCTTGAGCACAAAGGTGTTGCCCGTGGCAATCGCCACAGGGAACATCCACATGGGCACCATGACCGGGAAGTTGAAGGGCGTGATGCCCGCCACCACGCCCAGGGGCTGGCGCATCGTCCAGTTGTCGATACCGGTCGACACCTGCTCGGTGTAATCGCCCTTGAGCAGCTGCGGGATGCCGGTGGCGAACTCGACGATCTCGATGCCGCGCGTGACTTCGCCTTGTGCGTCGGTGAAGACCTTGCCGTGCTCGGCGGTGATCATGTGGGCCAGGGTGTCGCGCTGCGCATTGAGCAGTTCGAGGAACTTGAACATCACCCGCGCGCGGCGCAGCGGCGGCGTGTCGGCCCAGGCCGGGAAGGCGGCCTGGGCGGCGGCCACGGCCTTGCCCACTTCGGCGGCGTTGGCCAGTGCCACCCGGCCGGTGACGGCACCGGTGGCGGGGTTGGTGACGTCCTGGGCTCGGCCTGAGGTGCCTGCGGCAGACTGGCCGCTGATGTAATGACCGATGTTCGAAATGCTCATGGTGAATGTTCCTGTGGGAGGGAGCCCCAGCTCGCGAGAGGCCCTGAAAAGCGCAGTCTAGGAATCCTGCGGTCATGTCACAAGCCTTCTGAATTGAATTGATTGTTCAAAATAGTGAACAATAGAACCATGGAAGGTCAAAAAATCAGCAGCCTCTGGGGCCACCTGCACTGGCTCAGCGTGCTCGCCCAGCAAGGCAGTTACACGGCGGCTGCCGCGCGCCTGGGCGTGAGCAAGGCTGCTGTGAGTCAGCGCATCGCGGAACTGGAGCGTGCAGCCCGTGTGCCCTTGGTGCAGCGCACCACCCGCAGCGTGCGCCTGACCGAGGCTGGTCAGCGTCTGGTGGATGAAACCCGCGCTTCGTTTGAGCAGATAGCGCAGACTTTCGAGCAGGTGCGCGATCTGGCCGAGCAGCCCAGCGGTCTGCTGCGCCTGACGGCGCCGGTGGCCCTGGCGCGCCAGCAGCTGATGCCTCTGCTCACCGAATTCCTGCGTCTGCACCCGCAGGTGCGCATCGAACTCGACATGGCCGATCGCCTGCGCTCACTGGCCACCGAAGGCTTTGACCTGGCCATCCGCCACACCGAGCGCGCGCCCGACACCCATGTGGCCTGGACGCTGTGCGACACCGCTTCGGTGTTGGTCGCCACCAAGGCCTACCTGCGCCGTGCCGGCACGCCCAAGGCGCCGGCCGATCTGCAGCAGCACAACTGTCTGCATTACCCCCGTTCGCAGGAGACGCCGGTTTGGAGTTTTGCGCCGCTCAAGACGGTCCGAGGCCGCGAAACGGTCAACGTGCCCGTTCGGGGCTCACTGGCCGCCAACAACAGCGAGGCCTTGCGCGAAGCTGCACTGGCCGGTGCAGGCATTGCCCTGCTGCCCGATTTTTCGGCGCAGGACGCGCTGCGCAAGGGTCAGCTGGTACCCGTCTTGCCCGACTGGCAGGTGGACGGCGGCTTTGGCCGCCACCTCTTCGCCATCCGCCCCTACACGCCGCACGTGCCGCGTGCAGTCACTGCGCTGGTGGCACACCTCCGATCCACTCTGGCGCAGGGATTTGCGGCATGAAATTGCAGGATATGCGCGGCGTGGCCCGTCGCATCAAGCGTGATGGCGTGACGCTCTGGTTCGCCTGCCGCGATGCGCGTACGCCTTGGTGGATCAAGCTGCTGGCCGGACTGGTGGTGGCCTATGCGCTCAGCCCCATTGATCTGGTACCTGACTTCATTCCCGTGCTGGGCTATCTGGACGATGTGATCCTGTTACCGGGCCTGATCTGGCTGATTGTGCGCTTGATGCCGGTGGGCTTGCGCGACGAATGCCGTGACCAGGCCGAGGCGTGGATGGCCGTCAAGCCACACAAGCCAGTGTCGCGCTGGGGTGTGGTGTTTGTGCTCGCAGTCTGGGGTTGGGTGGCCTGGTTGATCTGGCGGTGGTGGGCCTGATCATTGCCCCGCCAGCACCGGAAACAGCTTGTGCAGCCCATCGGTCATCACCTCCACCGCCAGCGCGGCCAGGATCAGGCCCATCAGCCGGGTCATGACGTTGATGCCGGTGCGCCCGAGCACGCGGGCGATCGGATCGGCCAGGGAAAAGCACAGCGCCGTGGCCAGTGCGATGACCACGCCGTAGCCCACCAGCGTGCCCAGCTGTACCAGGTCACGGGCCTTTTCGGCGTAGATCACCACGGTGGACATGGTCGCCGGGCCGCTCAGGAGAGCAATGGTTAGCGGCACGACTGCGATGCTCGCGCCCACGGCCGCGCGGGCTTCGGCGTCCTGCACCTCGTCGGCATTGGCGCGGGCCTCGGCCGGTTGCGCGTTGAGCATGGACAGCGCCGAGGTCAGCAGCAACATGCCGCCGCCCACCTGGAAACTGGCCAGCGAGATGCCGAAGAATTCGAGGATCTGCAGACCCAGCAGGGCGCTGGCCGCGATCACGATGAAGGCGCTCAGTGACGACACCAGAATCGTCCGTTGGCGCTGGGCCCGGCTGAAGCCTTGCGTGTAGTGGATGAAAAACGGCACGCAGGCCAGCGGGTTGACGATGGCCAGCAGGGTGATGAGGGGTTTGAAGTCCATCGCCCGATTGTGCAGGCTTCAGGCGCCGGGTGGGGCAGCGGGCGTGCGCCTTCTGAACATGCCCCAGCCGTCCATGTGCAGCACCTTGTCGCCATTCTGGTTGAACATTTCCCAGAGGGTATGCACCAGCCCCACATCGGGACGCTTGCCCATGGGTTTGGTGGCCAGGATGGTGTGCTGCAGCCGCAAGGTGTCACCCGGAAACACCGGCTTGAGCCACTTGAGGCTTTCCAGCCCGGGCGAGCCCAGGCTGGCGGTTTCGTGCAGGAAGTTGGTCACCATCAGGCGCATGGCCATGGCACAGGTGTGCCAGCCACTGGCGCACAGACCGCCAAATACCGAGGCCCTGGCCGCCTCGTCGTCCAGATGGAAAGGCTGCGGATCGAACTGGCTGGCAAAGGCGATGATCTCCTCGCGTGTCGGCGTGATGGTCCCCATGTCGCGCACCTGGCCCGCGGCGAAGTCTTCCCAGTAGTACTTGATCTGGGCCATCAGCGGCCTCCCGACACGTCGATCAGGCTCATGGTGGTGTAGCTCGCTCCTTCGCCCAGCAACCAGACGATGGCCTCGGCCACCTCTTCGGCGCTGCCGCCGCGCTGCATCGGGACCATGTGCTGCAGGTCCTTGACCCGGTTGGGCAGGCCGCCGGAGGCGTGGATCTCGGTCTCGATCAGGCCGGGGCGCACGGCATTGACGCGGATGCCCTCGGCCGCCACTTCCTTGGCCAGGCCGATGGTGAAGGCGTCGATGGCGCCCTTGGCGGCAGCGTAGTCCACATACTGGCCCGGCGCGCCCAGGCGGGCGGCGGCGCTTGAGAGATTGACGATGCTGCCGCCGGAGCCGCCGTGTCGGGTGCTCATGCGGCGCACGGCTTCGCGCGCGCAGACCAGGCTGCCGATGACGTTGATGTCGAACATGCGCTTCCAGCGGGCCACGCTCATGTCTTCCACGCGGGCGGTCACATCGACCACACCGGCGTTGTTGACCAGGCCGGTCAGGCGGCCGAACTTCGCGTCCACCTGCTCGAACATGCGCAGCACCTGAGCTTCGTCGGCCACATCGGCCTGCACCGTCATGGCGCGTCCGCCGTCGGCGCGGATCTGGCGCACCACTTCGTCGGCAGCGAGCGAATTGGCGGTGTAGTTGACGGCGACTGCCCATCCCTGTCGCGCCGCCAGCAGGCAGGTGGCGGCACCAATGCCTCGGCTGCCGCCGGTCACCAACAAGACTTTTTCCATACCGTGTCTCCTGCAAGATGTTTGCAAAGCGGGTACAACCGCCATCCAGCACCATAAATCAGCAAGGAGACCGCATGGGTCGCACAGTCGACTATTACTTCGCACCCCAAAGCCCCTGGGCTTACCTCGGGCACCAGCGTTTTGCCGACATTGCCCGCCGAGCAGGCGCCACAGTTCGCGTCATGCCGATCGATCTGGGCGGCAAGGTCTTCCCGATTTCCGGTGGTCTGCCCTTGGGGCAGCGCGCCCCGCAGCGTCAGGCTTACCGCCTGGTGGAGCTGCAGCGCTTCAGCGAGCACCTGGGTGCGCCCCTGAACCTCAAGCCCAAATACTTTCCGGTCGGCGGTGACGATGCTGCACGCCTGATCGTCGCAGCCGACCTGGCTGCAGGCGCGGAGGCGGCGATGCGTGTGGCGGGAGCGGTGCTGGCCGCTTGCTGGGCGCAGGAGCGCAACATCGCCGATGAAAAAGTGCTGGCCGAACTGCTGGCCGAGCAGGGCTTGCCGACCGCTGTGCTGGAACAATCCCACAGCCAGGCGGCGCAGGAGCGCTACGAAGCCTACACCCAGCAGGCGATCGATGCGGGCGTCTTCGGCGCGCCGAGCTATGTCATCGATGGCGAGATTTTCTGGGGCCAGGACCGCCTCGACTTTGTCGAACGCGTGCTCACGCGTTGAACCACTGCAAGGAGCAAACACATGGGAACGATGATTGAACTCCAGGCTGCCGACGGCACCAAGGTGCCCGCTTACGAAGCCCGTCCGGCGGGCACACCTCGCGGCGCGGTGGTGGTGATCCAGGAGATCTTCGGTGTCAACAGCCACATCCGCAACGTCGCCGACGGTTATGCCGCCGAAGGCTACCTGGCGGTGGCGCCGGCCTGCTTCCACCGTGTCAAACCGGGCGTGGAACTGGGCTACAGCGAGGCCGACATGGGCGAAGGCTTTGGCTACAAGACCGCAGTGGAAGCGCTGCCGACTCCCGGCGTGCTGCAGGACATCCAGGCCGCAATCGACCATGCCGCCAAGGTTTCGGGTGGCAAGGTGGGCATCGTGGGTTATTGCTGGGGTGGCCTGCTGAGCTGGCGCTCGGCCTGTTTGCTCAACGGCCTGAGTGCGGCGACGCCTTATTACGGCGGCGGTGTGACCACCCCCGAAGAAACCGCGCGCCAACCCAAGGTGCCGGTTCTGGCGCACTTTGCAGAAGAAGACAAGTGGATTCCGCTGGTCACCGTTGAAGCCTTCAAAAAGGCCCACCCTGCGGTGCAGGTGCATACCTATGCGGCGCATCACGGCTTCAACTGCGATCAGCGTGGCGCCTGGCATGAGCCGTCCGCCCGGCTGGCGCGTGAGCGCACGCTGGCGTTTTTCGCCAGACACATCGGCTGAGTTCCCTGGAGCAGTCATCCTCGGGCTCGACCCGAGGATCCAGCGCCACTCAACCGACTGAAGATGGATGCCCGATCCAGTCGGGCATGACAAAACAGACGAACTGGCGCTTACTCGCCCGTTCTGGCCAGGTAACGCTTTCGCCAGAAGTACAGAACCAGCATCAGCGCGATCAGGCCCATGCTGCCCAGCGTCCACCAGAACGCGGCGGCCTGGTGCAGCCAGGGCATGAACTCGAAGTTCATGCCGAAGATGCCGGCGATCAGGTTCAGCGGCAGGAAGATGGCGGTCAGCGCGGTCAGGGTGCGCATGATGTCGTTGGTCCGGTTGCTCTGCACATTGAAGTGCATCTGCACCGCGGTCTCGGTGTTGTGTTCGAGCCGGCGCACATGTTGCACCACGCGGTCGATGTGCTCGAGCACATCCCGGCTGCGGATCTTGAGCAGGTCCAGCTCACGCGCTGCTTCGCTGTCAGGGGTCACATGCCAGCCTTCCAGCGACTCGGTCCAGTTCTGTACGGCGGTACGCTGGTCGTCGCACAGCGATTCGAGCTGGTGCAGTGTGGCGCGGGCGTGCAGCAGCGCATCCCAGCGCGAAAATCGGGTGCGCGGGCTCAGCAGTTCGGTCTGCCAATGGTCGAGCTGGCGGCTGAGTTCACGGCGCAGCTCCAGATAGCCGTCCACCATCTGGCTGAGGATGCGCAGCATCATGTCGGCCGGGCTGCGTGGCACGCCACGTGCGCCGGTCGAGCGCGTGTCCGGTTCGCCCTGGGCCTGGCTGGCGGTGGCCAGCAGGCGCGCGGCATAGGCCTCGCGTACTGCGCAGTCGACCGGGTGCACGCTCAGCAGCACGCGGTCGAACACCGCAAACCCGACAGGGCTGGTGTCGATGCGCTGCAGCACCGGGGGTCCGGGGCGTTTGGCCACGGCGGTCGGTGGTGCGGGGGGCTGGCTGGTGTCGCGCTGCGCCAGGCGGCGAAACACCATCAGGTCGTACTGCGCGCTGAAGTCAAAGTGCGAGGGCAGCTGCGCGTTGAGCAGGTCGGACACATGCAGCTCCACCAGTCCCTGACCGGTCAGGCGTTCGAGCGCCGCTTGCAGCGTGCCGAGTTCGGCTTCGAAAAAAGAGCGGGAACAAGCCACCCAGATGTAGCCATGCTCGGGCAGGCGCTCGGGCAGGGCCAGGCTGGCCTGCACCTGCGTGCCCGAGACACTGAATACCCGCATCCGTGCTTCAGGGCAGGCGGTTGACGATGCGTGCCACGTCGCGCGCAAAGTAGGTCAGCACGCCATCGGCGCCGGCACGCTTGAAGGCCAGCAGGCTCTCGAGCATGACCGCGTCGTGGTCGAGCCAGCCGTTTTGCGCGGCGGCCTTGAGCATGGCGTATTCGCCCGACACCTGGTAGGCGAAGGTCGGCACTTTGAACTCGTCCTTCACGCGGCGCACGATGTCCAGGTAAGGCATGCCGGGCTTGACCATGACCATGTCGGCACCCTCGGCGATGTCCATGCCCACTTCCTTGAGCGCCTCATCGGTGTTGCCCGGGTCCATCTGGTAGACCTTCTTGTTGCTCTTGCCCAGGCTGGCGGCAGAGCCCACCGCGTCGCGGAAGGGGCCGTAGAAAGCGCTCGCGTACTTGGCGCTGTAGGCCATGATGCGGGTGTGGATGTGGCCACGGGCTTCGAGCGCGCTGCGGATGGCGCCGATGCGGCCGTCCATCATGTCGCTGGGTGCGACGATGTCCACACCGGCATCGGCCTGGGTCAGCGCCTGCTGCACCAGCACGGCGCTGGTTTCATCGTTGAGGATGTAGCCGGTCTCGTCGAGCAGGCCGTCCTGGCCGTGGCTGGTGAAGGGGTCGAGCGCGACGTCGGTCATCACGCCCAGTTCGGGAAAGCGCTTTTTCAGCTCGCGCACCACGCGCGGCACCAGGCCGTTGGGGTTCATGGCTTCGCTGCCCGTCGGGTCCTTGAGCGCGGGGTCGATCACCGGGAACAGGGCCATCACCGGGATGCCGAGCTTGACGCAGTCTTCGGCCACCGGCAGCAGCAGGTCTAGCGACAGACGCTCCACGCCCGGCATGGAGGCCACCTGCTGGCGCTGGTTCTGGCCATCCAGCACAAACACCGGGTAGATCAGGTCGTGGGCCGTGACACGATGCTCGCGCACCAGGTTGCGGGTGAAATCGTCGCGGCGCAGGCGGCGCGGGCGGCTGGCGGGGAAGGGGGCGAAGGAGGTCATGCCAAAAATTGTGCCCGAAGTCGATGGGGGCGGGTGTCCCTTGTGGCGACGCTTGGACGCAATCTGCCACTTGTGGTGAAAAAACCGATATTGCCCTTGTTGGCAGTTTTGATATTTGATACATTTCCCCCCGGGCGGCTTGCCGCCCCCCGCTTTTCCTCCCTGAGCGGGCGCCTTGATGTGTGACAGCAAAAAGGCTTCTCGCCCTCGGCCTCTGGGTCGGGGGTTTTTTTTGTCTGCCCGCCGGTCCGCAGCCACTAAACTGTTTTCATGCTCTGGATCAAAGCCCTTCACATCGTTTTCGTCGCCAGCTGGTTTGCCGGCCTGTTTTATTTGCCGCGCATCTTCGTGAACCTGGCCATGGTGCCGGCCGAATCGCTGGCCGAGCGTGAGCGCCTGCTGCTGATGGCGCGCAAGCTCTACCGTTTCATGACCATTCTGGCGGTGCCTGCGCTGGTGCTGGGACTGCTGCTGTGGCTGTATTACGGCATCGGCAGGGGGCCAGGCAATGGCTGGATGCACGGCAAGCTCCTCATCGTGCTGCTTTTGCTGGGCTACCACCACAGTTGCGCCAGCATCCTGCGCAAGTTCGAGGCGGGGCAAATGCAGCGCAGCCATGTGTGGTTTCGCTGGTTCAACGAGGCACCGGTGCTGATGATGCTGGCCGCGGTCTGCCTTGTGGTGGTCAAGCCTTTCTGACAGGAATGGCGGCATGGGCTCCCGACGTTCCGCAGCCTGGCCCCTGTCCTGGTTGTATGCGGGGTTGGTGGTCTACGCCAGCCTCTACCCGTTCGAGGGCTGGCGCATCCAGGGCATTGCGCCTTGGAGCTTCCTGACAGCGCCGCTGCCGAAGTACTGGACCGGTTTCGACGTTGTCTCCAACGTCCTCGGCTACGCCCCTCTCGGTTTTCTGGGCTGCGTGGCGGTCTTGCGGCTGCGCCCGCGCTGGCCAGCGGTGGTGCTGGTGACATGGCTGTCCTTGCTGCTGTCCTTGCTGATGGAGTCTCTGCAGATGTTTCTGCCGATGCGGGTGCCCTCCAATGTGGACCTGGGGCTGAACGTGGCCGGCGCCCTGGGGGGCGCCGTGCTGGCGCGTGTGTTGGCCGCCTGGGGCCTGGTGGCGCACTGGAGCCGCTGGCGAGACCGTTGGTTCGTGGGTGATGCCAGCGGAGCGATGGTGCTGTTGACCCTGTGGCCCCTGGCTTTGCTGTTTCCTCTGGCGGTACCCTTCGGCATGGGGCAGGTCTTTGAGCGGATGGAGACGGCTGTGGCCAATGCGCTCGCCGGCACACCCTGGATCGACTGGTTGCCCATGCGCGAGCTGGAGCTGCAGCCCCTGGTGCCCGTCAGCGAGATACTGTGCATCGGGCTGGGTCTGATGCTGCCTGGCCTGCTGGCCTTCTCGGTGTTGCGCCATCCGTCCCAACGCCTGCTCATGAGCGTCCTGGGACTGGCGTTGGGCATCCTGGCCAGCAGCCTGTCGGCGGCTTTGACCTACGGGCCTGTGCACGCCTGGGACTGGATTGGCCCTGAGGTCATCAAAGGCTTGCTGCTGGCCACCATGGCCTTGGGTTTGCTGTTGCGGGCGCCTGCCCGGGCGTGCCAGGTGCTGGCGCTGGTGGCGGTGGTCTGGCAGCTGGCTCTGCTCAACCAGGCGTCCAGCGATGTCTACTTTGCTCAAACCCTGCAGAACTGGGAGCAGGGCCGGTTCATTCGTTTTCATGGCCTGATCCAGTGGCTGGGCTGGCTCTGGCCGTATGCTTTGCTGCTGCATCTGGTGCGCAGGCTTTCTGCCGGTGCAGCGAGGGATTGAAGGTCGAACCTACAATGCCGCCGATGAGCACGGACACCTCTTCCTATTTCAAGCGGCACATCTTCTTTTGCCTCAACCAGCGCAGCAACGGCGAGGCCTGTTGTGCCCAGCACGACGCCCAGGCGGCGTTTGACCACTGCAAAAAACGCGTCAAGGACCTCGGCCTCGCGGGCCCCGGGCAGGTGCGGGTGAACAAGGCGGGCTGTCTGGATCGCTGCAGCGCCGGCCCGGTCGCTGTCGTTTACCCCGAGGGCGTCTGGTACACCTATGTGGACCAGGCCGATATCGACGAAATCGTCGACAGCCACCTCAAGGACGGCCAGGTCGTCGAGCGTCTGCTCACGCCGGCGAACGCAGGCCGCTGATGAACGCGGCCACGCAACAGTTCACCCTGCAGGGCGGCGCCGGGCCCATCGAGGCCTTGCTGGACTTGCCGTCTGGCGAACCGCACGGCACGGCCGTGATCGCGCACCCGCACCCGCTGTTTGGCGGCACCATGACCAACAAGGTGGTGCAGACCCTGGCGCGGGCTTTCGTGCAGACCGGCTGGCGCGCCGTGCGCTTCAACTTCAGGGGGGTCGGCGCCAGTGCCGGCGCCTACGATGAGGGACGTGGCGAAGCGGCCGACATGCTGGAGGTGGTGCGCCAGCTCGCTCCCGAAGGACCGCTGGCCGTGGCCGGGTTTTCATTCGGCGCATTTGTGACAAGCCATGTGGTGGCCCATCTGCTGCCGCGTCAGCCCGAGAAAGTGGTGCTGGTAGGCACCGCGGCCTCGCGCTTCTCTGTGGCGCCCATTGCTCCCGAACTGCACGAGCGCACTTTGGTGCTGCATGGCGAGCAGGACGATACCGTGGCGCTGGCGAGCGTGATGGACTGGGCGCGCCCGCAATCCCTGCCGGTGACGGTGATCCCCGGGGTCGAGCATTTCTTTCACGGGCAGTTGCCGCTGCTCAAGTCCCTGGTCGTGCGGCACCTGCTGGCTCCTGTTCAAGCCTGACGGGCCCGATGGCGATGACGCGGTTTTTTCAAAATCTGGTGGCAGCCCTGTCCCTTGCACTGTCCTTGGCTGCGCATGGCCAGATGCCCCAGCCACCTGAAATCGCGGCCAAGGCCTACCTGCTCATTGACGTGACGGCCAACCAGGTCTTGGCCGCCAAGGACCCCGACGCGGCGGTCGAGCCCGCCTCGCTGACCAAGCTGATGACGGCTTACCTGGTGTTTGACGCCCTGCGCGCCAGAAAGCTGGACCTCAAGCAGACCCTGCCGGTGTCCGAGCGGGCCTGGAAGATGCCTGGTTCGCGCATGTTCATCGACCCCAAGATGCGGGTGCCCGTGGAAGATCTGCTCAAGGGCATGATCGTGCAGTCGGGCAACGATGCCACGGTGGCCCTGGCCGAAGGCGTGGGCGGCACGGTCGAGCGGTTTGTGCAGCTGATGAACGAGCAGGCGAAATTGCTGGGCATGAAAAGCACGGCCTACAAGAACCCCGAGGGCATGACCGAGCCCGGACACACCACCACGGCGCGCGACCTGGGAATCCTGGCCCAGCGCCTGATGCGCGACTTTCCCGAGTTCGTGAGCTACTACGCCATCAAGAAATACCGTTACGAAGGTACGCCCGCAGCCAACGACACCAACCGTAACCTGCTGCTGTTCCGCGATCCCAGTGTCGACGGTCTCAAGACCGGTCATACCCAGACCGCCGGTTATGCCCTGGTGGCCACGGCCCGGCGCGACTTCCCGAACGTGGGGCAGCGCCGCCTGCTCTCGGTCGTGCTGGGTGCCGACAGCGAAAACGCCCGCGCCAACGAAAGCCAGAAGCTGCTCAACTGGGGCTACACCGCCTTTGACGCGGTCAAGCTCTTCGATGCCGGACAAGCCGTGACCACCCCCAGGGTCTGGAAAGGCCGGGCCGCCGAGGTCAGGCTCGGCGCCAGCTGGCCCCTGGTGGTGGCTGTACCGGCCGGCAGTACGGCCCAGCTCAAGACCCAGGTCAGCCGCCCGGACCCGATCGTGGCCCCGGTGAAAAAGGGTCAATCACTGGGCACTCTCCAGATCCTCAAGGGCGAACAACCCCTGCTGGAAGTGCCCCTGACCGCCCTGGAAGGGGTTGAGCAGGCCGGCATTTTCGGCCGTGCCTGGGACGCGATACGCCTCTGGATCAAATAAAGTCAGTGGCCGCCAACCCCGGCTTGGCCGTGTTTTTTGCCAAAAGCCTGGCGGCACGTTATACTGGCGGGCTTTTCCGCATTTGGGGCGGAGAAGTTTTTATTGTCAATTCAAACGTTTAGGGACGTTTTCAATGCCAACCATCAATCAATTGGTGCGTCAGGGCCGTGAGGTCGAAAAGACCAAATCGAAGAGCCCCGCGATGCAAAACTCGCCGCA
>JACCDI010821129.1_pt1 | contig 12055 bp, 8 predicted proteins | sample 7442791 | NCBI WGS metagenome assembly JACCDI01 (sample SAMN15323434, study PRJNA562643) | freshwater metagenome | isolation source: river surface water | place: USA:Blue River Watershed | collected 2017-08-15
AGCGCAGGCCGGTGGGCGGCGGACCATCCGGAAACACATGGCCAAGATGCGCATCGCAGACATTGCACAGGATTTCCGTGCGTATCATGCCGTGGCTGCGGTCGATGCGCTCGGCCACATGTGCCGGATCGAGCGCGCGGAAATAACTGGGCCAGCCGCAGCCGGAGTCGAATTTTGCATCCGAGGCGAACAGCGGCGTGCCGCAGCACACGCAGCTATAGATGCCGCGCTCGTGATGATCCCAGTAGCGGCCGGTGAACGCGCGCTCGGTGGCGGCATGCCGGGTGACCTGATAGTCCATCGGGTCGAGCAGGGCCTTCCATTCCTCATCACTGCGTACTACTTTTGTCTTGCTCATCTGGCTTCCTTCACGAGGAACAGCTGACTTCGATGCCTGCCGCCCAGTCCGGGGGCAGGCGAGCGTAGTCGTCGTGTTCAGGCTGTTCATCAAACGGCTGCTGCAACAGCGTCAGCAAACGGTCGACCTCTGAAAAATCACCGCGCTGTGCGTTGTCGATCGCGACCTGCGCGAGATAGTTGCGCAGCACGTACTTGGGGTTCACCCGGTTCATGCGCGGGCCGCGTTCATCATCCCGGCTCTGCTCGCGGCGCAAGCGCAGCCGGTATTCTACCGACCAGCCGTCAAACGCGTTTCGGTCGATGAACAGGTCACGGATCGGCGCATCTGCGGTGCTGTCATCGATCTTGAGTCCGGACAAGCGGCGGAAGAACAACGGGAAATCGACCCGGTTGCGCGCGAGGAGATCGAGCAGTGCGTCCGCCAGCGCCTGATCGTCCGCCTCGGCGGTGGCCAATCCCAGCTTGGCCCGCCACAAGGCGGTCATCTTTGCGTCGAACGCCGGCTTGTAGATGGACAGGGCGTCGTGCACCTCATCGACATCACCGATCAGCGACACCATCGCCTGTCCCAGCGCATAGCAATTCCATTCGCCGATACGAGGCTGCATCCGGTAGGAATACCGTCCCTGCTGGTCGGTGTGATTACAGATGTGCGCAGGATCGTAGGCGTCCATGAAGCCGAACGGGCCGTAATCGAGCGTGATCCCCAGTATCGACATGTTGTCGGTATTGAGGACGCCGTGCATGAAGCCGACCGCCTGCCATTGCGCGACCAGTTCCGCCGTACGGCGGGTGACTTCTCGCAGCAGTGCCTGATAGGGCGCGCGGGTGTCGCGCAGCTCGGGGTAGCTGTGCGCGAGCACATAGTCGGCCAGTTGCTTCAGTTCCTCGGTGCGCTGGTTGTAGAACCAGTGCTCGAATGAGCCGAAGCGCACGAAGCTTTGCGCGATGCGGGTGACGACGGCGGTCGTCTCAGGCATCTCGCGCATCACGCGCAGTCCCGAGCCGATCACGCACAACGCACGCGAGGTCGGGATGCCCAATCCGGCCATCGCCTCGGAGCACAGAAATTCGCGAATCGACGAGCGCAGCACGGCGCGGCCATCGCCCATCCGTGAGTACGGTGTCTTGCCCGAGCCTTTCAGCTGCAACTCCAGGCTGCCGCGCGGTTCCGCCGGCGTCGCGACATCGCCGAGCAGGATCGCGCGCCCGTCGCCCAGTTGTCCGGCCCAGACGCCGAACTGATGCCCGGAATATACGGCCGCCAGCGGCTGGGAGCGGGGGTGTACGGCGCCGCCCGAGAACACCTGCAGGAAATCTTCGGTCTGCCATTCGCTGTCGGCCAGACCGATCAGCGCTGCAGCGGACTGGCTCGCACAGACCAGATAGGGCGAGGGCAGCGGCGTGGGATCCAGTCGCGTGTAGAACGCCGGTGGAAGCCCGCAAAAAGTATTCGCCCAGGGAAGGTCAGGCAGGCGATGGCGTGTCGTGAGCGGTGTGTGAGGGGCGTTCATCGGAGGGCTTCTGTTACGATGCTGGAAAGAATGTTGGCGGCTGCAATGCGTTCGCACTGCGCTGCGACAGCCTTATTTTGACAGAGAAGCGTTGACAGAGAAGCGATCACGTCACCGGCGGATCGGCAGCGTGTGCCGAGCCACCGCTCGCCAGACAGTCATTGTTGCACAGCAAGATGGAAAGGCGTTGACTAATGGATAAGGCGGGCACAAAAATCGCCGGTCAAAAAATGCAGTCATAAAAAATACAGCAATAAAAGAAACGAGACAGGAGATCCCATGACGCAGTATCCCCAGAGCCCCCTGATGGGCCGGATGATGAGCCAGCCTTTGCTCATTTCGAGCCTCATCAAGCATGCGGACCGCTATTACGGCGACACGGAGGTGGTCTCGCGGCGAGTCGAGGGCGATATTCACCGCTACACCTACCGGGACTGCCACCGTCGCGCTCGCCAGCTGGCCAATGCGATGACCTCGCTAGGTGTGGCCATGGGCGACCGGGTCGCGACGCTGGCATGGAATGGCTACCGTCATCTCGAGACCTATTACGCGGTGTCCGGTTCGGGTGCGGTGCTCCACACGATCAATCCCCGGCTGCATCCTGAACAGATTGCGTACATCGCCAATCACGCGGAAGACCAGTATCTGTTTTTCGACCTGAATTTCCTTCCGGTGATCGAGGCGATTGCGCCGCTGGCCAAGACCATCAAGGGCTATGTGATGATGTGCGACCGTGATCGCATGCCGGCCGACAGTCCGGTACCCAACCTGCTGTGCTACGAAGATCTGCTTGCGTCGAGCAGCGATGATTACGAATGGCCGCTGTTTGACGAGAATTCGGCGTCCAGCCTCTGCTACACCTCGGGCACGACGGGCAATCCGAAGGGCGCGCTGTATTCGCATCGCTCGACGATGCTGCACTCCTATGCGTCCGCTTTGCCGGACGCGCTGAATGTCTCTGCGCGTGATGTCGTGCTGCCGGTCGTGCCGATGTTCCATGTGAATGCATGGGGCCTGCCGTATTCGGTGATGCTGACCGGCGCCAAGCTGGTATTCCCCGGGCCTGCGCTGGACGGCAAATCCGTCTATGAGCTGTTCGAACAGGAGGGGGTGACCTTCTCTGCCGGCGTTCCCACGGTCTGGCTGGGTCTGCTCAGCCATGTCGCGCAGAACAAGCTGCGTTTCTCGACCTTCCGGCGCACCGTGATCGGTGGCTCAGCCTGCCCGCCCGCGATGATGAAGACCTTCCGCGACGAATATGGCGTCGAGGTGGTTCATGCATGGGGCATGACCGAGATGTCACCGCTGGGCACCTGCTGCACGCTGACCGGCAAGCATGTGCACCTGTCGGCGGACGAGCAGCAGGCACGCCTCGAGAAACAGGGGCGCGCGATTTTTGGTGTGGACATGAAGATCGTCGATGACAGCGGCGACGAGCTGCCCTGGGATGGCAAGACCTACGGCAACCTGCTGGTGCGTGGCCCGTGGGTGATCGAGGCTTACTTCAAGGGCGAGGGCGGCGACGTGCTGCAGGACGGCTGGTTCCCGACCGGTGACGTGGCCGTCATCGACGAGGAAGGCTATATGCAGATCACGGACCGCAGCAAGGACGTGATCAAGTCCGGTGGCGAGTGGATCGGTAGTATCGATCTGGAGAACATCGCCGTCGCGCATCCTGCGGTACTGCAGGCGGCCTGCATCGGCGTTGCCCATCCCAAGTGGGACGAGCGCCCGCTGCTGGTCGTGGTGAAAAAGCCCGGCATGGAAGTCAGCAAGGACGAACTGCTGAAATTTTATGAAGGGAAGATCGCGAAATGGTGGACACCGGACGATGTCGTGTTCGCCGACAGCCTGCCACTGGGCGCGACGGGCAAGATCCTGAAGAACAAGATCAGGGAGGCCTATCGTGACTACAAGCTGCCCACCGCCTGATGACACGATGAATCAACGCTGGCTGCTGCATGTGACTGCTGCACTTGACTGCTGCGTTTGACTGTTGCGCCTGACTGCGGAGCCGCACTTGGATTTTCTGCTGATCTCTTGCTCAATGGCCTGAGTTATGGACTGCTGCTGTTCATGCTCTCGTCGGGCTTGACGCTGATCTTCAGCATGATGGGCGTGCTGAACTTTGCGCATGCGAGTTTTTACATGCTGGGCGCCTACTTCGGCTACGCAATCAGCCAGACGCTGGGTTTCTGGCCCGCGCTGGTGATCGCGCCGCTGCTGACCGGGCTGGCAGGCGCACTGGTCGAGCGATTCGGCCTGCGTGCCGTCCACAAGCACGGCCACGTGTCCGAGCTGCTGTTCACCTTCGGTCTCTCGTATGTGATGGTCGAGCTGGTGCAGCTGGTCTGGGGGCGCACGGCGGTGCCTTACAAGATTCCGGCGGCGCTGGATGGCCCGTTGTTCTCGCTGTTCACGATGGCCTTTCCCGCGTACCGGGGCTTCATGATGCTAGTCGCGCTGCTGATGCTTGCAGCGATCTGGCTGCTGCTGACCCGCACCCGGATCGGGCTGGTGATACAGGCGGCGCTGACGCATCCGGACGCGGTGGAGGCGCTGGGCCACAATGTGCCGCGCGTCTTCATGATGGTCTTTGGCGGTGGTTGCGCGCTGGCGGGACTGGCCGGCGTCATCGGCGGCAACGCCTTCGTGACTGAGCCGGCGATGGCAGCCACCGTCGGCAGCATCATTTTCGTGGTCGTGGTCGTGGGGGGCATGGGCTCGCTCCCCGGTGCGCTGCTGGCCTCGCTGCTGATCGGCATGATTCAGACCTTTGCTGTCGCGCTTGACTGGTCGTTGCTGGGGCCGCTCGCGCGGCTGGGCATACAGCCGGCGCCGGAGCTGCCGGTCTATCGTCTGTTGTCCATCACGCTGGCCGAGGTGGCGCCGATACTGCCGTACCTGCTGCTGGTACTGGTCCTGATTTTCCGGCCCAAGGGGCTGATGGGCAAACGAGAGACCTGATGATGCCTGCACGACCGATGCCTGCACGACCAATGCACTACGCACCGCTGAACCTCGGCCGCTGGCTGGTGTGGGGAGGTTTCGCGCTCGTGCTGCTGCTCGCGCCCATGATATTCAGTTCGGGAAGCAGCCTGTCACTGCTCTCGCTGATGGGGACGACGATGATCTTCGCGCTGTCCTACAACATGCTGCTTGGGCAGAGCGGCATGCTGTCGTTCGGGCATGCGGTGTATTCGGGGCTCGGCGCGTTTTTCGCGATCCACGCAATCAATCTGGCCGGCAGCGGCCAGCTGCCCGTGCCGCTGACACTGATACCGCTGGTGGGCGGTATCGCGGGCCTGCTGTTTGGTGTGCTGTTCGGTTATGTGACGACGAAGCGTTCCGGCACCGCCTTCTCGATGATCTCGCTGGGCATCGTCGAACTGGTGTTCGCCTGTTCGCTGATGTTCCCGGGCTTTTTCGGTGGTGAGGGCGGCGTATCGGCCGACCGGGTGTTCGGCAAGCCGCTGTTCGGCATCAGCTATGGCCCCCAGATTCAGGTCTATTACCTGATCGCCGGCTGGCTGTTCATCTGCACCGCCGCGATGTTCGCCCTGTGTCACACGCCTCTTGGACGAATCGCGAATGCGGTGCGCGACAATCCCGAACGTGCGGAATTCATCGGTTATGACACCCATCGTGTGCGCTTCCTGATGCTGGCGCTATCTGCCTTTTTCGCGGGTATTTCCGGTGGGCTGGCAGCGATCAATTTTGAGATCGTCAGCGCAGAGAATGTCAGCGCCGCCCGCTCCGGGGCTGTGCTGCTGTTCACCTTTATCGGCGGTGTCGGGGTCTTCGCGGGTCCCCTGCTGGGCGCGGTCGTCGGCGTGCTGCTGACGATGCTGCTGCCGGAGTTCACCAAGGCCTGGTTGCTCTATCTCGGGATCTTTTTCATCCTCATCGTCATGTATGCGCCCGGTGGACTGGCAGGGCTGCTGTTGATGAACCTCAGGCTGGCGGCTGCCGGGAAGCTGCGTCAGGTGCTGCCCGCGATGCTGTTGATCGCGGCCGCGGCGCTCGTGTCCCTGCTGGGCATGGTGATGCTGACGGAAATGACCTATCAATGGTCGCTGGAAGCGGCGCAGGGGATGTCGGTGACACTGTTCGGCTGGTCGCTCGATGCCTCCCGACCCGGATCCTGGTTGCTGGGGGCGGCGCTGTTCGTCGCGGGCGGCGCGCTGTTCCTCCGGATGCGCAAGCCCTTCCTTGCCGCGTGGGATGCGGCGCAGGCCGACGGGAGGGCATCATGACCGACCTGTCTCTGGAATTGCGCAACCTGCGCAAGCAGTTCGGCAGCACGGAGATCATCCGTGGCGTGAACCTGTCGGTGCGCAAGGGCGAGCGGCTGGCGATCATCGGGCCGAATGGCGCTGGCAAATCCACGCTGTTCAATCTGATCTCCGGGCGCTTTGCGCCCAGCAGCGGCGAGATCCTGCTGAACGGCGGCCAGATTGGTGGCCTTGCGCCGTATGAAATCAACCGGCGCGGCCTGTCGCGCAGTTTCCAGATCACGAATATCTTTCACCGGCTCTCGGTGTTCGAGAACCTGCGCTGCGCCGTGCTGTGGTCGCTGGGCTATCGTTATTCGTTCTGGCACAAACTGAATGCACTGAAAGACGCGCGCCTGCTGGCCGAGCGGGTGATGGAGTCGATCGGTCTGGCATGGCGGCGGGATACGCCTGCCGGTTCGCTCACCTACGCCGAGCAGCGATCACTGGAGATCGGCATCACCCTCGCCGGTGGCGCTGAAGTGATCCTGCTGGATGAGCCGACCGCCGGCATGAGCCGCTCGGAGTCGGATGCAGCAGTTGAACTGATCCGTCGTGTCACCGAGGGCAAGACCCTGTTGATGGTCGAGCATGACATGAGCGTGGTATTCGGCGTCGCCGACCGCATTGCCGTCGTGGTGTACGGCGAAGTCATCGCCTGTGACACGCCCGAGGCGATTCGCGACAATGCAGCCGTGAAGGAGGCGTATCTGGGAGGCCATGCGCCCGCGAAGGAGGACGCATGAACGCGCTGCTCGACATCCGGGATCTGCATGCGTACTACGGCAAGAGCCATGTGCTGCACGGCGTGAACCTTCGCGTCGGGCAGGGCGAGATCGTCAGCCTGCTCGGGCGTAACGGCGTGGGCCGGTCAACCACCGTCAAGGCGGTGATGGGGCAGGTGAGCGCGACCGGATCGGTCAGTTTCCGGGGTGAGGAGTTGCTGGGCCTGCCGGCTTTCCGGATCGCTCACCGGGGCGTCGGTTACGTGCCGGAGAACCGCGATATCTTCCCGACGCTGACCGTCGAGCAGAACCTGATCCTCGGCGAGAAGAAGGGCCTCAGATCGCGCTGGTCGCTGGCGGACATGTACGGCATGTTCCCGCGCCTGCGCGAGCGGCAGCATACACAGGCCGGCGTGCTGTCCGGCGGCGAGCAGCAGATGCTGACGCTGTGCCGCACGCTGATGGGCGATCCTGACCTGATCATGATCGATGAGCCTACCGAGGGGCTGGCACCAAAGATCGTCGATCAGGTAGCGGATTATCTTCAGGAACTCAGGCGTCGGGGCATCTCGGTGCTGCTGGTAGAGCAGAAGCTGGCGATCGCGCTGCAGATCTCCGAGCGCGTGTATGTGATGGGCCGGGGGGCGATCGTGTTCGAGGGCACGCCGGGCCAGCTGCAGGAAAATGCTATCGTACGCAAGGAATGGCTGGAGGTATGACAGGCAATGCCCGTCCCGACCCTGACCCCCGCGCAGACGCCAATATTCGAATAACAAGCATCGGAGGAAATCACATGACTCGACGTAACCGCCCGCTGACCGTGGGTGCCGGCCTGCTGGCCGCCGCGGCTGCAATGTCCGCCAGCGGCGCACTCGCCGACACGATCAAGATTGCGTTCATCGATCCCTTGTCCGGGCCTTTTGCGCCGGTCGGGCAGAATACCTTCCGCAGTTTCCAGATCGCGACAGAGATCGCGAACCGGGAGAAATGGGCGCCGGGTCATACCTTCGAAGTAACGGGTTTCGATAACAAAGCCAGCCCGCAAGAGTCACTCTCAGCGCTGAAGACCATCATTGATCAGGGCTATCGTTACATTGCTCAGGGCAATGGCTCAGGCGCGGCGGGCGCGCTGATCGATGCGATCAACAAGCACAATGAGCGCAATCCGGGCAAGGAGATCGTTTTCCTGAACTACGCAGCCGTCGATCCGGATCTCACCAACAGCAAGTGCAGCTTCTGGCACTTCCGCCTGGATGCCAACTCCGACATGAAGATGGAGGCGATGACTACTTTCCTTGCCAAGGACAAGTCGGTTAAAAAGGTCTACATCATTGGCCAGAACTACGCGCATGGTCATCAGGTGACGCGCGCGGCCAAGGAATACCTGAAGCGCAAACGTCCGGACATCGAGATCGTTGGGGATGACCTGCATCCTATCGGCAGCGTGAAAGACTTTTCACCGTATGTCGCAAAGATCAGCGCCAGCGGTGCCGATACGGTCATCACCGGAAACTGGGGCTCTGACCTCGCGCTCCTGATCAAGGCGGCGCGCGAGACCGACCTGAAGGCGAAGTTCTACACCTACTATGCATACACCACCGGCGTGCCCACCGTGATGGGCGCCGCGGCCGCCGAGCACGTACGCTATGTCGGCACCTGGAACGTGAACAGCGAGATCGCTGCCGGCAAGGACGTGGTGGAAGCCTTCAGGAAAAAATACAGTGATGACTTCTACGCATCGACCGCGTACTCGGCGGTTCAGCTGCTGGCGAAAGGTGTCGTGCAGGCCAAATCCACCGATCCGGTGAAGGTCGCGTTCGCGATGGAAGGACAGAAGTTCAAGACCCTGAGCGGCGAGGTCGAGATGCGCAAGACCGACCACCAGCTGCAGCAGTCGCTGTATGTAACCACCTGGGCGAAAGTCAATGGCAAGGACGTGAAGTTCGATCAGGAGAACACCGGCTATGGCTGGCGTACCGAACAGAAGGTGGAGCCGTATGTCGCTGCGCAACCGACCTCCTGTACGATGAAGCGTCCGTCATAAAGACGCACCCTTAGCCTGCGTTACTGACGCAGGCCAAAGGTCGCGTTGTTTGCGTTCACAGAGCCCGCGTTGTCGCGGGCTTTTTTGTTGGCGTCAATCGCCTCCGGTCGAACAGGTGGGTTCTTCGCCACAGTCGACGGCGTCTGCTGGACAGATACCGCGTGAAGCCCGGACACTCGGCGACTCCATTCAATCGATACCGGGGGAGACTGTGATGAACGCTGGCCTAAGCTGCTTACACTGCTTTCGCAGCATTCGACAGGACTTGGGTAACGATACGGCGCCCCCTCCGGCATTCCTGTGTGCACTTCTGCTCGCACTCCCGCTCGCGCTCCTGCAGCTCATCAGTGCTGATGCGCACGCGCAGACTTCAGCGCAGAGCAGCATCAGGATAGGGCTGAGCGGCCCGTTCGCCGGCGGGTCCAGCCCGATGGGCGAGAGCATGCGCAATGGCGTGCGACTTGCCGTGGAAGAGATCAATGGTGCCGGCGGGATCAATGGCACGCCGATTGCGCTGGTCGAGCGCGATGATGCGGCAAACGAAGCCACGGGCGCCAAGGTGGCTGAGGAGTTGGTCCGCGAGCGCGTGGTTGCCACGATCGGCATCGTGAACACCGGAGTCGGACTGGCCTCGATCGATCACTACCAGCGGGCGCGCATTCCTCTGATGATCGCCGTGTCCACCGGGCCTGCGCTGACGCGAAAATTCGCACCGCCCGCGGCACCGGCGAATTACATCTTCCGCGTGTCGCCGACACTGGATCTGGAGGCCCGGGTACTGTCGGCCGATCTGCGGAAAAAATCACTGATGCGCGTCGCGCTGTTGGCAGACAACACGCCCTATGGGGACAGCGGTGCGCAGGCGTTCGCCGAGCAGGCCCGCATCGCCGGGCTCGATCTGGTTGTGCAGCTACGCTTCAAAGTAGGGGATACCGATATGAGTGGTCTGATACGTACCGCCCGCGCGGCGGGAGCGCAGGCAGTCGTCGGTTGGGGCATTGGGCCGGAGTTGGCAATCATCGCGCGCGCCATGCATGCGTCCGGGTGGCGGGTGCCGCTGGTCGGCAGCTGGACGCTGTCGATGCGCAATTTCATTGATGCGGCAGGCGCCGCCGGCGACGGCGCGCTGATGCCCCAGACATTCATTCAGGATGCCGGATCGACCGCCAAAAACAGTTTTCTGCTGGCTTACCGACGGATGTTCCGAACCGACCTGATTCCCTCACCAATGAGCGCGGCGCAGGGCTATGACGGCATGCACCTGCTCGCGCATGCGATACGGCAGGCTCGCTCGCTGGAGGGTGATGCGATACGACGGGCGCTGGAAAACCTGAGTTTTCGGTATCAGGGGGTCGTGACCAGCTACGAGGCCCCCTTCAGCGCCCGCGACCACGATGCGATCACCGCGAACATGATCGTCATTGGCAAGGTGAGTGCCGGACGGGTGGACTATGCGTACCGCGAGGACCAGCAGCGCAGCGCGATTCTGAGGATAAAACGCTCCACAAATTAAATAATACGGTCGTGCTTTTGTGGGGTATAGTTTAGGCTTGGTGAGAGCGGTCAGACCGCTCGCTCGACCCGAGTCCATGACTGATTAAAACCACCGGAGACACCCGAATGACCGCCACCTACCGTGAGCAGGGCGATATCGCCGTCATCACCCTCAACAATCCGCCCGTGAACGGGCTTGGTTATGAGACCCGGGCAGGCATCGTCAGCGGCATTCAGCGTGCCACAGACAACGATGCGATCAGGGCCGTGGTGATCACCGGTGAGGGCAAGGGCTTCTCGGGCGGCGCCGATATCCGCGAGTTCAATACGCCCAAGGCGCTGCAGGAGCCGTGGCTGCAGACCGTGATCCGTATCGTCGAGGATTGCAGCAAGCCGGTGGTTGCGGCCATCCATGGTGTGGCGATGGGCGGGGGTCTGGAGCTCGCGCTGGGTTGCCACTACCGCGTGGCGGTCGCCGGTGCGCAGATTGCGCTGCCCGAGGTCAAGCTGGGCATCTTGCCGGGCGCGGGGGGCACACAGCGTTTGCCGCGTGTGCTGGGCCTTGAGCCTGCGCTGAACATGATCGTGTCGGGCAAGCCGGTGATGTCGGAGAAGCTCGCCCAGACCAAACTGTTTGATCAGATGATCGACGGCGATCTGCTGGACGGCGCGATCAGTTTCGCTCGCAAGGTGGCGGACGTACGACCGCTGCCGCGTGTCCGCGACATCCGTATTCACTACCCGAATGCCGAGGGCTACCTCCAGTTCGCCCGAAACACGGTACGCACGGTCGCGGGTCCTTTCCCCGCACCCCTGAAATGCGTCGAGGCCGTGGCGGCGGCCGTCAGCAGGAAATTCGACGATGGCCTGAAAGTCGAGCGCGACCTGTTCCTAGAACTCGTGCAAACCACCGAGTCGAAAGCTTTGCGACATGCGTTCTTTGGTGAGCGCGCCGCCTCCAAGATCCCTGACGTGCCTGCCGATACGCCACTGCGCCCGATACGCGCTGCTGCCGTGATCGGTGCCGGTACGATGGGCGGTGGTATTGCGATGAATTTTGCGAACGCAGGCATCCCGGTCAAGCTGCTCGAAATGAAACAGGAGGCGCTCGACAAGGGACTGGCGACGATACGCAAGAATTACGAGAACAGCATGAAGAAGGGCAAGCTCACGCAGGAGCAGCTCGACAAGCGCATGGGACTGATCAGCGGCACCCTGTCCTATGCCGACATCGGTCAGGCCGATATCGTGATCGAAGCGGTGTTCGAGGACCTGGCCGTCAAGGAGGCGGTGTGCAAACAGCTCGATCAGGTGATGAAGCCCGGCGCTATTCTGGCCTCGAATACGTCCACGCTGGATGTGGACAAGATCGCCGCATTCACCCGCCGTCCGCAGGATGTGATCGGCACGCATTTTTTCAGTCCGGCGAATGTCATGAAGCTGCTGGAGATCGTGCGCGGCAAGGCGACGGGCAAGGATGTGCTGGCGACCGCGATGTCGCTGGCGAAGAGGATCGGGAAGACCGGCGTCGTGTCCGGCGTCTGTGATGGATTCATCGGCAACCGCATGGCCGAGCAATACATCCGGCAGGGAGGATTTCTGCTGGAAGAAGGCTGCCTGCCCGAGCAGGTGGACAAGGCCATC
>JACCDI010919877.1_pt1 | contig 12052 bp, 10 predicted proteins | sample 7442791 | NCBI WGS metagenome assembly JACCDI01 (sample SAMN15323434, study PRJNA562643) | freshwater metagenome | isolation source: river surface water | place: USA:Blue River Watershed | collected 2017-08-15
AAATGCAGTAATTTTATTCTATGCTACAAAACAAAACCTTTAAGCAATTTCTTGCGCTAGCGATGCTAGTGGTTTTTGCATTTAGCATTACGCCACAAAAATCGATTCACGATTTAGTAGCAAAACACGTAGATCCAACAAGTTGTGAAGTACATAAAGATTTGCCTATAGAGCAAATTGAAAACACTGAACTGCATTGTACTTTCGATTTTCAAGTAGCCACTACTCCATTTGTGGACTATGATTTTAGTATCGTTATTCCAGCGCCATTTGTTGCAACAGCACGCAATGCTTATTTTGTAGCGAAGGCAATTACACAATTATCAATTGTTTCTGACTCTCGTGGTCCCCCTGCTGTTATTTGTTAGGTTTCTATTTTTTAACAAATAAAACAGTTTTATGAAAAAATATTTATATGTACTACTCATATTGAGTGCAGGCATAGGATTTGCAACGAAAGCGATTGCGCAACAATTTACATTAACAGGAAAAGTATTTGATAGAGCAACAGGTAAAACCTTAGCTGGAGCGAGTGTCTATCTTCCAGAAATAAAAAAAGGAACGATTGCCAATAAAGACGGCGTCTTTACTATCAATATAGAAGCAGGATCACATGTATTAGAAATTAGCTATGTTGGCTATGCGACTGATGTAGAAAACATACTATTGCAAAAAAATATCACAAAAGATTTTTATTTAAATAGTTCGGTGATCGAGGGAGGCAATGTGATTGTGACTAGTTTTTTAAGAGCTACCTCTACAAGACGTACCCCAACACCAGTTACTATTATTAAAAAAGACGAACTCTTTAGAGGGGTATCAAGTAATTTAATTGATGCCTTATCTAAAGTACCAGGTGTATCACAAATAGCTACAGGGCCTGCTATCTCTAAACCAATTATTCGTGGCTTAGGCTACAATCGTGTAGTGGTAATGAATGATGGTATCAGACAAGAAGGACAACAATGGGGCGACGAACATGGTATTGAGGTGGATGAATACAATGTGAGCAGAACAGAAGTGTTAAAAGTGCCTGCGTCATTAATTTATGGATCGGATGCCTTGGCGGGTGTGATCAATATTATCTCCAATGTGCCAGTAAGTGAGGGCGTGGTGAAAGGAAATGTATTTTCTAACTATCAAAGCAATAATCGTTTGATGGGCAATCACTTTGATTTATCTGGAAACAATAAAGGATTTATCTGGGGGATCAACTATAGTGCAAAAAATGCAGGCGATTATAAAAACAAATATGATGGCACTGTATTTAATTCAAGATTTTTAGAGCGCAATGGCGGTGGTTATATAGGTATCGAAAAAAGCTGGGGATACTCACAGTTGTCTTTTAGTAATTTTTACCAAAACTTAGGCGTAGTGGAAGGAGATCGTGATGCAGATGGACGATTTATCATGTTGAAAGAGGTGGGTGGTATTGCAGAGGAAGTTGTTGTAGATGCTGCAGAGGAAAAAAGATTTACCCCTCGTGTGCCGATGCAAAAAATTCAACACACCAAATACACATTGGATAACAATATCAAAATAGGGAATGACAGATTGAAAGTCACTTTTGGTTTACAACAAAACCAAAGAATGGAATTTGGTAATGTCTTAGATATTAATGAAAAAGAATTATTCTTTGATTTAAAAACATTCAACTACGCGATTCAGTATTTACAAGCAGAAAAAAATAATTGGAAAAATACATTTGGTGTAAACGGTATGCGCCAAACCAACACCAACAGAGGAGAGGAAGCCTTAGTGCCAGATTATACTAGTTTTGATATTGGCGCATTTTACTACACGCAAAAAAGAACAGATAAAACAAGTTGGAGTGGCGGATTAAGGTATGACCAAAAGTTCATGAACTTTATCAACCCAAGTCAGTTTGCCTGTCCTCCGGGGATGGCTTGTATTGCATTGTACAATCCAATAGAAAGCAATAAGCAGTTTAATAATATTTCTGGAGCAATAGGCGTGGCGCACGATGTAAGTGAACAGTTAACTTTAAAATTTAATGTTGCGCGCGGATTCCGCGCGCCAAACATGGCAGAGATGGCGTCTTATGGTGCACATGAAGGCACCAGCCGATTTGAATATGGTAACGAAGGATTAATTTCTGAAAAGAGTTTACAATTTGATGCTGCTGTTGAATGGAGCAATGAGCATATGAGCTTTGCGGGAAATGTATTTTACAATACCGTAAGTGATTATATCTTTTATCAGAAGTTAACTGCTGTTGGAGGAGGAGATTCTGTTATTATGGACAATGAAGATGAGCTCTATGCATTTGCATTCAGACAAAAAGATGCACACTTGTATGGCGCGGAATTCAATGTTGATTTTCATCCACACCCATTAGACTGGTTGCATATAGAAAATAGTGTGAGCTTAATCCGCGGACAATTTAAAGAAGCATTGGATGGATCAAAAAATCTACCAGGTATTCCAAGTGCAAGATGGTTGTCTGAAATAAGAATCGAACTCTTTAAAAAGTCAAAAGCAATTCGAAACAGTTTTATCAATCTACAATTAGACAATGTGTTTGCGCAAAATCATCCATTTGTAGGTTACAATACTGAAACACAAACACCAGCCTATACTTTATTGAATTTAGGTTATAGTACGCAAATTCAACATCGTAATAAAACCTTGTTTAGTGTTTCCTTAGTGGGACAAAATATCACCGATGTGGCTTATCAACATCACTTGAATCGTTTAAAATATGGTCCAGTGAATGAAGCGACTGGACGCATGGGTGTATTCAATATGGGTCGCAATTTTAGCTTTAAAGTGAATATTCCTATTGGAAATTAAAATTTATGATTTACTCAATAGACTGATTTATTTGACTTGGTTTATTGAGTAAATACTTTTAATTAAAAGTATTTTTCACGAATAAATAAACATAGACTGCAATTATAATATAAATAATTAGTACTATAATTGAAGCATATTTAAATAGTCTTAAACTTTTATTTATAGATACTTTAAGTTTCTGTTCATCAAAAAGCCAAATGAATAAGTTGAAAAATAGCAAAAAGGTTCCAATGGCGATTAATAGGTAAAGCATAATATGTAATTTTATTTTTGTTCTACTCTCACAGCATTTTTTGTAAAATCAGCATCCATATTTACTGTGAAATAATAAGTACTTCTTTCAGTCCAGCCAAGGGTTAGTCCTCCTAATTGAATTCCAAACAAACTATTACCGGTCATTGTGAATGTTGACGTACTATTAGCACTATTAAAAGTTATAGCAGATGAGTTAACATAAGTCCAATAAAAAAAGCCAATACCCGTGAATGATAAGGTTGGAGTTCCAATAATTCTGCCCGACGCATCAGTATTAAAATCTAAATGCATTGTGTAAAAACCTCTTGGTAATATATTGTCGTTTATCGAACTATAATAAGAGACATAAAATGGAAAAGCTGCATGATAATAACCTGCCGGTCTTGGACCGTCATCTTCGAATTCATCAAGTGTTGTTGTTGATGATGCCTTTTTTATTTTATTAGTTAAAACAGAGGTATCTAATTTTAGATTTGCTTCTCCTGTGAATGTTTTACTTTTTTTAAATTCTTTATAAGCGTATCTAAATTCTTCGATTGAAAGCAAAGCTGACTTGTTAAAACTCAATTCGTCCATTGTTACGAATTTTCCTTCATTGCCAACAATTTCTTTAACATTAGACATCATTATATCTTTATCAGTTGTTGAAATATTTTTTTGACAACTTGACAAAAAGGTAATTACATAAATAGACAAAATAAACTTAAAATAATTTTTCATGGTATTAGTTTTAATGATGAAGTAACAATAAAAGCAAATTAAAAATTTGCGTATTTATACCTTCGTAATACAATTTACCCAACACACTGCATTAAAAAATCAACTTTAGAATAGGTACTATGCATTTATTTTTCATTTGCAATTTCTAATGCATGTTTGATTAAGGATTCACTTAATCTAAAATTGGTTGATTGAATATTTTCTATATAAAATTTTATGGAATTAATTATACCAAGCTCTTTAGCAATTATTAATATTCCAATGCTCCCTGTAAACATCAGTCTTAAAGTTGTTGCTATTTTTCTTGCCTTTAAATCATCTATTATTAAAAACGCATCATTTTTTAAAGCGTTCATGATAATACTTGTTTCGCCTGTACCTAAATTAAAATTTTTTAAAAAGTGTTGGTCAATATTGCACGTTGGCTCAACTATTATCCATGGGGGTATAGGATCATTAAACTCGGATTTAATCTGGGTAGTAATGATAACCTTGCCATAAATCCTTTGCAATAGATGTAAGGCATTTATTTTATTAAGAATGATTAGTGAACTTGTATCAACGTATACTTTCTCTTGCATTGCTTACATCTGATTCTAAATCAGATGCAGGGTAATTGATAACCGAGACGTTGTAATCTTTTAGTAAATCCATAAATTCTGAGATAGTGTAACCTGCACTTTTTGCGGCCTGACTCATTGTAAGTCTTCCTGCTTCAAAAAGTTTAGCAGCAAAAAAAGTCTTTAACTCTTGTTTGTCTGCCTCTAGTTCATCAGGTAATTGTAATTCTATGGTTTTCATTTTACTAAATTAGTACTAATATCTTTTTTACAATAAATTTGTTTCCTGCATATGATCGGGTGATAAATATGCTTGAAATTCATTTTAATTTTGTTTTATATTTTAAGTATTTATACTTTAAATATTGACTAACTTGTAAGTACATATTAGAATACATTCTAAATCTACTAACTATGAAAAAAACAGCTTTGTTTTTATTTGCTATTGTGATTGCGTTGTCGAGTGTTGCGCAGGGTTTAACAAAAGAAGAAAAACAAGTGATGGCTTGGATTGATGCGCATATGCCGCAGGCGATTGAGTTGTTAAAAGAATCTGTGAATATCAATAGCGGAACGTTGAATATTGAAGGAGTGAAAAAAGTGGGGGCGTTGTTTGCGAAGGAATTTGAAAAAGCTGGATTTGCCACTGAATGGGTAGCGATGCCTGACTCTATTAAAAGAGCGGGGCATTTGGTGGCGAGTCGTCGCCCAGGCGCCGCCGCCACAACAAAGTCTTCTAAACAAAAATCTGGAAAACGCCTCTTCCTCATCGGACATTTAGATACCGTCTTTGAACCAGATATGCCAGCCAATCCATTTACGATGTTGAATGATTCAACTGCAACAGGACAGGGTGTGAATGATATGAAGGGAGGAGATGTGGTAGTGATTATGGCATTGCAAGCATTAGAGCAAGCTGGATTATTAAAGAATACAGATATCACTGCCTATTTTACAGGAGACGAGGAACATGCAGGTTATCCAAGGGAAGTGACAAGAGGAGATTTTATCAATAGGGCCAAACAGGCAGATATTGCATTGGCTTTTGAGGGCGCGAATGGATTGAACTCGGTAGCCACAGGAAGAAGGGGTGCGAGTGGTTGGAGATTGGATGTGACTGGAAAAACAGGACATAGTTCGGGGGTATTCACGCCTGGCGCGGGTTATGGCGCGATTTATGAAGCAGCAAGAATCCTCAATCAGTTTAGAGCAACATTGAGCACAGAAAAATATTTAACCTTTAACCCGGGCATCATCATTGGTGGATCAGATATAGCATACAATGAAGCCAGCTCAAAAGGCGCGGCCATTGCTAAAACCAATATCATCTCACCGGCGGTGACGGTTACGGGAGATTTAAGATTTTTGACGGAGGAGCAAAAAGACCGCGCCAGAGCCAAAATGAGGGAGATTGTAGGTCAAAACCTAGCCCAAACCAGTGCTCAAATCCGTTTTTCAGATGGCATCCCAAGCATGGCACCTACAGAGGGTAACAACAAGGTGTTAAGCGTAATCAATTCAGTATCAATGGATATGGATGTTGGGGCCACCGTAGCCGGTGACCCAGGATCAAGGGGTGCGGGTGATATCAGTTATGTGGCTGCTTATGTAGACTGCATTGATGGGTTGGGCGCATCAGGACGCGGCGCTCACGCGCCGGGAGAAACCATCCATTTAAATCAACTGCCCTTTTTAATCAAAAGAGCAGCTTTAACGATTTATCGATTGAGCCATTAGTATTTTGTTTAACCCCTTTCGCAATATTTTAAACAATGTAACGTTATTGTATAACGCATTGATTTTCTATTCATAAAGCGGTAAAAATAGATCGTCTAAAATCTAAAAATACCCCCTAAAAAATTAGATATTTTGGCATCGATGCGCTACTTTCGTCCCTCAACTTATCCCCCCAAAGTTTACTGGAAGATTTAACAGCTAAAACCTGTTAAAAAATGCATATAATATATACAAAATAGTATTTTTGTCGTATATTAACAGTGCGTATTATGCACTCAAAATGAGTCACTTAGGCCTATAATGGGACTAAGAAAGGCGGAGCCATACGAGGTCCGCAAACTCCAACAAAATTTGAACTATGAAATGGATTAAAATTGCCTTCTTTAGCTTGAGTATTTTTGCTATGAGCATCCAATCGAACGCGCAAAACTTATTAAGCGGAAAGGATTTAAGTACAATTAAAGTAGATGCATTAACTGATGCGGAAATTGCACAGATACAAGCGCAGCTAAAACAAGCAGGTGTTAGTATTGATATGGTGGAGTCTCAGGCAATCGCGAAAGGGATGAGCTCTGCTGAGTTTGCGAAATTGAAAGCAAGATTGGCAAGTACGAAATTAAATAGCAAGTCGAACTCCCCTTTGTCTAAGAAAACCGTTTCCAAAAAAACAAATTATCAAACAGATAGCACAAAAAAACAAAGTTTCGAAAACAATATCAATCCATTGATCTATGGATCTGAATTGTTTTCTAATGAAAATGGCTATGGTGCGAATGAGAACTTAGCAACACCATTGAACTATGAAGTGGGTACCAACGACGTGTTGAAATTAGTGGTATATGGCGTACAAGAATTTAGTACCGATTTAGATGTGAGCAAAGAAGGAACGGTATTGATTGACAATGTAGGGCGCGTAAAAGTAGCAGGCTTAACCATTGAAGCAGCAACTACAAGAATCAGACAACAAATGGCGAATACGGCTTATCCAAGTTTAAGAACAGGAGAATCCAAAATGGCCTTGACGGTGGGTGAAACAAGAACCATCCAAGTGACTGTGATTGGTGCACAAAGAAGTGGCAATTACAATATCTCTTCTTTGTCAACCGTGTTGAATGCCTTGACTGAAGCAGGCGGTCCTAATGAGATTGGATCTTATAGAGCGATAGAATTAATTAGAAACAATAAATTGATTAAAAAAATTGACCTCTATGCATTTATGCAAAATGGAGACCAATCACAAAATATGGGATTAAAAGATCGTGATATCATTCGAGTTCCAGCACATACGGGCAGAATCGAAATCAAAGGTCAAATTAAACGCCCAGGTATTTTTGAAATCAATGGCAAAGAAAGCTTCAGTCAATTTTTACAATATGCAGGTGGATTTGATGACACAGCTTATACTGCGATGGTGAAAGTGATTCAAAAGAACGATAAAGAAAAAGCAGTGAAGGATTTAACGGCCAATGCATTTTCAAGCTACCAACCAAAGGGCGGTGATATCATACAAGTCTCTAAAATATTGGATCGTTTTCAGAATCGAGTAAAATTAACTGGTGCTGTATTTCGTCCAGATGTGTATGAGTTAACACCGGGTATGCGCATAGCGGATTTAATCCAAAAAGCAGATGGTTTAAAAGAAGACGCTTACACAGGCAGGGCACAGTTGATCAGACTAAAACCAAATTTATTAAAAGAATTGATCAGTGTGAATCTGTCAAAAGCCTTAACACCGGGTGCTGCAGAAAATATTACTTTACAAAGAGAAGATGAACTATATGTGAACTCCATTTTAGATTTAAGAGATTCATTGACTGTAGATTTATTAGGAGAAGTAAGATCACAGGGCCGCTTTAACTATGTAGATAGCATGACTGTGAAGGATTTGATTTTAATGGCAGGTGGATTTACCTATGCAGCCAACAAACAAATTGAAGTAGCGAGGTTGGTACAATACGGAGATCAAGTAACCGATAACCAAGTAGCAACGATTTTAAAAACAGAAGTGAACGGAGATTTGAGTTTTAACAATGGACAAGAAAACTTTGTATTGCAACCATTGGATGTGGTGACCATCACCAAAAAAGTAGGCTATACCAATCCAGAAGTAGTGAGTATCATTGGACAGGTACAAAATGTAGGAAAGTACACATTGAGTTCTAGAGTAGAGCGTGTAAGTGATATCGTAAAGCGTGCAGGCGGATTGATTGGACAAGCTTATGGCGAAGGGGCTTATATTAAAAGAAGTCGTTTTCAAATTGATACTTTAAAATCGGATGAATCTAAAACAAGTATCGAAGAAGCTTATAACAGAAAGTTTAAGGCGCAACAAGAATTGGATAAACAAAGTTTAACAGCCGTATTGAATACGGGTACAGGCACCAATGCCACTACCGTTGTAGATCCAAATATTAAAAAGAAAAATTTAAAAGACACGTTGGATTTATTGTATAAGGAATTAGAAGCCGATTATTATCAGATTGCGATTGACATCAATAGCATTATGAAAAAACCAGGTTCAGAATTAGATCTTGTTTTAAGAGATAAGGACGAGATTGTGATTCCTAAAGTAGACAACCGCGTAAAAATTAGTGGTGGTGTTTTAAGACCAACGAATATCGTGTACAGAGAAGGTTTAACCTTAGGGGAATGTATCAGTGCTGCAGGAGGCATCAGTGAATACGCAAAAAGAGGTAGGGCTTATGTGATTTATGCCAATGGCAAATCAAAACGTACACAACATTATGGTTTGTTTAGGGTCAACCCTTCTATTCAACCTGGTGCAGAAGTGGTCTTACCAGAAACCAACGAGAAAAAAGACAAGCCATTGACAACAGTGATACAGTTTACAACCGTATTGGCACAGATAGGATCCGTATTAGCAACATTGGTTTTATTAAATCGATAATATGACAGAGCAACAACTACCAATAGAGAACGACGAGATTTCTTTAAAGGAATTGATTCAGAAAATACAGGAGTGGATCCAGTATTTAAAAACACAGTGGAAACTGATTGTGGTGATTGCAGCATTGGGCGGCATTCTTGGCTTTGTGTATGCGAGTTTTCAAAAACCAAATTATATAGCCACTACTACATTCGTGTTGGAAGAAGATAAAGGTGGTGGAGGACTAGGTGGTGCTTTGGGTTTAGCAAGTAGTTTTGGTTTTGACTTAGGTGGTGGTGCAGGTGGCTTATTCACTAGCTCCAATATTATTGAATTAATGAAGAGCCGATTGGTAGTAGAAAAAACATTACTCAACCCAGTGCAAGTGGCAGGAAAGGAAATTAGTTTGGCAGATTATTATATTCAAATCAATGAATTGAAAGAAGCTTGGTCCAAAAAACCAGCTTTGGCGAACTTGAGTTTTCCAGTACATGCAGATAGAAGTAAATTTAGTTTGGAGCAGGATTCAATCTTACAGACGATTTCTGCAGGCTTGACTAAAAATCATTTAACCATTGCACAAAAGGATAAAAAAGTAAGCATCATTAGTTTGACAGTAAAAACAGAAAACGAATTATTTTCAAAATTTTTCTGTGAGCAATTGCTAAAAGAAACATCTGATTTTTACATTGAAACAAAAAGTAAAAAATCTAGATTGAATGTAGATATTTTACAACACCAAGCAGATAGTATCCGCGCAGAACTCAATGCGGCGATTACTGGTGTGGCTGCTGCAAGTGATAACGTCTATAATTTAAACCCAGCGTTTAATGTAAAAAGCACACCAAGTAAAAGAAAGCAAGTAGACGTGCAAGCGAATACTGCCATTCTTACACAGTTGGTAGCACAGTTAGAGTTATCAAAAGTGAGTTTAAGAAAAGAGACGCCATTGGTTCAATTGATCGACCGCCCTATCTTGCCTTTGGAAAAAGACAAAGTAGGCAGGTTAAAATCTTTGGTCCTTGGTGGATTCTTAGCAGGCTTTTTATCGGTATTGTATCTAGTCTTTGGACGTTTATATAAAAACTTGGTCGCTTAAATATTTTATTTTTTCAAGCCCCCGATTGAATGTCACAAACAATTAAAAAAATCATGTTAAAAAGAATTAGTATCGTCCCAAGGTGGATTATATTTTTACTTGACATTGGGGTAGCTTGTTTCTCATTCATGTTGGCATTTATTGTCAAGCAAAATTTGGTTTTGTCTGGTGTGTCTTGGGAGTCGGTAGCAAGTAGTGTGTTTTTATTGGTGATCACCAATAGTTTGGTGTTTACCAGTATCAAAACTTATGCAGGGATTGTTCGATACACGGGTATGCAGGATGCGATCCGCATTGCTGTTTCTGTATTTGTCTCTTCTGCCTTGTTGTTCTTGTTCTCCAAACTATCTTTTAGTTATAGGGATGCATTTATATTAGATAATGTCATCATCATCTTATACGCCAGCTTTAGTTTCTTAAGTATGTTGAGTTACCGTATGGGTGTGAAGTTTTTGTTTGCTTATGCCAAGAACTATAAGATGGTGAAAAAGAATGTGGTGATTTTTGGCGCAGGCGAAGCGGGTGTTGCTACTAAAAGGGTTTTAGAGCACGACACGCATAATAATATTAGTTTATTGGCTTTTATAGATGATGATCGCAAAAAGAACAATAAAGTATTAGATGGCATTCCTATCATCAACTTTGCTGAACTTACTGATTTTGTTAAAATCAATGAAGTTGACGAGTTGGTGATAGCGAGCTTTACGATTAGTCCTCAAAGAAAAAATGATATTGTAGATTTTTGTTTGGACCATGATATTAAAGTGTTGAACGTGCCTGCCTACAGTAAATGGACAGAGGGCAAGTTCAATACCAAGCAATTGCAAAATGTAAAGATTGAGGATTTATTAGAGCGTGACCCGATTGTGATCAACAACAATCAAATCCGCACACAAATCAAGGGCAAGCGCGTATTGGTAACAGGTGCGGCGGGTAGTATTGGATCTGAAATTGTAAGACAGTTGATTCATTATGCACCAGAGTTGATTGTATTGTGTGATCAGGCAGAAACGCCTTTACATAGTTTGGAGTTAGAACTACAAGAAATAAAACACCATGTGAACTGCATCCCATTTTTAGCAGATATCACAAACGAGCAAAGAATGGAAGATTTGTTCAATCAATTTAAACCGCATTATGTATACCATGCGGCAGCGTACAAGCATGTACCGATGATGGAATTGTGCCCAAGTGAAGCAGTCAAGAACAATGTATTGGGTACAAGATTGATGGCCGACTTAGCAGTGAAACATTATGTAGATCGTTTTGTGATGGTGAGTACAGATAAAGCCGTGAACCCCACCAATGTGATGGGCGCGAGCAAGAGATTGGCAGAGATTTATGTACAAGGCTTATCCAAAGAAATTGCGAATAGCACCAAGTTTATTACTACAAGATTTGGTAATGTGTTGGGAAGCAACGGATCGGTGATCAATCGATTCAAACAACAAATTGAAAACGGTGGACCTGTTACCGTTACGCATCCGAATATCACACGTTATTTTATGACCATCCCTGAAGCTTGTCAATTGGTATTGGAAGCAGGCAGTATGGGCAACGGTGGCGAGATCTTTGTATTTGATATGGGCCAACCAGTGACCATCGCAGATTTAGCCAAGAAGATGATCCGCTTGTATGGTTATATCCCAAATATCGATATTGATATTACGTATAGTGGATTGAGACCAGGTGAAAAATTATACGAGGAATTGTTGAACGATGCAGAAAACACTTTGAATACCTATCATGAAAAAATCATGATTGCTAAAGTTAGAGAAGTAGCGATGCAGGACATAGAAGCGAAGTTCAATCAGTTTAGAACATTGGTGCAGACGAATAAAAACGAAACTGAGATGGTAGCTTTGATGAAGGCCTTGGTACCAGAATTTATTAGCAACAATAGTGTGTTTGAAAGCTTGGATGGCAAGGCGAAGGTGGTTGGTTTAGATTAATGATGTAGGATTAGTGTGGTCCACA
>JACCDI011396560.1_pt1 | contig 12051 bp, 10 predicted proteins | sample 7442791 | NCBI WGS metagenome assembly JACCDI01 (sample SAMN15323434, study PRJNA562643) | freshwater metagenome | isolation source: river surface water | place: USA:Blue River Watershed | collected 2017-08-15
ATCCAGTCACGACAGTTCGCGACATATCCCTTGAACGTTTCTTCGTTCGAAGTTTTGACGCGCTGACGTTACTGGTCATCCTATCTTGCCGGACTGCAACCTTAGCCATTCGCTAGTCTCCTAGTGCCAGCTGCACAATGCGTTCAACCAAGGTGTCGAATGACATCCCAACCGCAGCAGCAGCTTTCGGAAGCAGACTCGTCTCTGTCATTCCGGGGAGAGTATTCGTCTCGAGGACGTATATTCCGTGCTCACTTACAATCATGTCGGTTCGACTGTAGCCGTTACAACCTAGACTTCCATGGCATTCCAAAGCGAGATTTGAAGCTTCTTCTGCCTCGCTGGCTTCCAGATCAGCAGGAACCAGTTCTTTGGCTGCATTGTCATCGGTTGCATATTTACTTGTGTAATCAAAAAAACCAGACTCAGTCACAATTTCGACAATAGGCAACGTGGCAACGGTCGAATTGCCGATGCATCCCACGGTAATCTCTCGGCCTGGAATAAATTCCTCGACTAAAATATCGGTGTCGTACTTAGCGGCCAATCTCAATGCTTTTGGAAGTTCAGTAATGTCTCGTACCACTGATGTGCCAAATGAGCTTCCCTGTCGGACCGGCTTTACTACACAGGGTATTCCTAAATCTTGCTCAATTTTGCGGACGCATGACCGACTTGAAATGTCATAGCGACTAAATGTGAGGTGCGCGGCTACCGGTATTCCGGATGCGGCGAACATCGTCTTCGCACGGACTTTATCCATTGCGAGTGAGCTTGCAAGTACCTTTGAACCCGTATACGGAATCCCAAGGACATCAAGGTAGCCCTGTACCGTACCATCTTCACCATCTGGACCGTGAAGCGCAATAAACACAACATCCGGGTAAAGTTCTGAGCGTCCACCAACATCAACCAACGATCGCGCCTTGGCACCGCTTGGGGCATCGATCAATTCCGTCTTGACATCCCACCACTCAACGTCATGTCCAAGCCGAACAAGAGCACTGTAGACCTGCCGTCCACTCTGCAGCGATACTGGCCGCTCGGCACTTGTTCCACCTGCTAAGACTGCTATTTTCAACATTAACCTACTTTTCCATCTCGATGTTGCGGACTGGTTTGCGACGCGAGAGAGCTGCTACGACACCGAGAGCCGAAAGCGTCAGAACAAGGCTGGTTCCTCCATAGCTAACCAACGGTAATGGAATCCCGGTCGCCGGGACAATACTGGTTACCACAGCCATGTTCAGCAGTGCCTGACCAACGATTGATGAAGTGATACCGGCAATCGCATAGCGGGAGAACGGGTCGGTCGACCGGACGCTCAAATTGATTCCGACCATCAACAACCAGAGATACATCGCTAACAGGCTAAGGGTTCCAACCAGGCCCACTTCTTCTCCAACAACAGCAAAGATGAAGTCTGTACGCTGCATCGGGACGCCACCGCGACGCTTCTCACGGCTCTGGCCGAGCCCAAGACCTGTTGCACCACCATTGGCCAGCGCCACTAGACTCCGCCAGTTCTGCATCCCTGCTCCATCTTTGTCCTTAGCTGGGTTTGCGACAGCGGCGAAGCGCCCAGAACGATAATCATGCCCACCTTGAGGAGCAAACACCATGGCTCCCACACAAAGAACTCCCAGAACTACCGTGGCCGCAATCTGCTTCCAGTTGATATTTGCAACGAAGAGGGTTGCGATCACTCCGATAGCGATACAGAGTGCCGTTCCCAGATCAGGCTGGCGCTCTGTCATGACCGTAAGAATCGTAATCGCACCGATTGGAATCCAATGTTGCCAAACGCTTTTGACACGACGCTTGTCCATGGAAAGCATCGCCGCCAGCCATATCACAGCCGTGAACTTCACGATTTCCGATGGCTGTACCTGTATGGGCCCAAAAAACAACCAGCGCTTCGCTCCAAGAGCCGTTCGACCAATCAGTGGAACGGCCATGAGCATTAATGCGGAGATTCCAAATGCATAAGGGGACCAGCGTCTGATCAACGTTGCAGGAATATTGCTTATGACAAAGAAACAAGCTACTCCAAGAGCAGCTGAGCCCAGCTGTTTGCGCGTAAAGAACCAGGCGTCGTTATGAACAGAAAGCGCCATTGCAAAAGATGATGACGTTACTGCAAGGATTCCCGCTATTACCAAGGCGATGACGACAGCCATGAAGCGTCCATCTAAAGACGTCCACCAAGCAAATATCTCGCGAACACGATCATTTGCAGACCGTTTAGTACCTGAAGCAGGTCCCGTCATTCCAGTATTCTCCCGTTTCATCCGACACCATAAATCAACGACATCAAGGCACAAAGCAATGTAAACACTACAAACATCGCAACAACCTGAACCTCGTGCATTCCACATTCTTCGAAGTGGTGATGTAGAGGAGCACGTCGAAAAACTCTGTTTGCACGGGCATTTTCAATCCCGAACCGAAGTCTTCTGTACTTGAACACATAGCGCTGGAGCATCATTGAAGCAATTTCAAGTAGAAACACCGCACCACAAAGGGTGAGTGCCCAAACTTGCCCGGAAAGTAGCGCTGCGGCAGGAAAGAATATTCCTAATCCAAGCGAACCCGTGTCTCCCATGAAAATACGGGCAGGATATGCATTCCACAGAATAAATCCAAGAGTTGCCCCACCGACAATGCCATACATTCCAATCATCAGGGGAATCGTTGGAGACATCATCAGCAACACTCCAAGGGCAAATGCGACCACCGCACTCACACTAGTCAGGAGCGAGTCAAGGCCATCGGTGAAGTTAACCGCATTGCAAAACCCGGTGATGAACACGATTCCGATTGCATCCACAACCAGTGCAGGCAGTGCGGGAACCATTGATTGGATTGGATGACCAAGCTGTCGACATCCAATGACAAACAGTGCAGAGACAGCAAGCTGCAAGGCAAGCTTTATGCGTTCAGACAATCCTGCCTTGTTGTTCGCCCCAGTAACCTTGCCGACATCATCGATACCACCAATAACCCCACCGAGAATCGTCGCCAGTAGGAGCCATGCAATAAGTTTGCTATCCGACCGGGACGGCAAAAGGGCAAGCATCCCAACACATGCGAATACGATTGCCAGCAGGATACCGATTCCGCCCATCGTAGGCGTTCCGTGTTTTAGTCGATGCTTCTCTGGTGCATTCTCGCTGATCGGCTGAAAGGTGGATTTACTAAGGAGAATCCGGCGTACAGGCCACGTTAGTATTGCTGATAACACACAACCAGCTACACTGCCCCACCCAAGCAGAGCATATTGCGTCATGATGTCCCTCCACAAAGGGAATCAACAATCTTGTCAAGACCAGCGGCCCGACTGCCCTTTATAAGTACAACATCGTTCGTTCCAACGACCAATTGCAGCACTGCAGCGGCATTCTCTGGCGTCTCAAAGAAATGAATATGATCAGGGTCCATACCGGCAATAAGTGCACCGGTTCTGTAATCTACAGCAGCTTGTCCCACAACAACGAGATGTTGAATCCCAGACGAGAACACAGCCTCTCCGACCGCGTGGTGCCACTGTTTGGTTTCAACACCCAGTTCCCGCATCTCTCCGAGCACCGCCCATGAACCGCCAGCCCCCTGACTCCCGACATCGGCTAGAACCGATATTGCAGCAAGCATGGCTTCGGGAGCTGCATTGTATGCATCCGAGAGAATAACTGCACCATTTGCCATGTTGCGGGGTCGCATCCGGCCCTCGCTTGGTCGCCAATTCGCGAGTCCAGCAACGCAATCCGTCAACGTCATTCCAGCGGCAAGGCCAGTCCCAATTGCAAGCGCCCCATTCGTGGCTGCAAACCTCGCAGGAGATGCAACCACTGCATTGGCAGATTCGTGCTTATAAGTGATGGTAAATGACGATTCAAGCCGACTTACCTTGATGTTTGAGATAAGCAAATCACAGGATTCTGATTCTCCAACAATCAGCCGGGAGCAATGAGATGCACTCTGCGCAACTACATCGCGATGGTCGATTGATTCTGAATACACCGCAGTCGCATCGGGTGCCAAGCCCCTAAATAACTCCGACTTTGCCGCTGCGATGGCATCACGTGACCCCAGAAGTTCGATGTGTGCGCTTCCGATATTGGTTATTACACCAATATTCGGCTCGGCGATACGAACCAATTCGGCAATTTGCCCTGAACCTCGCATCCCCATTTCGAGAACAAGCGTCTCGACATCTTGTGGGGCAGAAAGGATTGTCAGAGGCAGACCAATTTCGGTATTGAAGTTACCTATGGTTGCATGACATGAGCGTAAATAACCATGAACGGCAGCGATCATGTCCTTTGTGGTCGTTTTGCCGTAGCTGCCCGTGATGGCAATAACGTTGGGTGCCTGTTGTCTCCGGACTGCATTTGCCAGCAGGCCAAGCGCATCAACGGTATTGGTGACACAAATCTGCGGCAAATCAACCGATGCATTGATTGTTTCAACGATTGCACCAGCAGCGCCACGTTCTTTTGCCGCGGACAGGTAGTCGTGTCCATCTACCTTTGTGCCGCGGATTGCAGCAAACAATGCTCCAGGCAATAAGGTACGGGTATCGATGGAAACGCCAGTAACAACAGACGCATCATGTAACTGGTGGCCAAGGATTCTGCTAACTTCTGTCAGTGTCAGGAGCATTTTACGAGCTCCTCGACTGCAACACAGCGGTCATCAAACGGAAGAATAGAATCACCGATGATCTGATACGTTTCGTGGCCCTTACCTGCGATCACAACGACATCGTCAGCTTTAGCCGCTTGGACCGCAGTTGCTATCGCTTCACGCCGATCTACAACACGTCTGTAACTGACAGTGTCGGGTATTCCGGCAACGATTTCGTCGATAATGGATTCAGGCTTCTCCGACCTCGGATTATCCGACGTGACGATAACGACATCACTGTACCTACCAGCGATTTCTCCCATAACTGGGCGTTTAGTTCGGTCGCGGTCACCACCACAACCAAAGACAGAAATGAGGTTGCCCCTGCACAAATCCCTTGCCGTCCTGAGTACATTCTCAAGTCCATCAGGTGTGTGCGCGTAATCCACAACCACAGTAAACGGTTGTTTCCCAGCAACGACTTCAAATCTCCCGGGAATCTGAGGACACGATCGCAAACGTTCAACACCAGCAACGATAGATCCACCCGCACTAACATACCAAGCAAGGGCAGCTAGAGCATTTTCTACCTGAAAGGCTCCCCCAAGAGGCAAGTGGACATGATGAGTATCACCGCGGAAACTCACATCAAACTCAGTGGATGACGCATGCAAACAAACGTTTTCAGACGTAAAGTCTGCACCTAATTCCGCAGATGTAGCGTAAGTAAATGTTGGCGTCCCCATAAGGGAAACGCATAATCGTCGTCCCCACTCTGACCCAATATTGACGATTGCAAACGGTTGTTTTCCGCATTGTTGAGAATGGTTGAGCAGCTGTGTAAAGAGGATGCTTTTGGCCTTGAAGTAGCTATCCATGTCGCCGTGAAAGTCGAGGTGATCCTGTGTCAGATTCGTAAACACGGCGGCATCAAACAAACATCCGTTTACCCTACCGTGTACCAGCGCATGAGAGGCAACTTCCATTGCAACGGCTCTTATTGAGTGGTCGCACATTTGTGAGAAGATGTGTTGAAGTTCAGGCGCCTCTGGTGTCGTTCGCTGTCCGGGGATAGAAATGCCGTTCGCAAATGCTCCCAGCGTCCCGACGATACCAGTGCTGCTGTAGAGCCCCTCACCCATATGAGCAATGATGTAAGTAGTGCTCGTTTTGCCATTTGTCCCGGTGACACCAACCAAATGTAGCTTTTGGGTCGGATGCTGAAAAACGATGTCAGCAACAAAGCCCATTACATCGCGTGTGTTTGGAACAACCCATCCTGGAAGTCCCCCATCAACCATCAGCGATGCGTGTTCACGATCAACAACAATCGCTGCTGCCCCCAAGTTTATTGCGTCTTGAATGAAAGCGTGGCCATCATGATTGGCTCCGCTTACCGCAATATATATGTTTCCGGGTCTTACTGTCCGGCTGTCATGGGTGACTCCTGTTATCTCGATTGATGGAGACAACAACGGCTGGCCAAGGAGCTGGTTGAGTTCATTCAACATTTTGGGCCACTAATCACCCTTGCTGGCGGAGTCTGGTTGTCGGGTAACTGGACGCTTACCGCGGGTTGGCTGAATGTCATAGCGAACCATTGCCCGCTCCATTACATCCTTGAATACAGGACCTGCGACGCTACCACCATAGTGATCACCCTTTGGTGCAGCAATGGTAACAGCAACGATAAACTTTGGCGCCTGAATCGGTGCGAGTCCCACAAACGAAGCCATATATTTGCCGCTATAGCGTCCGTTTTCCACCATTTGTGCGGTGCCAGTTTTGCCACCAGCATCATGAAAAGCAAGCTGCGCTTTGGTTCCTGTTCCCGTCTCAACTACATCTCTCAACAGCTCACGCATTTGGGTTGCGGTATCGCTTGAAAAAACGCGTACAGAGTCACCACGCTTCGTCAGCTTAACGTTGCCAGATGCCTGATTTCGTACTGCGTGTATAAGCGTCGGGCTGCGGAAAGTACCATCTACGAACGTACCATAGGCACTCGCAAGATGAAGTGGGCTAATAGCTGGGCCCTGCCCGAACGAAAGTGTAGCAAGTCCAATTTTGGACTCAGTTTCAGGAAAGACACCTCGGGTTGCCCCGTTCAGTCCAATATTTAGACGCTGCCCACAGCCGACCGCTTGTAGTGTCGATGTTAGGCGGTCCCATCCAAGACGTGATGCGATTTCCGCAGTGGCAACATTACAGGACTGCTTGATTACACCGCTAACAGCTTGTGAGCCATGCCCGTTCTGGAATGCACCATGGGGTGCACAATGGACAGCACGTTTTCCGATTTTTCGCTCGCCGTTACAGTAAAAGCTTGAATTCGTGGTGATGACTCCAGCATCAAGTGCAGATGCAATCGTAAACGACTTAAACGTCGAGCCCGGTTCATTTGCGCCCTCGACGGCCCAGTTTTTTGTAAGGAGAAGCTTACGCATGCCTTCGGGAGTCGATTTGAGGAGTTCAGAGCCAGTGGCATTGGCCATAACGAGGACATCCCCCGAGTTGGCATCAAGGACGACTACAGATCCATACTGAGCATTGCTCTTTGCAACCGCACCTTGAATCAACGTCTCAGCTTCTGATTGCAAGACTGAATCAATGGTAAGGACGACATCATTACCATGCTTTACACGTGAAACGATCTCTTCTGTCCCAGGGATGATTCCATCCAGGTCCTTGGCAAGGTATCGGCGACCAGGGACTCCCACCAGCTCTTTATTCATTGAGAGTTCCATACCTGCGAGTGGATTCGCATCACGCCCGAGCATCCCGACGACGCTCGCCGCAATCTCACCTGACGCAAGCGCACGTTTTGATGACTTGACAATGCCGATGCCAGGAAGTTTTTTTATGGACTTAAGATCGATGTTCGACAATTCCAAGTCGCGAACAAGTTCGACCGGCTGAAAGCGATCCCGGGCATTATTCCGACGAAGTTCAATTTCACTTGCCGGTGGCAGAAGTGCAGCCAAATCAAGCCCCGGTAAAGCATCCATCAGACCCTCTCGAGTTGCCGTGAGTAGCTTATCGGGATCACCTTTTTGCTTTACCAAAAGATTGGCATCGAAAACGATGGTCGCCGCTGGGACATTCATCACAAGTGCACGCCCGTTACGATCAACAATCATCCCTCTTCTAGGAACATCGTTAATCTGTCGAATCCGTGAAACGGATGATTGACCAGCATAGGTGTCACGTTGAACAAGCTGTATGAGAGTAAGTTTCCCAGCAATTAATGCAAAGGCAAGCCCACCAATTCCAAGAACCCAGCGGAGACGACCTTGCTCATCCTTGCGGGCGCGTAGACTTGCTCTCGCAGCCGGACTTATCGCAGGAAGTGATTGGCTTGGCGGTGCTGGTACGCGGCCTGGACGTTGATTACGACGTTCGTTCATCTCTTACTTACCGCCTAATGCAATGCGTTCTGGCGTGCTGAATTCGGAAAGACCAAGTTGGCGTGAGGATTGTTGATTAGTGACCAAGTCATCAAGTGACATCTGGAGTCGAGCATTCCGCTCCATTTGCGATGCTGACTCAAGCTTTGCCAGCTGGACCTTGTAACTCAGCGATGTAGCAAAAGTATGGAGCCCAAAACTAACAAGAAGGCTGAAAGCAATGATCGTAAACGACAAAGAAACGACCATCCGTGTGTAGCGATTAACTCTAACCTTACGGTTTCGAGTCTCTACTGGTGTTGCCATCGACACGTGACCAGAAGTTACCCTCGACTGGGCCGGGATTGATGTACGCATCTGATTCCAATCAAAATCCAACATATTAGACTCCCACCCCATTGATCAACCCGAAAGAAACACGCTCCGCAACTCTCAGTTTGGCACTACGGCTACGCGGATTTAGCCGCAACTCTGTATCGGAAGGCCCGACGCCCTTCCGTGTAACGAGATTCAACACCTTTGGCATTTCGGTAACCGTCCAGCCATCAGAAGCAATCGCCTTACCAGCACCCTCTGCAAGAATTCGCTTTACAATTCGGTCTTCAAGGCTGTGATAGGACATCACGACGATTCGCCCGCCGATTGAAAGACCATTAACTGCACCAGTGATTGCTGTCGGTAGAACACCCAGTTCATTGTTTACAGCTATACGCAAAGCCTGGAAAACCTTTGTTGCCGGGTGCACCTGCCCTGGCCTTGTCCCCGTCGGCATCGCGCGGCGCACCGCATCCACCAAATCATCAGTGGTGACCAGTGGCCGGGCATCAACGATTGCCTTAGCGATGCGCCTGCTCCGAGGTTCTTCACCATACGTAAAGAGAATGTCCGCTAACTCTGCTTCTGGAAGACGATTCACCAAATCTGAAGCGGTTTCAGCATCGCTTGCCTGATCCATCCGCATATCAAGAGGACCTTTGAAGCGGATTGCAAAACCACGCCCTGGCGTATCCAATTGAAATGACGACACTCCGAGGTCAAATAGGACGCCATCAACTCCGGCAGGGGCATACTCAGAAATCACTTGCGCGATATCGCCAAAGTTTGATTGCACAAATTCAACATTTCGATGAGCACTTAGCCGCAGTTTTGCAGCCGCCAGTGCATCCTTGTCCTGATCCAGACAAATCAGTCTGCCGGTCCCAGCCAGCTGGTCGAGAATGGCAGCGGAATGTCCCCCGCCACCAGTTGTCGCATCGACGTATGTGCCACCAGGCTTGATGCCTAAGCCATCAATGCATTCCGTAAGCATCACGGGTACGTGGTACGTGGACATTAGAGCTCAGCCCCCAGACCGGTACGCTGCGCCGCCTCGATGAGCTTTCCTTCGTCCATCGATGCGTTCATTTGCATCCATGAATCCCGTGACCAAACTTCAATCTTCTCGCCAGTGCCTGCAATAACAGCGTCTGAGTTTTCAGAGATACCTGCGTGGAGCCTGAGGGATGCGGGAATTGCGATACGCCCTTGGGAATCGACTTGGATATCAGAAGCTCCTGCAAACAACCATCGCTTCATCAGCAGCGCATGCTGATCAAGCACTGGTTGCGATTGAAGTTTTTCTTCAATGACTTGAAAGTCTTTTTCCCGATAGATGAAAAGGCATCCGCCAACACCCTTGGTGATTACAAATGTGGCACCGAGTTCGCTGCGAAACTTCAAGGGAATGATGACTCTTCCCTTGTCGTCCACAGCGTGGTAATGTTCACCTCGAAATGCCAATTTAGTGTACGCTTATCCTATTCAGCGGATTGAAACATCCGCCATCCACCGGGTCACCACTCGGACTCCACGGGGGCTCCACTAGCCCTCCACTGAGTCTCCACCCGGTATTGTTAATAGGTCGATTTTAGGGCGAGCATCGGCGGCTGTCAAACCGCGGGCAGACAAATCATCGTGTTCATTTTCATGATGACGCTGTGGTATTTCTCACACCAACCATCAATGTGAATTTCACCGAACATAACCGGGTCAGAAAGTTCCGATGATTACTGGGAATTTGTCGATATTGAGTATCCTGATTGACATCCAGACAACCAAAATGTGATACTTCGCCCGAGGCTTATGTTTACTCCTCGGGAGTAACTAGATGGAGACTCAGTGGAGGCAGACTTTGAGTTGGAATAGCGCAGCAGAGTATGTAATCGGCGTTGACCTGGGTGGGACGAATGTCAGAGCCGCAGTCCTTGACCGAAATGGACATTCTCTTGGTGGCGGTCGGGCTCCATCCCTGGCGATGGAAGGCGTTGACAGAACGGTGGCGCAAATTGCCGATGCCGTGGCGCAGGCTATTTCAGCAGCAGGCATCGCCAAAGATAAAATCGCTGGTCTTGGTATTGGCGTCCCTGGTCACATCAACCCGGAAGGCACGCATGTGCTGTGGGCACCGAACTTCTACGATAACGGCCAGCAGTACCTAAATGTGGCACTAGCCGAAAAGGTCAGTGCGGCTACCGAGCTACCTGTGCTGATGGGTAATGACGCAAATGTTGCAGCCCTGGGTGAGTTCCGCTTTGGTGCGGGTAAAGCCGTCCGCAATATGGTGATGGTTACTCTGGGCACGGGTATCGGAGGCGGAATCATCCTTGATGGCAAGCTTTGGACAGGTGCGACCGGTGGCGCAGGAGAGATAGGACACATCATCATTGCTGCCGGCAACAGAGGTGGTGCTGCGGCATTTGGCTCCCTTGAAGCCATGGGTCAGATTTCCGCAATCGTAGAGCGATGCGCGCGAAAAATCAGCGCTGGACGAAAGACCATCCTTGCTGAGCAAGACTGGCACTTCCTCACACCAAAAATGATCTCCGATGCCGCACTTGCTGGCGATGAAGTTGCTATTGAAACTTTTGATGAGACTGGCTACTTTATCGGTCTCGGAATCGCTTCCATTATCAATCTCCTAAATCCTGAAATGATTACCATCGGTGGCGGCGTTGCCGGCGCAGGTGACCTCATTCTGGAACCGATTAGGCGTTCAACGCGTGCAAACGGTATCCGAACCATGGTTGATGTCTGCCCGATTGTCCCAGCCGAACTCGGCGATGACGCAGGCATTTACGGTGGTGCATCGCTGATTCTTGATGCAATTGGGGCATAAAAGTCATCATGCATGCGTAATTGTGTAAGTTCTGCGTCCCGATGCAGGACTTACACTCCCCCGATGCGGAAATAACCAATCAGGAGCATCGGAAACTTACTATGACGGCTGGACTAACTTTTGCGCTGATTTTTGGACTTCTGCTCAAACCGGGCACACCGTCTTCGACAGGCCCCTCCGATATTGACTTCAATCGGGATATCCGCCCAATCCTCTCCAATCACTGTCTAAAGTGTCATGGACCGGATGAAAAACAACGTGCCGCTGGCTTGCGACTGGATACCTATGATGGCGCTGTAAAGCTTTTATCAAGTGGCAAGCGAGCTATCTTCATCCGAAACAAGAAGCAATCAGAGCTGGTCAACAGAATTCACGCGACCGGTCCGCTACAGATGCCTCCCCTTTCGGCAAACAAACCGCTTACCCAAACTCAGAAAGTACTTTTGGAACGCTGGATTGCAGGCGGAGCGCAATACAAGCAACACTGGGCTTTTGTACCGCCACAGACAACTCTTCTTAAGCAACCAGCCGGGCATCCAATCGATACCATCGTACGGAAACGCCAGAAGTCCGCGAATCTTGGCCATGCGCCGCAGGCTGGCAAACTTGAACTCCTCAGGCGACTCTCACTGGACCTAACCGGTTTACCTCCCAGTGCGACCACTGTCGCGGCCTTCCTCGCCGATAAAAAGCCAGGTGCTTACGAAAGGCAAGTTGATTTGTTCCTTGCATCCCCGCACTACGGCGAGCGATGGGCCCGTAAATGGATGGATTTGGCACGCTATGCCGACACAAATGGCTACGAAAAAGACCGTCCACGTACCATCTGGCCTTGGCGGGACTATGTCATCAATGCGTTTAACA
>JACCDI010465474.1_pt1 | contig 12049 bp, 7 predicted proteins | sample 7442791 | NCBI WGS metagenome assembly JACCDI01 (sample SAMN15323434, study PRJNA562643) | freshwater metagenome | isolation source: river surface water | place: USA:Blue River Watershed | collected 2017-08-15
CGACAACTCGCCAGCCAGTTGCAAGGCCTGAGCCCAGAAACGCTCAGGGTGCAGCACGGGCAGACGTTGCAAATGGGCAAACAAGGGCTGCTGACGGTTGACCGTCTGCAGCAACAAGAAATCGGCAATCTCGCCCACACCCGCACGCCCCGGTTGTGCCAATCTGGCCGCCAGCGCCTCGCCCCGCTGGTGCAACATGCCATGAACCTCACGCAAATACGTGTCGAGCACAGGCTGGGCATTCACATCCAGCATGGGCGGCACGTATTGCGCATCCAGCAGCACACGGCCATCGGAACGCCGCTCCACAATCCGGGCTACACCCAGCGTGGCAAAGCCTTCGCCAGCGTCACGGGCCAGCATCAGCCGCACATTCAAACGCCCCAACTGCAATGGCGCCTCGCGCAGGCTTTGCGCATGAACATCGGCCGTGTCCACCTCGGTGGCGCGGTAGCGTGGCGGCGCTGTGCCTTCGGTGGCCTCCACGTCGCTTTCGACCACGCCAGGTCGCACCAAGGGCACGGCCAACACCAACACTTGGTCGCGCACATCGGCAGCAATTTCCAGCGCTGGCGGCACCGACTCGTCCGAGGGGCAGGAAAAGGCCGTTCCGTCCGACATCACACCGCGTGCGGAGGCCAGCGCGACCCGGCCTTGCAACAGTGCGGCATCATCGAGTACGAGCGAGGCAAATCCCCAGTTCCAGGGCGATGCGCAAGACAGCCGTGCGTCCAGTTGCCGGGCGCTGTGACGGTCTTGTTGTTGGAAATGTTGTGGCTGGAGGAACATGCCCTCGGTCCACATCACTTTGTTGTACCAGGTCATCTTTGACTTTCCTGTTGAAATGAACGGGCATTGGCTTGGTGTGCCCAGCCTGAGGCCAGGGTGCATGGGTGCCAATGGGTGGAGTGGGTGAGGTGGGGTCTGTTCAAGGAATCTGCTCCGTGAACTGGCCCGCCATCGCAATGTCGATGACACCGCCATAAACGCACATCAGCTTGGAGCTGTTGTTGAGTGCCGGCATGTTGGCCACCAGCACCGTGGGCGCACCCGCTGCCCAGGGTGCCGGGGTGTTGGGCACGCAGGGCATGGGCGTCAGAACCCCCATGGCGGCGGCAGTGGCAGCGGCCACCTGCGGGTTGGCTGGACTTTTGCACACGCCAAAGGGCGGGATGTTGGCCATGGGTTTGTGGTCCATGATGTTGCCTGCATCTTTCATATTGGTGAGGACTTGCTTGGGTGTTGCCACAAACGAGGACGGTGCCGCGCCCATGGCGCACTTCATCATGGCGCCGGTACAGACATGCAAAGCCAAGGTGATCTCCTTCGCGGTTCATTTCAGACAGCACGCGTCCACACCGTGAGCGCACTGAAGTTGTCATGGCTGGATTTGTGTGCCACCGCCGCCACAACGCGTTTGGACAAGCTGTCAAGCCAGGCATTGGGGTCGGGCGCTGCACTCAGCGTTGCCTCAAGCGCGGGTTCGTCCAGGTATTCCCACAAGCCATCGGTGCACAGCAAAAACACATCACCCGCTTCGATGGGCACGCGGGCACCACTGGTGACCTCGAACAACTCTGACGCAACGCCCAGCGCCGAACTCAATTCGCTGCGCTGCGGATGTGTGCGCACATCGCCAACGCCCAGCAGCCCTGCATCCATCAGGGACTGCACCACGCTGTGGTCACGCGTTCTGGACAGCAACTTGCCTTGGCGAAACCAATACAGGCGCGAATCGCCTGCATGCGCCCAATGTGCCCTGTGTCCAAAAGCGTCTATGACCAGACACACCAGCGTGCTGTGCATGTCGGCACTGGGCGAGTCGGGCCGCCGCTGGCGAATCAGGGCCTCATTGGTCTGCCGGATCAGATCACCCAAGACCGGAGCATCTTTGTCCGGCAAGGCCGCAAATCGTGCAATGAATTCTTGCACCACCAATCGCGAAGCCAGGTCCCCACCACCGTGCCCACCAGCGCCGTCGGCCAGCGCGCAACACAGTTGCGCATCATTGCGCCAATGGCCTGCTGCATCTTCGTTGTAGGGCCGACCACCTGCTTCACTCAGCAATGCTATGTCCAATGTCAACATCTTCTCAATCCTTGTGGCTCGTTGCACGATCCGGTGTTCTGGCATTCGTCAAACGCTCGAGCTGGGCTTCGTAAGCCTGTACAAATGCACGTCCGAAGAGTTCGTCAAAATTGTCCTGAGCCTCACGGCCAAGTTGGCCAAAGAGTTCCTGAAAGAGCTCCCACAAGCGCGCTTTGCGTGACCCTGGGATCAAGCCTGCCAGTCCCGATGTGCGGGACGTCAGCTGGGACTCCAGATGCACGGGATCAAATCGCTGCAAAACACCCTCGAGAGCTGCTTTCATGCCCGCCATCACGGCCAATTGGTGGGCCTGAAGGTCTTCAAAGGCATCACGCACTGCGGCCGTTGGCGCCATGAAACCCGGTGCGGCGGGTCCCAAGAGCTGCTGCAAGGCGGCAGGCGCAGACGGCGAAAATTTCAGGGGGTTGTTCTCGCGGGCCACGATCATGGTCTGCTCAGCACGCAACTCCCGCTTGAAAGCAGCCCGGGCGAGCAACAGGCCAACGGCCCCAGCCGTCGATTCATGCAACAACTCCCCCAACAAACGCATGGTGTCTGGCGTCAAGGTTTCCAGCTTCAGCCCCGGTGCCGACAAACCTTGCAGCAAGGCCTGCAACAGCGCGTCTTGCCCGGCATCAGCACCGAGGCGGGGGCCTGCAAGCGGTGCTGGCGCATGCTGGGCGCCTTCTGCCTGCGCAGCCACCGGCAAAGACCCGGTCTCAAACAGCGGTTCAGGCCGAATGCCTTGGCCACTTGCGGTTGGCGTGGGCAGAGGATTTTCCAAAACCGCCCGTGTGGTGGCTTCCCACGACAGCACGGCCCCCTGGGGCAAGGCCAGGCCCTCAGGTGCTGGCGCTTGACCATCTTTTAAAACAAGCGCTTTGTGCGCACCGCCACTGGCGGCGCTGGATGGTGCCAACAAAGCAGCGACTGCGACACGCGGCATGGGGGTGTTCAGCTCTGAGCCCCTGCGGTCCGTGAACGTTGCAGACACCGGCGGCAACAAGCCCAGTGGATCCCCCCCAGCAGCTGGACCGGACAGACCAAACATATCGTCCAGTGAACCGCCAAGGGGGGCAGCGGCATCCCCCAGTTCTGGTCCTGATGCCAAAGGGGCTTGCAAGGACATGGCCGACGAAGCCACTGGCAAAGGTTCAGCGAACGGGTCCCAATCGTCTGGAATATGGCCCGGCGAGAGCGCCGAAGGCCCCGCTGGCTCGGAGTTTTGAGGTACCCAAGTTTGCGTGACTGAACGCGCCACCACAGGTTCGCGAGGAGCCTCGGCCAGGCCCATCATCGGGTCACCGAACAGATCGACAAAAGGGGTGTCCTGATCTGCGGCCTTGGTTTTGGACACAGCCTCCACCCGGATGGTGTAACCGCCCACCTGCAGCTCGTCGCCAGGCTTCAGAGAATGCACCCTCCCTTGGCCCAGAGGCTGTCCGTTGACGGTGATCGGATTGCTGCCATTGTCCTCCACCACATACCCATGGACACCACGAAACGCCACGCGAGCATGCACGCGGGAAATGGCCCGATCAGCATCCGGCAGTACAAGCTGGTTGGTATCGGCCCGACCGATCGTGCCGCCCAGCTCGTCGAACACCGCAGACGGCCCGGATATGGGGGCGCCGTTGAGGCTGCATGCGGTCAACTCAATCATCTTTTTCTCTCCTTGGCCATGCCTGAGTCCCGACGCGCAAGCAGCGTAGTGCCGCACAAACCGGCACTGTGCGCAGCACTTTTCTGTTCGTGACGCTTTTCAACGCAAGCCATAAAACCGCCCATCCATCACCGCCACACGCAAGGGCCAGCCAAGCCCAGCAGGCGACCCCGCGGCTGGACGACGTGGCGCGCACAAGGCCGGACCGCCGTCGGGCCCCAGGCATTCGATGAGTCGCCCCTGCGCCACCAGCCGCATGCGCAGAGTGTCCGCCGTGTGCAGAACGGGTTTGAGCGGCTCAGCCGAGTGCAACGCACCGATGTGTGCGGCCCAGCGCTGCGCCAGCACATCCAGGGGCTGTTGGTAGGCGATGGCTTGTTCCTCCAACCTCAAACGGCAAGCCTGCAGCAAAGGGGTGGCATCGCCTCGCATCAAGCCCAAAGCAATCTCTTGCAACCAGGTCGCCAGTCCTGGCCTGAGGGCCTCCAAAACCGCCATCGGGGTGTCGGGCGCGCCATGCTGTTGGATGGCGATCACGGGCACGTCCAACCAACGCCAGCGAGGAAACGCGATCGGAAGTTCCACCCGACCTTCCAGCTGGAGCGGAAACGTGAGCAACTCGCCCGCTGCGGGTGCCCACTCGATTTGGCCCACCGTGCGCGACAACGCCGGGTCTGCAGCCGAATCCAGCCTGGGCAAAAGCAGCTGCAAACGCACCCAGGTACTGCCGTCGGACAACTCGGCAGGCAGCGCGGCCGAAATCCCGGTGGGCGGCAGCGGACGCACTACCAGCGTGAGCTGGTTGCTGCCCGCCAAGGCGTATTCATGCACCGCAAGCAAGGCCATGCGCCGTGTGGAATCGACACGCAACAACGGTACACCGTTCATGGCGGCCTCGGCTTCCATGCCCGAGGTTTCCAGCCGCAATACCAGCAACCTATCCATCGCCCAGACTCCAGGTCAGCAGATCCATGTCGGGCAATAGTTGGACACTGCCCCGCTGCTGCCCCACCACCGGATCCAACACCACAACCGGCAAGCACACGGCCTCCAGGCGAACTTCAGCGAACCATTCGAAGCCGCTACCACCATGGGTGTTCGGCCGCAACCCGGCCCGCCCGCACAAAGCGCCGCTGACGGCTGCGTCGGCCTGCAGCAAGGCACCACCGGGAGCTGCCAAAGGTGCCAGCTGGGCTTCAAAGGGGAAACGCCAATCGACAGTGGCGCCAGCGATGACCTGCTCACCCAGCCTGGGGGCTGTCGCCTCCAGGTGAAGGTCACCCAACAAGGGCGCACGCCCCGCGCAACGCAGCTCCAGCCTGGCCTTTGCACCGCCCCATACCAGCGTGCCATGGAATGCCAAATCGATGAGCGCGGCCTGCACATCCAGCCGACCCAGCAACCGCATGCAAGGGGCCTGGTCCAGTGCGGTGATGTGCCAGCCCCAAGCCAAGGAGGCCCGGCCCAACAGTTGGCCCCAGCTCGCCTCCAGCGTGGTGGCTTGCAACCCTTCCACATGCGCCCAGGTGTGCGCCAATTGCTTGAGTGCAAACGACGAGGCGGTGTCCAGCCCTTTGTCCAGCGCTGCGAGCCAGCCCCCGGCAGCCTGAGCTTGTCCATCACGTTCAACACGTGCACGGCTGCCTCCACCCAGCCAGGTCCGGGCGCTGGCACGCCCATCGCTGTTTGCCGTTCCCAGCATGGCCTGTGGCGCAGGCTCTGCACGTTGCCATTCGCTCCACCACTGGCAAGCTGGCCAAACGGCCACCAAAGTGCCCATCGTTCCCAGCACCGGGCCTGCATCGCGCAGCCCACAGACTGCTGCCTCGAGCTTGTAGTACTCGGGTGCAGTTTCTTCAGCCACCCAGGTGCCAGCACCCAAGGCCGGTATCGGTGGCACTCTGGGCAACAACTCCAGCACGATGGCACGGCTGTCCTGCCCAGACCATGTGGACGCGCCCAGCGGGCCTGTGCACCGCAACGCGGGGTGACGGCCATGACCGCAAACGCCATGTGACAAAACGCGCACACGCAAACGCACAGGGGCCCCCACCTCAGGCGATAGCAGATGCAAGCGCGCAGGCAGCGGGTGTTGCAGATCGAGCCGCCATGGCACCACAGCAGGCACAGGTTCGCGCGACCATGCCTCGCCGTCAAATCTGTAGTGCAAACGCAGGGGCTGATCGGCCAGGTGCAGCTCCAGCGCCTCCAGATCACAAGCCACCAGCGCCCGCTCCAGGTCGCCGTCTGACGCACTGAGCATCTGGCCATGGCACCCCATGGCCGCAAACACCTCGGTCAAGCGGCGATCCGCCGCCAGCAAGTCCCCCGGCGACAGCCGGTCACTGGCCTGGCGCTCCAACTCCAGCGCAGAACGGCTCACCAGCTGGTGCACACGCAACCACTCGCTGGCCTGCGGCTGCGACAAAATGTCTGCCGCCCAAGAAAAACCCGGCTTTTCATCAAATGCCGGACCCCATGCAAAACAAAGGTTGACCCAGCGCGCCACCACAGCAGCGTCTTGAAAACCCCGGCGCAGGCCCTGCTCGACCATGGCCTCCATGAAGGCGAGGTAGCGTTCGCCCAGGCGCTCGGACATGGCAGGCCACTGACCAGACAAATGGTCACCGAGCTGGCGGACAAAGGCCTGCCAGACAGCGGCTTCGGCTTGTTGGCGCTCTTGGTACAGCATGGACATGCTCAACGGTGCGGCAAGGGGTCTTGCGGCAACTCGGGATCGGTCGGCGGGTCGGGCATGGCGGGCTTTTTCGGGTTGGCACCACTGCCACTGCCAGCGGCACCGCCCGAATTGATCTTGACCATGCTCCCGGTGATCGACACGCCCGACGCGTCGATCACCACCGAGTTCCCCCCCACCTTGAGCGAGAGTTGCGTGCCCGCCTCGATCACCACGTTCATGCCGCCCTTGATGTGCACATTCATGGCCGCATCAAAGGCCATGTTCTGGCCACTTTTGATGTGCAAGTCGGTTCCGGACTTCAAGCCGATCACGGCGCCACTCTCGCCCAGCAGGTCTTTGCCAGACTTCAGGTGCAGCCCGTCCTGCGCCACCAGACGCATCTCGGCGCCGACCTTGAGATGCAGGCTCTTGCCAAAGGCCTGTTTGGCCTCTTTGCCCACCGACAAGTGCCATTCGCCGGCCACCTTCTCGTAACGGTTTTCCTGCACCGTGCGGTGCTCATTCTTGCTGATGCTGCTCTTGAGCGAGTCTTCAACAAATTCGAGGCGGTCTTTCTGGGCATGCAACAACAGATACTCGCTGCCAGCCTTGTCCTCGAAGCGCAGCTCGTTGAACTCGGCCGCGCCACCCAACTTGCTGCGGCTTTTCCAGCTGCTGACGGTGGCGTTGGCAGGTAAAGAATACGGCGGCTTGTACTCGGCGTTGTAGACACTGCCGGTGATCAAAGGCCGGTCCGGGTCGCCTTCGAGAAAGTCGACCACCACCTCTTGCCCAATGCGCGGCAGCGATACCATGCCCCAGCCCTTGCCAGCGGCGGGTGTGGCCACGCGCACCCAGCACGAGCTGTTGGCATTGCGCTGCCCCTGGCGGTCCCAATGGAACTGCACCTTCACCCGCCCATGCTCGTCGGTCAGGATGTCGCCCGCACCGGCATCGCCCACCACCATGGCGGTCTGCGGACCGGCCACGGTGGGCTTGTGCGTCAGACGTGCTGGGCGCAAGGGGGCCATGGCCGGTTGCGCGACAAAGCTGCAGCCAAAACGCGTGTCCAGGGCCTCGCCAGCCGCATCGGCCGATTCGTGTCCAGCCTGCACCATGTCGATTTGCACCGACAACACCGTGTATTCAGCGTTCTGATCGGGCCGGGGGTGGCCCACCAGGTCGAGCTTGAAACCCGACGCGATCCAGGGCACATTGCCACGCCCTTCAAAGCGCGCAGCCCGGCTCTCCCACTCTTCTTTGCGCACGCTGTTGCGGGCTCGCCCAGTGGCCGCATCCTGGAACCCCCCTGGGTAATCAAACAGACTGCCATTGGCTTCGGCATGGTCCCAGCGGGCCTGCGCCTCGGGTGTTTCCAAACGGGTGGATGGGCTCTCGAAATTCCAGTCCGACAAAGCAAATCGCCCCGGCTGAATCTCGTGCGTCATGCACCATTCAGAGACCGAGACCGTCTCCGCATCCCGGTCTTCGTCGCGCATGAAGCGCGCCGCCACGGCGCCACGCACAGGCACCAGGGAACTGGCGGCATCCACCAGCACCAGGGTGTGGCCATTGGCCGAATGCCTGAAAAAATACGAAATGCCCTCGTCTTCAAGCAAACGGCTGACAAAGTTGAAGTCCGTCTCGCGGTACTGCACGCAATAGGGGCGCACCGGGTAGCGGGCACTGGTCTCGTCAACGAAGTTGGCGCTGTGTTCACCAAACACACTCTTGACGATCTCCAGCGCCGTCTTGTCCTGAAAAATGCGCAGATTGGACGAACGGGTGAGCAGCCACAGCCAGGGCCGCAGTGTCAGGCGGTAGCGGTGGTAACGTCCCACATTGCCGTCGATGCCAAAGGCCGCACACACCCCGTGGAACCAGCGCTGCTGGCCCTCGGCCAGCTGCACCGACACCTTGACCGGCTTGCCCAGCAGGTCGGTCGCTGAAATGCGCGGATTGGTCGAGAGCGCCTCGACTGCATATTCGAAAACATTGGAAATACTCTCCGAACCCCGCATCGCATGAAACGACAAATCCTCAGCACTGGGGGATTCCAACTTGAACAGGCTTCCACGAGATTTCATCATCACCCTTGTTAAAATCTTGACTTGAAAATCCTGTTGAGATTTATTATTTTTAAGCTCTGCTCTTCATTTATAAAATCATAAAGAACAATATTTGGTGGCGTGGGATGGTTAAGTGAAAGTTTATTTCTCACTAAACGCTCAGCCGATATCTTTTCCCCCCACGCCTTCACATTCCCGATCGCAGGAATATCTTTCAGCGTGTTGCTCTCAACCATACTCTCAACGACACCAAAATTATCTCTGAATATTTTATTGCTGTTTTCTATGTTATTAAATGGCGATTTTGATGTTGCCGTCCAATACAAGCAATACAAATGAGCCTTACTTTCTGAACGACAACGATGCCCATCATGGATGGTATAATTTTTTAACTGACCATCAATAATTTTCTCCAACTTTGTATTTCCTGAAAATTCACCACAAATACATAATCCATCTGTCATCTCTGGAATCGGCTTTCCTTTTTTGTTCTGATATAAAGCATGGAATCCATGCAGCCCAGTAAGCCCCATTCCAGCTGCATTTAGAGACTTGTGGTCAATTACAAATATTATTTTCCCACTCATTCTTGCCACAAGCGTATTTGCCAAATTTCCAATGGATTTATAAAAATGACCTTTATTAAGTTCCATCCACTCAGAAAGCAATTTAAAAGTGCGCTTGGGATTGGTGAGATGAGCAAGTCGAACAATCACGAATTCACTTGGGTGACTTTTAACAAACCGAAGCAGCTCATATAGAATTTCATCGAAATCCTGCCCCGTTCCACCTGCTATTCGAGATGTATATTTTCCTTGCAAAGGACCGTGATAGGTGACAAGCTGTCCACCATCGACTTTTAAACGAACATCAAAAAAACGAGCCCCCCTAAGTGCTTGTTCTCCAACGCTCAGGTTCTGAGTAGTAACGGAACTCGCATTCCCCATGAATCCCATTTCCCTGAAACTGCCTTTCGTAATACCTGCATCATGACTCCCAGGCATGGTGATATTGCAAAGTTTTTCATTCTGAAGATATCCAAGAAAATTATGTGTTTTCATGACATGTATTTCGTACATTAAAATAAATATTCAAAATTCTGACCGCTCACTGTTACACGCACCCCAGCAATAGGTCGCCCTTCCATCAACCGCCCCAAAAACTCCCGGCTGATGTCTGGCAGCATGGTGTTGGTCAGAATCGCGTCGATCATTCGACCGCCCGATTCGCTTTCGGTGCAGCGTGAGACGACCAGTTGGACCACGTCGTCGCCGTATTCGAATGGGATCTTGTAGCGCGCCTCCACCCGCTTCTTGATGCGGTCCAACTGCAGCTTGACGATCTGGCCCAGCATCTCGTCAGACAGCGGGTAATACGGGATGGCAACCAAGCGCCCCAGCAGCGCGGGCGGGAAGATCTTGAGCAGGGGCTCGCGCAGGGCTTTGGCCATGCCTTCGGGGTCGGGCATGAGTTCGGGGTCTTTGCACAGGCTGGCGATCAGGTCGGTGCCGGCATTGGTGGTCAGCAAAATCAAGGTGTTCTTAAAGTCGATGAAGCGGCCTTCGCCGTCTTCCATGAAGCCTTTGTCAAAGACCTGAAAAAACATTTCATGCACGTCGGGGTGGGCTTTTTCCACCTCGTCGAGCAGCACCACGCTGTAGGGCTTGCGGCGCACGGCCTCGGTCAGTACACCGCCTTCGCCATAACCCACATAGCCCGGCGGCGCGCCCTTGAGTGTGGAGACGGTGTGCGCCTCTTGGTACTCGCTCATGTTGATGGTGATCAGGTTTTGCTCGCCGCCGTACAAGGCCTCGGCCAAGGCCAGCGCGGTCTCGGTTTTGCCCACGCCGCTGGTGCCAGCCAGCATGAACACGCCAATCGGTTTGCTGGGGTTGTCCAGGCCAGCGCGGCTGGTCTGGATGCGCTTGGCGATCATCTCCATGGCGTGGTCCTGACCGATCACACGCTGACCCAGGTGCTCGGCCACCTTGAGGATGGTTTCGATCTCGTTGCGTGCCATGCGGCCCACCGGAATGCCAGTCCAGTCACCCACCACCGCCGCCACCGCCTGGTAGTCCACGGTGGGCAAGATGAGCGGGCTATCCCCTTGCAGTTCGGCCAGCCGGGCCTGCACGTCATGCAGCTGGGCCATCAGGCCCACGCGCTCGGCTTCGTCCACGGCCCCCACGCCCCCCACGGCGGCTGGGCTCAGGCTTTCGGCCTGGGCTTCGCCTTGAGCTTCGGCCTGCGCCGCTGCTTCCAGCGCGCTGCCTGTTCCCTCGACCGGTTGGATGCCAGCGCGCAGGCGGGCACGCAAACCCAACAGTTGGTCAACCAGGGTTTTTTCGTCGTTCCAGCGGGTCTCCAACGCAGCCAGACGCTGGCGTTCAGCAGCCAGTTGTGCGTTGGCCTCGGCTTCACGTTTGGCGGTGTCCACCCCGATGGCTTTTTCGCGGCCGATGATCTCCAGCTCGGTGGTCAGGGCCTCGATGCGTTTGCGGCTGTCGTCCACCTCGGCGGGCACCGCGTGCAGGCTCACGGCCACGCGCGCGCAGGCGGTGTCGAGCAGACTCACGCTCTTGTCGGGCAGCTGGCGCGCAGGAATGTAGCGGTGGCTGAGCTTGACGGCCGCTTCCAGCGCCTCGTCCAGAATCTGCACTTGGTGGTGTTTTTCCATGGTGCTGGCCACGCCGCGCATCATGAGGATGGCTTTGACTTCGTCAGGCTCATCCACCTGCACGGTCTGAAAGCGGCGGGTCAGCGCCGGGTCTTTTTCGATGTGCTTTTTGTATTCGGCAAAAGTGGTGGCACCAATGGTGCGCAGCGTGCCGCGTGCCAGGGCTGGCTTGAGCAGGTTGGCCGCATCGCCCGTACCGGCCGCACCGCCCGCACCCACCAGGGTGTGGGTTTCATCGATGAACAAGATGATGGGCTTGGCACTGCCCTGCACCTCGTCGATGACGCCGCGCAGGCGCTGCTCGAACTCGCCCTTCATGCTGGCACCGGCCTGCAGCAGGCCGACGTCGAGTGCGCGCAGCTCCACGTCCTTGAGACTCGGCGGCACGTCACCGCGCGCGATGCGCTGGGCAAAGCCCTCGACCACGGCCGTCTTGCCCACACCGGCTTCGCCCACCAGGATGGGGTTGTTCTGGCGCCGGCGCATGAGGATGTCGACCACCTGACGGATCTCGTCGTCGCGACCGACGATGGGGTCCATCTTGCCGTTGCGGGCCTGTTCGGTGAGGTCGACTGTGAATTTTTTGAGCGCCTCCTGCTTGCCCATGGCCGCCGGGGCGATGGCGCCGCTGGCCTCGCCGGGTGCGCCCATATCACGGCCCGAACCATCGCTGGCGCCCAGCCCGTCTTCGGGACTGCCAGCGCACAGCTTGGGCAGCAGGTCAGACACCTCGACCTCTTTGAGGCGTTCGAACTGGCGGCTGATGGACACCAGCGTGGCGCGCAGATTGCGCGTTTTGAGCATGCCCACCAGCAGGTAGCCGCTGCGCACCGCCTGGTCGCCATACAGCAGCGTGCCATAAACCCAACCGC
>JACCDI011934780.1_pt1 | contig 12049 bp, 5 predicted proteins | sample 7442791 | NCBI WGS metagenome assembly JACCDI01 (sample SAMN15323434, study PRJNA562643) | freshwater metagenome | isolation source: river surface water | place: USA:Blue River Watershed | collected 2017-08-15
ACCTTATTAAATAATACACAAAGTGAAAATAATTCGGCGGTTGGTTATCAATCTATGATTAGTATGACCTCTGGGACGAATAATACTGCGTTGGGATCGTATTCTATGTCTAATCAAACATCGGGCGATTACAACATTGTCATCGGAAGTGGAGCATTGCTGCCTTCTACCACAGGAAGTTATCAAATGTCAATCGGAAATCTGATTTATGGTGCTGATATGAGTAGTATGGCATTGGGGAAAATTGGTATTGGAGTTCAAGTTCCTACCGAAAAATTAGAAGTGGCAGGAAAGACTAAGACAACCAATTTTCAAATGACGAATGGAGCAGCTCTCAACAGATTTTTAGTTTCGGATGCTTTTGGTAATGGTTCTTGGCAGAGTCCAAATACGGCTTTAAATAGTTTTGCGTGGACAACTAGCGGAAATTCAGGTTTAAACGCAACTACTAATTTTATTGGAACAACAGATGATGTTGATATAGTATTTAAGCGAAATAGCCTAAAAGCGGGAGTTATTAGTAGTTCAAATGTAGCTTTTGGAATAAATTCACTTTCCTTAAATACTTCTGGTATCAGCAATTTAGCAATTGGTAGTAACGCACTTTTTTCAAATACTTCAGGTTCATATGCAGTTGCTCTTGGTGAAAATGCATTACAAAATAATTCAACAGGAGTAGGTAATATAGGTTTAGGGTATCATGCACTTCGTAGTAACACAATAGGAAATGCGAATCTAGCAGTGGGATGGAATTCGCTTTCTCTTTCAACTAATGGCTCTTTAGGAATTGCAATTGGTTATGATGCTATGAAAAACTATGGGTATGGAATAGCTACTCCTTATACAAACACCAACACAGCTGTTGGATATAGAGCAATGATGGGTGAGTTTGTTATGCCATTACCTGGCGTGAATAATAATGGCTTGAATAATTCTGTTTTTGGATTTAGTGCATCTGAAAACAATACTAGTGGTTCAAATAATTCAAGTTATGGCTATCGTTCTATGTTTACCAATACAACAGGAAACAACAATACCGCTTTGGGTAGAGAAACACTATTCAGTAATGTCTCTGGCTCTGCAAATGTAGCTATTGGCTATCAAGCTGGCTTTAATGAAACGGGTTCAAACAAACTATATATTGAAAATAGTAATTCTACAAACCCATTGATTTATGGTGAATTTGATAATGATCTATTGAAAATTAATGGAACACTTAAGGTAAATAAATCTGCCGCAGATTTTTATGAAATGCAGATTAATAATTCTAATACTTACAATCATACTTTAGGTAATCAAGTTTTTGGTACTGGACTTGATGAGTTTATTATTTCTTCAAGAGAAATAACAGCCGAAAGTGGTGGAGTTTACGGAGATGGTAATGCTGTAACAATTTGGTCAGCTGGCGATTCAAATCAAGGTCAAGCTGCAGCATTAGTATATTTTTTAGATGAAGATTTTTTTGATAATACTAATACCAATCCGTATGATAATACAGCTTTAAAATCATACATCTCACCAGTTGGAGCTTACGTACAAATATCGGATAAAAACAAAAAAGAAAATATTGTAAAAATTGAAAATGCTACTGAAAAAATTAATCAAATTTCGGGTTATACTTATCAATTTAAACTGGCTAGCGAAGAAATTGAAAAAGGAGATACACCTATAAAATCCTCAGGAGTTTTAGCACAAGAAGTCGAAAAAGTGCTTCCCGAAGCCGTTCAAAAAAACGAAAACGGCGACTATTTTGTGGATTATGCTGCGATTACGCCTTTATTAATCGAAGCCATAAAAGAACAAAATGCTACAATCAAATCATTAGAAGCGGTCAATGCCGAAATTTTAAAACGTTTAGAAAAATTAGAAAACAAATAGTCAATAATCATGGAATCAACATCACAAATAATTATGAAACGAGTGCTTCAATGCTCTATTTTCTTTGTTCTATTTTCTGCTTCTGCTCAGCAGGCAGTAGTGGCTATAGGTGGAGATGCAATAGGGAGTAATGGGTCATCAAGTTATTCCATCGGACAAGTAGCATATATGAATGTAACTGGAACTAACGGTTCGATAAACCAAGGCGTGCAACAGCCTTTCGAGATTTTTACTTTAGGAGAGGATGAATTTCCAGAAATACAATTGATGATGAGCGTGTATCCCAATCCGACGGCATCTTTTGTTACATTGAGCATTCAAAATTATTCCTTGGAGAATGTTCATTTTGAATTGTTTGACTTGAACGGCCGACTCATTCAGTCGCAATCCATCACCACTTCAGAAACACAAATTGCTATGGAGCATCTCGCATCAGCAGTGTATTTGATAAATGTAATGGAACAAAATAAAGTGCTAAAAACCTTTAAAATTATTAAGAACAACTAATTCAATAGACCATGAAAAAATCATTACTATCCATAATCAAATCGGTGTTACTACTCTCTACATTTTTAGTTTTGCAGTCCGCATCCGCTCAAGCACCACAAAAAATGAGTTACCAAGCAGTGATTAGAAATGCAAGTAATACGCTGGTTGCTAATGCAAATGTCGGAGTGAAAGTAAGCATCCTTCAAACAACTGCAACAGGAACATCAGTTTACTCTGAAACCCATCAACCTACAACCAATACCAATGTTTTAGCCACTTTTGAAATTGGAAACGGAACTGTAATCAGCGGAAATTTTGCCGCCATTAACTGGGCAAACGGACCGTATTTTATCAAAACTGAAACCGATCCAACAGGCGGAACCAATTATACCATCTCAGGAACTTCACAGTTATTAAGCGTGCCTTTTGCGTTGTATGCCGCGAGTGGAAATCCTGGCCCACAAGGAATTCAAGGTGTTCCAGGTACAACAGGTCCGCAAGGTCCAATTGGTTTGACAGGTGCAGCTGGTCCACAAGGTCCACAAGGACCAATTGGTTTAACGGGTGCGACAGGTCCACAAGGTATACCTGGAGCAACAGGAGCGCAAGGTATTCCAGGAAGTGCCAATATAAACGGAACTACCAATCGAATGGTAAAATTTACAAATGCTACAACCGGTGGCGATTCACAAATAGTTGATAACGGAACCATTGTGAAAATTCAACCTACTAACTATACAGGCCTCAATCCTGAGTTAAGTAAAGTTGAAATTTCGGGTAGTAATAATTCATTGCGTTTAGTTGGAAGCGGTGCAACCTATGGTGAATTTGGAAAGTTAAATTTTGGTGATATCGATAGAGTTTTTATCAGTGAAGATATCGATGATAGTATGCAGATTAATTCCTTTGGTAGAACCGCAATTACAGGTGGAAATGTAGGAATTGGGACTATTACACCAACAGAAAAGCTGGATGTAAATGGTAAAACTAAAACTACCAATCTTCAAGTGACAACTGGAGCTGGAACTGGAAAAATATTAACTTCAGATGTAGCGGGAAATGCTTCTTGGCAAACTAATAATTCTTGGCAAACAATTGGCAACGCAGGAACTAATCCAACTACAAATTTTATTGGAACCACAGATAATGCCGATGTTGTTTTTAAAAGACAAAATATAATTTCTGGCAAAATCGGATCTTCCAATACATCATTCGGACTCAATAGTTCTGGAAGCAGTACTGGTTTAAACAACACTTCAATTGGAGCCTATTCACAAAATCAAATTTCAACATCAAATTCAAATACTTCTGTAGGAAGTTCTTCGTTAGAAAATAACTCATTAGGATCTCAAAATACGGCAATTGGAACTAAAGCGTTACAAGGAAACATTAGCGAATCTAATAATGTAGCCGTAGGTTTTGAAACATTATTATCTAATTCGGGCGCAGGTGGTACTGCAATAGGAAGTAAAGCACTACGATCAAATACATCAGGCGATTTAAATGTTGCTGTCGGAACCAATGCGTTATTTGCAAATACTGATGGGTATGAAAACACGGTTGTTGGTTCTAATGCTGCCGATAATAACATCACAGGTGTTGACAACGTCGCTGTAGGGATTTCTGCATTAGGTACAAATCAGTTTGGATCTTTTAACACTGCGATTGGTGCATTCGCCTACAATTCAGGTGGTTTAGATAACTCCACAGCACTAGGTTATAATTCTGTAATTACAGCATCAAACCAAGTGCGAATAGGGAATGCTTCTGTAACGACTATTGGAGGTTTTACAAGTTGGACGAATGTTTCAGATGCTCGTTTTAAGAAAAATATTCAGCAAAATGTACCCGGTTTGAAATTCATTACAAAATTGCGGCCCGTAACTTATAATTTAGATCTCAACTCAATTTCTATTCATAATAAAACACCTGAAAGGTTGAGAGATTTTAATGCCGAAAAAGTAAAAGAAAGTCAAATACAATCGGGTTTTATTGCCCAAGAAGTGGAACAAGCTGCCAAAGAATTAGGGTATGAATTTTCGGGTGTTGATGCTCCAAAAAATGAAAATGATTATTATGGATTGCGATACGCTGAATTTGTAGTTCCGATGGTCAAAGCCATTCAGGAACTTGAGGAAGAAAATCAATTACTAAAGAACCAAAATCTTGAACTCGAAAAACGATTAAAAGCAATTGAAGAAAAGTTAAGTAAGTAGTTTTAAGCAGACCCGAGCACCGAAATCAAGCGGTGCGAACAGTCAAAGAAAATTGGCCTGATGAAAGTTGGGCCTTTTTTATTTTACTTTCTCTTGAGATGTGATTCAGGTAGCTTTACAATTTCAAAGTAATCGTCGTTCCTTCATTGATTTTAGAATCCACTTTGATTTCACAACCAATTGCCTTGGCCAAATCGCGAATCAAGTGTAAACCCAAACCCGTTTTAATTCCGACTACTTCTTTATCGTCGTACAAAGCCTTGAATTTGTCTAAGGTTGTTCCCGGACCATTGTCGGAAATGGATAAAAACGTTTTGCCGTTCTCTTGATACGCTTTCCAAATAATTTGTCCCTTGACTGCGCTCGGGATGACAGCGTTTTGTATTGCTTTCACGGCATTTCCAGTCAAATTCCGAATGATGGTTTTGAGGTAATTTTCGTCGGTTACTACTGATAGATTGTTTGGATTTTCAAATTGAAATTGAATGTTTTCTTCGCTTGAAAAATGCGCTTTAGTATCATCAAAAATACTCGATATGGAAATGGTTTTGGGTTGCGGTTTAAAATGCTCCATCTGACCTTTACTCCACAACAAAATGTCTTCCATTGAAGTCAGTAAGTTTTCTGCACCCAAAATGGTCTTGTTCTCTAAACGTTGCTTGCTTTCTTCATCCAGCAAATCAGGATTGTCTTTTTGAAGGTGTAAAAAATGAATCAAATTGGTCACCGGACTTCTCAAATCATGATTCAAAATACTAAAAAATCGGGTTTTGGTTTTGTTGGCTTGGTCGAGCTCGGCATTCAACAATTGCAATTTTTCGTTTGTTTTTTTTCGACTCTGACTTTGATAAAAAAACAAACCTCCAAAAATTCCTAAAAAGGCAATTCCTGAAAGTAACAACCATTTTTGTCTTTCTTTGGCTTCCATTTTTAGTCTATTGATTTTGATTTCTCGGTCGCGCAATTCAATTGCTCGTTGATCTTCTAAGTTTTTGATGGTTTCTTTGTTGTCTGAATTATAAATCGAGTCTTTGTAAATCGAGCACAGTTCAAAGTATTCCAACGCTTTTGCACTATTTCCTTTTAGTTTTTGGGCTTCATAAATACTGCGGTAATCATCATACAAACCTCTTAAACTTTTGAATTCTTTATGCAATTTTACCGCTTTTTCTAAATACGATACAGCACTGTCAATCAGTACGGGATTGTTTTTTTGCTCTCTAGCCAATTCAACATACGAATCGCCAATAACGCCATAACTAAAGGCAACATTGTGTATCTTAGTCATAATTGTCTGGTCTGTTTTTAAAGAAACCTTGCTGTAATCAATTGCTTTTTGATAAGAACCCAACTCTAAATAGACCAAAGCAATGTCAGACAGCAAACGCGACTCTAAATTGGTGTCTTTTTTACTTTTTATAATCGCCAAACTTTTTTCCAAATAAGCAATTGATTTTTGATATTCACCAAAATTAAAGTACACTGTGCCAATGCCTCTCAAGGCCAATTCTTGTTGTAAGTTTTTGTTTTGTTTACTGATGGTTAACGCTTTATTGTAGGCAGCTAATGCTTCTTTATTTTTCCCAAAGCCCGTGTACAAACTGCCTATGGAGATGTATACTTTTGTAATGCCACTTTTGTTTTTTATGATTTCAAATAACGCCAATGATTTGTGATACTGTGCCAACGCCTCGTCGTACTTACTTTCTTCTAAAAAAATTTGACCTTTAGAAAAATAACCTTCAGCTAGAATACTTTTGTTTTGGGTTGCACTCAACGATTGATTGAAGTGGGATAATGCCTGAGGATAATCGTGATTTTTGGTATAATGCGCACCCAGAGTCAAGTGCGATTGAGCAATTCCGTCGTTCCAATTTATTTTTTTGGCTAATTCGAGCCCTTTTTTAGCATACCATAATGATTTCTTCGAATCAGTTAAAAGGTATTCATTGGCAATTTTTCGGTAACGATTTACTTTTGATGAATCGTCTTTCCTTTTCGAAGTTTCGGCTAATAGAACATCCAAATTGTTTTGGGAAACCAAGGTAAATGGTAAAAACAACAGCGCTAAAAAAATACATTTTCTCATAGTAAAGTAGCTGCCATTTCTTTGTAACTTCTTCCAATCGGAATGGAGACGCCATTGTGAAGGACAATTTCATGGGTGAATTTTTTATTGATGAATTGCTTCTGAACAGCAAAACTGCGGTGAATTCGAACAAACGACTGAAAATGATCTTCTTTTAGTATGTTTCCTATACTCGACAATACACAATGTCTCTTTTGTTGGGTAACAATCAAGGTATAGTCTTTCAAGGCTTCTAGATATAAAATTTCGTGCAGTTTCACTTTGGTTTGTTCGTGACCTTCCTTAATGTAAATCGTGTCTCCACCAATACTTGATTCAAAAAGTTGTGCTTTAAGCCTAACTTCCATAAACTCTTCAATCCGATGAATGGTTTGAGTAAAACGATCCAGTTTTATGGGTTTTACAATAAAATCTAAGGTTTCCAATTCAAAACTTTCCACTGCATGCTCAGGATGCGATGTAATGAAAATGCAAACAGGAACTTCACTTGCTTTTTTGCGCAATTCCAAGCCGTTCATTTCCTCCATATCAATGTCTAAGAAAAGCACATCAATGGATTCTTTTTCGATGATTTCCAGCGCTGAGATAGCCGATTCAAAAGCACCGATAATGTTGAGGTTGTCGAATTTTTTGGCGTAAGAAACTGCCGTCAATCGATCGATTTCGTCATCGTCAACAATAATGCAGTTTAACTTTTTCATACCCAAAGATTTACCCAAATATATAAAAATTTACAATACATGTCGTCCGTCTATTTAAAATGTCGTTCGTCTATTAGCGGTTTTTTATGTTGGATGATAGTGGCAATTTTGAGTCGTAAAACAGTGAATATGAAAGCGAAATTATTACTTACAGGATTTTTTTTGATGGCCAATTGGTGTTTTTCGCAAGTTGGAATCAACACCACGCTGCCCGATGCTCAATTGGATGTTCGTTCGAGTAATCAAGCAACACCGAGCAACATGGACGGATTATTAATTCCGAAAATGGATGCATTTCCTTTAGCCAATCCAACGGCAGCGCAACAAGGAATGATGGTGTATTTGACTACTGCAACTACATTTTCAGGCAACCCAAAATCCATCGGTTTTTACTATTGGGATAATGTCAGCTCCGATTGGATTGCCGTTGGGAACAATCACACTTCGGGTTGGTCGATTACGGGAAATTCAGGAATTAACGCGGCGACTCATTTTATTGGCACCATCAATAATGCAGATGTGGTTTTTAAACGCAATAATTTTCGTGCTGGGCTGTTAGGAAGTAACAATACTTCTTTCGGGCTATTTGCTTTAAATCCGGCAAGTACTGGGAATAATAATTCAGCATTTGGGACGAATACATTACTGTTAAATGACACAGGTTTTGCTAATTCTGCATTTGGTAATTCAGCTATGGCTTACAATACAGATGGTGCAGCGAATTCGGCATTTGGTGATTCGGCATTAGTTCTCAATTCTACAGGATCAAGAAATTCTAGTTTTGGGGCAGCTTCATTGCAATCCAATACTACTGGATCAGACAATTGTGCTTATGGGGTTCAGACCTTATCAATAAATTCTAGTGGCATAAATAACTCGGCATTTGGTAATTTTAGTCTAATTGGGAATACTATTGGAAGTAATAATGCTGCATTTGGAAATTCGGCACTCGATTCCAATAGTGCTGGAAATTTTAATGCTGCTTTCGGAGTTCTTGCATTATCGTCTTCTACCACTGCCAATGGTTTGTCAGCTTTTGGTTATAGCGCGTTGTCAGATAATACTACAGGAACTCAAAACTCGGCTTTTGGGTATAGCGCTCTTACTAATACTACAACAGGATCTTCTAATTCTGCCTTTGGTTATGGCTCACTCTTTAATAATATAACAGGCGCATCCAATTCAGCTTTTGGGTCTAATTCGCTCTTAAATAATACAACGGGTGCTTCTAATTCAGCTTTTGGAACTAATGCACTCTTTAGTAGTACAACAGGAGGAACCAATTCAGCTTTTGGGACAAATGCGCTATTTTCAAATACTACTGGAAACGGAAATGTATCTATGGGTACTTTTTCATTAGAAAACAATACAACAGGAATTCAAAATACGGCTCTAGGTTTAGTGTCGATGCGTTCTAATATTTCTGGCATCAATAATGTGGCTATTGGTTCAGGTTCGTTGTATGAAAACACATCAGGAAATGGTAATATTGCAATCGGATTTTCTGCTTTATATTTCAACACTACAGCAAGTAACAACGTAGCTATTGGTTTTCGTACCTTGTATAATAACAGTACGGGTAATAACAATGTTGCTGTTGGTGCCTCATCTTTAGTCTCTAATACGACAGGATCAAATAATTCTGCTTTTGGTTTTTCGTCTATGAGCGCTAACTCAACTGGAAGTTTTAATGCTTCTTTTGGTGTTTCTTCCTTAGCTTCAAATACTTTAGGAAATCAAAATTCGGCTTTTGGTTATCAATGTTTACAATTCAATACCGTTGATGGTAACTCCGCATTTGGTTTTCAATCACTTAGAGCCAATACTTCTGGTATAGGAAATTCGGCTTTTGGTGTATTATCATTGAATGTGAATACAACAGGTATTAATAACTCAGCTTTTGGCACTAATTCATTACAATTCAATACCGCTGATGGTAATTCGGCTTTTGGGTTTAATTCACTAAGATTCAACACAACAGGATTTGGAAATTCTGCTTTTGGACACAGTTCGCTTGATTCCAATACAACAGGAATTAGTAATTCTGCTTTTGGGAGCGCTGCATTATCGGCAAACACAACAGGTGGTTCAAACTCTGCTTTTGGCTCTATGGCTCTTTTAGATAATACCAGCGGGCAAAGTAACAGTGCATTCGGAATTGCATCCTTGCTCAATAACATAACAGGAAGCTCCAATTCAGCTTTTGGTGCATCATCATTGAATGTTAACACAACAGGTAATAATAACTCGGCTTTTGGAACTAATTCACTACAATCAAACACAGCTGATGGTAACTCGGCTTTTGGTTTTGAATCGTTGAGAGCCAATACTACAGGAACAAACAATTCAGCTTTTGGAACGTCTTCACTAACAGCTAATACAATAGGAACATCAAATACGTCTTTTGGATATAATTCAATGTTAGCCAACACAACAGGAAATGAAAATGTTTCTGTTGGGGTAATGTCCTTGTCGTCCAATTTAACAGGAAGCAATAATACGGCTATTGGTCTTCTTTCTTTGATGGACAATACAACAGGATTTTTAAATACCGGAGTTGGTACTGCTTCGTTGCAAAATAACAATGGTGGTAATTCAAATACTGGTATTGGCGCTTTTGCTGATGTAGCAACAGCTAGTTTAATCAATGCAACCGCTATTGGAGCTCGAGCTCAAGTAGCCACAAGCAACTCACTCGTTTTAGGCAGTATCAACGGAATCAACAGCGCTACAGCAAGTACCAACGTTGGCATCGGAACCACTTCACCGCAAACGCGTTTGGATATTATGGATGAAAATGCTGTGACTACTTCAACCGTAGATGGAAATCTTTTGGTACGTACCAATAATGCACAAGCTGCTGATTTGGGTGGTTCAATTACGTTAGGCGGAATGATCGACGATGGTGCAACATTAGCCCGAAATTTTGCTTCTATCGAAGGCAGAAAAGCAACAAGTACAGCCAACAGCAGCTTGGGTTATTTAACTCTAAAGACAAACAGTGGTGTCAATTTAGTCGAACGTATGCGAATAACTAATACTGGCGATGTCGGCATCGGAACCGCAACTCCAGGCGGACAATTCGAATTATCACTAAACGAAGGCAGAAAACCTGGTTCTACAACTTGGACAGTCGTTTCGGACAGCCGTTTAAAAACCATCGATGGCACTTATACCAAAGGCTTAAACGAAATCATGCAACTGCAACCGATTCGCTATCATTACAAAAATAGCGGCGATCGAAAATTTGAACCCGAAGTGTTGGATACTGAATTTGCTGGTTTTATCGCCCAAGAAGTCCAACCGCTTTTCCCCGATGCCGTTCAAGTCGATGAAGACGGATTTCTGAATTTCAATATGCATTCTATTTTAGTGGCTTCCATCAATGCCATCAAAGAGTTGAATGCCAAAATTGAAGCCTCAGAAAACAAGCAAATCGAAGTCGAACAACTCAAAAAACAAGTCGAGTTGCAGGAACAAATTAACGCCAATCTAGAGGCACGACTAAAAGCAATGGAAGAAAAATTAAACAAGTAATAGTATGCTAATCGAAGATTCAATAGCCGTTCTTTTTTTTAGAAGCACACAATCAACTATTCTTTGAACTCTCGTCCCGCTGCTATTCCAAAAATTTTATTGTTTGTCACCCCGAGCGGAGTCGAAGGGCTTTTCCAAAAAACAATAAAATGTTTTTCCCTTGCATCGGGGCTAAAATACAAGTGTAGTGCATTTTTAGACTCTTTTAACTTTTTAATACCTCATTCTTTTACTACATTTGACTCGAGCCTTAGCGCTATACTTATGAAGATAGAAGAACAAAAAGAACTCATTTCCGGATTCAAACACCTTGAATTGTTAGCCAATCAAGTGGTAGAAGGTTTTATTTCGGGCATGCACAAATCGCCTTTTCATGGGTTTTCTGCCGAATTTGCCGAACACAAAGTCTACAACACCGGCGAAAGCACCAAGCACATCGACTGGAAATTGTTTGCCAAAACCGATCGGTTGTACACCAAGCGTTTTGAAGAAGAAACCAATTTACGCTGTCATTTAATCATTGATAATTCGTCGTCAATGTATTATCCAAAATTGGATAGCAATCAACCGTTTTACGAAAGCAAAATTGGGTTTTCCATATTGGCTTCGGCGGTTTTGATGAACTTATTAAAAAAACAACGCGATGCAGTCGGACTCAGCGTTTTCTCTGATAAATACGAATACTACGCGCCCGAAAAAGGCTCTGATCGTCACCACCGAATGTTGCTCAATATTTTGGAAGGTTTATTAGAAAATCCGAAAGAAGCCAAACAAACGGACACGATAACGTATTTGCATCAAATTGCCGAAAAAATGCACCGTCGTTCCATGATTATTTTGTTTACTGATATGTTTCAAAACGAGGATAGCGAAAAGTTATTCAACGCACTTCAGCATTTAAAACATAACAAACACCGCGTAGTTTTGTTTCACGTAATCGATGAGAAACGAGAACTTTCCTTCGATTTTGATAGCGCGCCACGTAAGTTTATTGATGTAGAATCGGGTGAAATCATTAATTTGTTTGCCGAAAATGTAAAAGAAGAATACGAAAAAAACATAAAGAAATACTTTAAAACACTCTCAATGACGTGTGCTCAGAACAAAATAAAGTATGTTCCAGTTAATGTCGGTGCCGA